>ENA-ORXT01004817-ORXT01004817.1-marine-metagenome-genome-assembly--contig:-NODE-4817-length-13666-cov-8.415704_pt1 | contig 13666 bp, 15 predicted proteins | sample MGYA00237868_ERZ511482 | MGnify/ENA metagenome assembly ERZ511482 | reverse complement strand
GCTCGCCGGTCATTGTCACCAGTGGATCGACCGAGACGAACACGCCGGTTGTGGGGTCGTAGTGGCGGTTGTTGAGGAACACGAAGGGCCTAGAGCAAGTCCCTCGCGTCGTCGTAGATCTGGCCTTGCGGCGACTGGGTTTCGCCCGACGCGACCGCCGGTTCAAACCCCGGTCGGGCCCCGAAAAACGCGGACGCGTGTTTTGAGCCTCGACGGCGACTGGGCGGTCGAGGACGTTGGCCGGCGCGTTCACGTTGCCCAGTGTTGCAGGTGACGCTGGTTCAGGAGCGGCGTTGCTTGCGCTTGGCTTGGCGCTCGGCCTCGCGCCGTTGCGCCCTCGACATCGCTGGCTGAGCCGTCGCAGCGGGCTTCGTTGCCGGCATGTTCGTGGCCGCGATCAGGCGGCTGGCGAGTTCGGTGTTGTGTGCTTCGAGGCGGTGAACTGTTGCGGTCAGGTCGACCGTTGTGAGGTCGGCGTCGAGGAGTTCGCGTTCGAGTCGGCCGATCTCCGCGTCACAATCCGAGTGATCTCCGCTGGCCCGGCGAGCATTGTTGACGGCATCGAAGTGTGCCTCCGCTGCTGCCTCGGCGTCATCGAACTCGGGCTGCGGCCGCGCCGATCGTCGTGTCGGCTGGTCGCGTTTGAGGGCCTTGATCTGTTCCTGTAGCCGTTCGACTTGAGCCCAGTTCTTGTCGCGCTGCCGGGTGAGTTCTTCGATCTGTTCGGCCATCTCGACGTAGGTGCCGCCGGCTTTGATGACCGCTCGTTCGTGCGCGACCTTGGCCCGGTAGGCGCGCATCCGCTCGGCATCGTCGGCCCATTTCCGTGGCCGACCCGGCCCTCGTTTGCGGTCGCTGTCGTCTGCCATGCGTGATCATTGTCGCACGTGCGTCAACGCTGGTTCTGGGGTCACACACTTGCACCCTGGTGAGAATGAGGCCGCCGCCAGGGTCGACGTAGTAGCTCTCGCCAGTGCTTCGAGGACAACCAGTAGCGCAGCGGATGGGCGGCAGCGGTGATTCAGTGCGCGACAAACGTCTCTCAGAAAGAGAGATTGAACAACAACAACCGTTGTCCGGTGGGGTGCTCCCGCCTCGCTTCGCTCGTTGCGCTGCCGCCCCTTCGGGTTGCCAACAAAGGCTCCCAGTTGGCTCCCAGAACGGGCCCGGTTGGGTCCCGGATCCGGCAGGATTCGGCGTGCAGCACCAGGGGTGCATATGTGTACGTGTTTGAGGTTTATTCGCACGTTCGATTATTCGTGACTGGTTGAGGCCGTTCGGTGGGGTGTTCGCCGGTGATGGGTTGTCGTCCTGGAGGCGGTCGCGGTTGGTGGTGGGTGCGGTTGGGTCAGTTGGTGTTGTTGCGTGGTGGCCGGACTCGGTGTTTGAGTTCGACCACTGGCGCGATCGACGCTGACGGTCGGTTGGCGCTGGCGGGGTGGGTGGCGGCATGCACTTGGGCGAGGCGGCCGATGTCGACGTGGGTGTAGAGCTGCGTCGAGGTGAGGTTGCGGTGACCGAGCATTGCCTGCACCCATCGGACATCGGCGCCGCCTTCGAGCATCAACGTCGCCAACGTGTGGCGGAACAGGTGACAGCCGCCCTCGACGATCCCGGCGGCCCGGAGGTGTTTCTCGATGGTGGCGCCGACGTGCGCTGTGCAGAGCCGATTGCCGACGCGTGTGACGAACAGGCCTGGCTCGTCGAACCGGTCACGCAGCAACACGGTGCGGGCGTCGATCAAGTAGCGGCCGATCCAGACGGTGGCGCGTTCGCCGAGCGGGACAATCCGGTCTTTGGCGCCTTTGCCTTCGCGGACGAACAGGGTGCGTTTCGTGAGGTTCGCATCCGCGACATCGAGGCCCGCCAACTCAGCGCGGCGGACGCCGGTTGCGTAGAGCACTTCGAGCATCGTCCGATCACGCAAACCAAGCGGCGTGTCGATGTCGGGCTGGTCGAGGATCTCTTCGGCCTGCTCCGGCGACAACACCTGCCGCGGCAACCGCTCCGGTGTCTTCGGGAGCTCCATCTCAGCGGTCGGATTGATCGCGATGTGGCGTTGCTTGGCGAGCCAGGCAAACAGACCGCGAGCCGCGATCAAATACTGCTGCTGGGTCCGAACTGTGAGCGGCGTCCCCGCCTTGGTGAGGTGCCGGTGAAGATGTCGCCGGTGAGCGTCGATCACCTCGACGCTCACGTGTGTCGGTGAGAGGATGTCCCGGTCGATCGACCATGCGGCGAGCGAGGCAAGGGCTTTGCGGCGGCCGTAGACCGTGGCCGGCGACAAGGCTTTGAGTTCGAGCGACAGCAGGTAGTCATCGACCAGCCGTCGCCAGGAGTTCGGGTCGTCCGGGTCGCCGGGGACCGGCGCTGCGGAACGATCGCCTCGCCGTGCCATCAGCCGCCCCCAACCGCAGCAGAAACAACTACGACATCGCCGTCGTGTTCTTGTCTGGGAGTGCGTTTCTGAACGTTGCGGCCCGCTGCGTTCTGTTTGAGTGGGCTGACCTGGCCTGATGGCTCGCTGGCGTCAATCCGACCGGGGGCCGACCGCCCGCCGACCGGGGGCCGACCAGACCCCGACCGATCGGCCGTCAACGACGCTGGGTCGGTCAAACCGATCACGAAACGGTCGCCGTCGACGCCCTGGCGATCCCACGCGAGTTCATAGACATGGGCCCCGTTCTCGCCTCGATGCGCGATCACAAGTTCGAGGTCGACGAGGCGGGCGAGGTGAACCTTCAACTGCGTGTCGCCCCAGCCGCCGTTCTCGCGCACCTGCCGCCGCGTGAACCGAACTGCGCCCCGATCACCGTCGCCAGCCTGTTCGGTGACGTAGGCGTGCAAGTCATCGAGCAAACGCCGGGTCTGCGGTGGCAGCTCGTCGAGGGAACGGCCCAACACGTCGTGAGCGACCCGGTTGGCGATCTCGACATCAGCTGCGGTGGCCTCGACGTAGACCACCTCGACGCCATCAACGATCACCGTGGAACGGACGCGTTGATGCTGATGCAGAAACGTGACCGCCCGAATCAGCGACAGATACTTGGCGTGATCACGACGCGTCCGCGTCGAGGAATCAGCGAACGTCAACTGCTCAGCGAAAGGATTGACAACCGCAACCGGCTCCAACAACCGCTGTGCGTCTTGGTGGATCTTGACCACGCCATCGCCCTCGCGTGACCCAACAAGGCCGGCGAGGGTTTCCTTCTGACGCTGCCGGACATGGATCGCTCGCGTCTGCGCGGCCGACTCATCAACGGTGAGGACCAAGCAGCGGTTCATGAGCTCTTCGTCGATGTCGATCGCCGTCGTCGTCAGAAAGATCGCTGTTGGGCCGGTGACCGAATACGTGTGAGTGACCAGCCGACCGGTGTTGCCGTCCTTGCCGGTGCTGGCGATCGACAACTCGCCATCGGACTGCAGCAGCTTGAGCGCGTAGGACGCTCGAGACGCACCCTCCTCCTCGGCGACGGCGAGGACTTTGTGGGCCAGGTCGCCGCCACCCATGTAGAACAACGACTGACCAGTGACGGCTGAATAGCGGACCAGATCCTCACCGGGAACGAACCCGAGGACCGCGTCGACGAGCGCCGACTTGCCCGCCGCCGAGGTTGATTGAACGACGACGGCGAGCGGACTGTCGAGCTTGCGGCTGACGGCTGCGAGGTAGCCGACAACGCCGTTGGAGACCTCGCCGACAATGCCAACCCGTGCGAGATCCCCGGCGATGCGATCGATCAGGTTCGGGTCGCGCAGCAGGGCGAGGGCGGTGTCCTCTTCGGCCTCGGTGAGCGCGATCGGCTCGGCGACGTCGGGTGTCTGGTTGTCGGTGACCGAGCGTTCGGCTTCGATCTCGCACGCAAGCAGCACCCGACCCAGATCCGACTTCACCTGCTCGGCGTCGACGCCGATCTCCGCAGCCGCTGCAGCAACGAACGTCGAGCGGGCCTTGGCCGAGTAGAGGTCAAAGTTGTCCACATGGAAGCGGTCCAGACGAGCGGCGAGCACGTTGACCTTCAACACCTCAAACGACGACGCCCGACCAAGACCCCGAATGCGCCAACGACGGTCCTCAAAGGTGAGCCGTAGCTCCCCATCGACCACGCTCGCGTCCGCAGGCTCAACGTCGACCACCGGCAAGGGTTCGACGGCGGGTTCGGGCAGCGACGGCGCTGAGGGCTGCTGTGCGGGCCGTGGAGCCGGCGTCGAGTCCATCCAAACCGCCTGACGAACCAACGCTCCCAGAACCGTCCCCGGGTGCGGCGAGCGAACCAACGCATCATTCGCATCAGAACCAGCCGGGAACCCGACCCGCAGACACGTGATGCCGAGGCCGCCGAACCGCTCAGCCAGCGCCGACGCCCCGACCTCACCGGCCTGGTCGTTATCGAACGCCACCAGCACCCGACCAACTTTGCGCTCGACCAACGCTGTAGCCAGCTCGTCGAGTGAACCGTCAGGGCCAGCGACTGCGGTGACAGATCTTTGACCGGAGCACCAGAACGACAGAGCATCAACAATCGACTCACACACGACCACCTCACCGTCGAGGCCATCGAGATTCCAGACCCCGGCGGGTGCGTCGCTGAGCCAGCGATGACGGCCAGCATCGAGACGCGTGTCCTTGCCGACCGTGCGGCCATAGACCTCAACCACCTCGCCAGCAGCGTTGACGACCGGGAACGTCACACAACCGCGAAAGTGCTCATGACCCGAATCGCGCAACACACCCAGACGTTGCAGACGGGGGCGGACCTCATCGGGGTCGGATTGCTTGGTCGGCAACACCTTGCCGAGCGTCCGATCCGAGAACCCGATTTGGAACTTGCCGATCGCCGCTGCGTCCATCAAACCTCGGCGTTCGAGCCAGCCGAACGCCGACGATCCGACCAGCGCGTTGCGGTAATGGCCGACCACCCCGGCCAACATTCCGGCGTCGTCTCCGGGCCAATCGATCTCCATGCCATCCTCCGAATCTGTCAAGAACTCAAACCTGACACCCGAAAGCTAGCATCTGTGCTATCTCAACGACACCACCTCTGAAAGGTCACACCTATGGTCCCAACACCCGTCCTCGACGCACTCGACCCCATGACCTTCGCCCAACGCCTCACCACCCTCCGACACGACCAGAAGCTCACCCAAGCCGCACTCGCTGAACGATCAGGGCTCCACATCTCGAACATCCGCCGCTACGAAGCCGGCAACAACCAACCAACCCTCGACGCGCTCCGACAGCTCACACTTGCGCTCAACACCACCGCAGACTCACTCCTCTTCGACCCCGACGAACGCAACCCCGCCAACGACGAACTCCGCCTCGCCTTCGAAGCAGCACAACGCCTCGACCCCGAACACCAAGCACACCTCACCGCCACCCTCGAAGGACTCCTCCTCCGAACCGAAACCCACCGCTGGCAAAAAGACGCCAGCTGAACTCATGTCAGGAATCGCCGACACAAACATCCTCGACGTTGTCGCTCAAGACGCCGACGGCACCTACATGCTCGTGATGATCGAGGACCGCCCGTGGGACACAGATCCCATCCAGGCCGAACAGCTCCAAGAGAAGATCAACACCTACGCGAACTACATCCTCGACGGCAGTTTCACTCGGCAATATCCCGAAACCGAAGGCCGACCAGTTCGCATCCGCCTCGACTGCACCGAATCACCGACCGGCCACTTCGCCCACGTCATCGACCACGCCACCGACCAACTCGACGCACTCGGCATCGACTTCGTCGTCAACCCGACGAGCTAAACCCGAAACGCTCCCGGAACGCAACGGCAAAGGCACGCATCTCGGTCGCCGCAGCATCGCTCCGATCACCCAGATCCTCTTCGGCTTGAACGACCAGGGCCAAGGCTCGGCGCTCATTGCCGGCAAGCACCAATGCTGCAGGCCGCCGGTAGACGAGCTGGTGATCGAACCCCATCCCGTCATCGAGAAGCTCACACAGCCTCGGCAACTGAACAGCGTCCTCCATGAACGGAACGGCATACCTCTCAACCGCGCTCGCCAGATCCCCGGCCACATCAGCAGAACCATCAGCACCGAAGACCCAGCCTCGGTAGCGGCGCTCCGGCATCAGATAGCCCAGCGGAACACTCACCGTTGGGGGCTGATACGCGTGAAACTTCTCCCCGCGCAACTCGGCCACGATCCGCTCAACACCTTGATGACGGACGCCGACCACCGGATTCACCTCGACGACACCAACGGACCGATGACGAGTCGCCCGGTTCAGACCAAGCCAACCCAGCAGCTCACCGCCGAACTCGCGCGTGAAGACTTGACCGGCCCGCTTCTTGAACCCAGCAACCTCCAACTGAGCGCGAACGTCATCCAACCCGACCGAGTTCACAACGGCCACGACTGATGGACCGTCCAGACCCGAGTCGGACCCATCGGCACACCGGGCACCAAACCAGCCCCAGCAGCGTTAGCGCCCCTCGGCACTGCACCGCCAGCGCGGATCACAGGGAACCCTGTCGACTGGTTCGGCGTCAAACGAGCGCGCGGACCGGTCTTCACTTCAATGAAGCACATCGTCCCGCACGGCAGCTCGACGAATAGATCCGGCCTCGTGCGAACACCGCCCGCCTCAACAGTCACCTCACGGCCAAGTACCCGGCCGCCAGCTGCCTCAAGGTCATCGACCGTCCGCTGCACGCCAGCCTCCCCCTGACGCACTGGACCGGCACCTCCACGCCCGCAGTTGTGAACGAGGACTGAGTCGTCGTCAACGACGACGAAGTACGTGTGAATCTGGTCGACCGTCAGGTTGTAGGCAGTTCCAGTCCGGGCGCTCGACCATGCGAGACCGTCAACCGCAAGAAGTTCCCCGTCTGATGTGAGTACTTCTTCGCCAGCGTCAATGTGTTGGGCTTGTTGCCACTCCTGATCGGAGACGTTCCACATCTTGTGGTCTTCCGTCGTGGTCAACCGGTGTCCTTCGATGATGAGGTCAACCAGCACGTCATCGTGGAACCACACATCAGTAACCGCACGCTGACCGCGCTCACCAGAGACGGGATCAAACGCCACGACCATCTCACCGACCTGCAGCAGATCGATCCGTTTCGAGGTTCCGTCAGCCATCAGCACCTCAGTGTCGCCCGAGAACGACCGGCACCGGCCCCCCGGGCTCGGCCTCAGAGCGCTTCCAGTGATCACCGCGGTGCCCGCACACCCACCCGCAGCCTCTGCTGACGAGAAACAATCGAACACGCCCTTCACCCAATTGACCGGGTTGAACGTGTTCTTCGTTGTGCCAACTGGATCATCGATGAACGCGGGCACAATCGCCATCATCGAAAACGGCGACCACACGAACCCGAACACAAAATCTCCAACAGCCCCGCCCTCATCTCGATTGTTTGCGAAGTCAGCCTCAGCTGGCGTTCGAGTTCGACTCGTATTCTGATCAAGAACCTGGCCGTCGTTGAGAATGCACCGATCGAACACCTCCGTCCCTGCACACAGCCCGGTCGGGTCGGAGTACGTGACAGGGTTCGCAGCGCCGTAGATGTACGGCTCACCCGTCATCGTGACGAGCGGATCAACCGACACGAACACCCCAACACTAGGGTCGTAGTGGCGGTTGTTGAGGAACACGAAGGGTCTAGTGCGAGTGCCTCGCGTTGTCGTAGTTTCGCCCTTGCAGCGCTTGGCTCGCGCCCGACGCGACCGCCGGTTGAGGCCCCGATCCGGTGTCGAAAAACGCGGACGCGTGTTTTGAGCCTCAACGTCGACCGGACGGTCGAGGAGTCCAGCGGGCGCGTTCACGTTGCCCAGTGTTGCAGGCGAGGGCCGTTCAGGGGCGGCGTCGGCGGCGCTTGTCTTCGCGCTCGAACTCCGGCTCGCCTTCGAAGCAGCCCAACGCCTCGACCCCGAACACCAAGCACACCTCACCGCCACCCTCGAAGGACTCCTCCTCCGAACCGAAACCCACCGCTGGCAAAAAGACGCCAGCTGATATCGACCAAGATCAGTCGATCGTCAGAATCGAGTCCACGACGTTGCGCGGTAAGCGCAGCACGTCGACCTCGTAGTTCGGCGCTCCGTCAGCAAGCCAAGAGAACACGATGTCTCCATCCTTCTCGGCATAGCCATCGGCAGTCACTACCAATCTCGAACCGTCCAGCAGAATGATTTCCCAATCAAACGCGTCGGTGAAAATCCTATGGATCTGCTCAGCCATTGCCGAGGTACCTCTGGCCCGTAAGAATGGCTCTGGCCACCTTCGGATCCGCCGCAAGCGCTTTGTTCAGCGAGTTAGACAAGCCCGGGAACTGACCCGTCTCGAAGTTGTAGAGCACCTTCTGACCGCTCGGCGTCTGGAGATGAATCTGCCCAGCCCGAGAACCTGGAGCCGGGTTCTCAACATCGATCCGATACTTGGACCTAGTCAACAAGGTCTTGCTCGTGACCTGAGTTCCATTGGCCCCGATCATGCAATTGTGAACGAGGACGGGGTGGTCGCCGGCAACGACGAAATAGGTGTGGATGTCAGCGACGGTCAGGTTGAACACCGTCGACTCTTCGGTGTAACGCTCGATTCCTTCGACGGTCTCGCTACGCCCCTGAGTTGAGAGCATGACATCACCTGGCCGCAGATCAGTCGCCTCGATCCACCCCAACCGATTCTCAACCCAGAACGGGTGGGCAGCGGTGGAGATGACCTGAGATTCGCCGTAGTCGATCGACACCAATTTCTTGATGCCTTCGCCAATGATCGTGTCGATCACGGGCTTCGCTGCGAGTTCGCCGGTCTCAGGATCAAGCGCCCAGACCTCGTCGTCGATTTTGATCTCCTCAATAGGCACCATCCGCCCTTCCGCCATCAGCACCAACGTGCCGGCGACGAAGCTATTCGACCGGCAATTGACACCCGCCTGAGTCGCAGGGGCAGCCCCTGGCCACGCCGCTAGCAAGGACACCGAGGTGAGAACCTGGTAGTTGATCATGTTCTGCAGGACGGTGCTGTCGATTCCGAGCAGGAGTTCGGAGATTGGTGAGTGCCAGTAGTTGCGGCACCAGTCCTCGCCGTCGCAAGCCGCCAGCATGTAGCCACCATCAGGGTTAGCGACGACTGCTCCGCTGTTGATTGCGCTGTTGAACATGCCGTTAGCAATGTCCCCGGCAACGGAGGGGTGGTTGTGGTCGTACTGGCCGTTCTGGAGCTGGTCGATCGCATCAGCAACCGCAGCCGGGCTTGCGCCGTTGACGTTCGTCGCTGGAGCGAGCCGAGCCGTTCCCTGATCGAGCACGTTGCCGTCGTTGGTGATGCAGTAGTCAAAGACCTCGGACCCGGCACAGAGGCCGCTCGGGTCGGAGTAGGTGACGGGATTAGCGGCGCCGTAGATGTAGGGCTCGCCCGTCAGTGTCACCAACGGATCAACGGAGATGAATATGCCTGTGGTGGGGTCGTAGTGGCGGTTGTTGAGGAAGTCGAGGCCAAGCTCGTGAAACCGCGAGGCACCGGTCATGGCCCGCCGGTCTCGCCGGCACGACTCAACCGCGGTGATCACGTATCAACGACGAGACGCTCGAACCGCTGTCGAGCCCCTTGACGAGTCACACCCAACTGAGCGCCGATCGTGCCCCACGACAACCCGGCACCCTTTGCCGCGACCACAGCAGACTCGAGCCGTTCCTCAGCCGCACGGCGTCCGGCGGCAGCCGCGCGCAGTTCACGGAACACAACACCATCGACCTGACTGACGCGACCCTGATCGACTGCCTCATCGAATGCGGCAACAATTGCATCGACATCAGTGTCGGTCAGGTCTCGAGGGTGCTTCTTCGTCGTTGCCATTCTGATCACAACCATTCCAGGTATTCGGTTCGTGCTCGCATCGCGTGGATCGCGTACTCAATGTCATCGGTGACGACAATGCCGATCTCCAAGATGTTCCCGGACTGATCCGGACCCACCAACATCATGAAGTCGTTGTCATCAACACCGCCACCGGCAACCGAGTTCTCGACGGCATGCCGTATGTCATCGTCAGAGATCCCGTGCCTGCGAGCACTCGCCAAGATCTCCACAGCGACAACAGTAGTTGTCGCGTCCGATCAACGCAACAGAGACTGTTGGCGCTTCAGTTGCGAGCGTCCTTCGAGATCGCTCCGAGGAGCAACATCTCCCCCCTCTCCTCGAACAGGCGAGATCACATGTCACCAAACGTGCAGCAGAACCCCACCTCTAGACACATGCACCGGCGGAAGGGGCCCTCTCAACGATGATCGCTCGGGTCGCGTCTGCCACCCTGCCGGCCAAGATCGCAAGGCTCCACCACGACTTGAAGCTCCGCTGCATTGAACTCATACACGAGCCCGCCGGCATTGAGCACGATCTGCGGTGAGTGACTCTGCGGCCGCACCAGCAGATCATCGAACTGACTCGCCTCCCCAAGATGCCAGTCAGGCGGCTGAACGATGTGAAGGTCACGAACCCCGAGAAAGCGCAACACCGTGTCCAGCGACCCATATCCGGCTGCCGCGGTGAACTCGAATGAAAGCTCATCAGCGCGGCGAACCACCAGATTCAGGTCGCTCTCGTTACGTAGATCCACGACCTGCCCGACGACGGTCACAATCTCGATAAGTGGCTCATCCAAACGGGGATCCACCATTCCGAAGAACTCCATTTCAGAGTCCTCGGCCAGTCAGAACTCGGTCGACAAGACGGAGATCGTTCTGTGTCGCAGGACGAACGGGACCGGACGTGTACGACACGTTTCCGTTGGGACCAACGTGTTTCGTCTCAATCTTCACATGTGGGGTGTTGACCGAGGTCTGAAGAAGCTTCTCAAAGTGAGCTTTGCCATCCAGATCGATGGTCATTCGGCCACCCGGCGTGTTAATAGTGACCCTGTTCCGACCTGCGCGGGTTCGAAGCTCGGCCGCCCTCCCGGTGATCGTACAGCTTGAGTTGTGTACGAGCACTGGGTCGTCGCCAGCAACGATGAAGTAGGTGTGGATGCCAGCGACTGTGAGGTTGAACACCGTTTCCTCTTCGCTCCACTGCTCAACGCCTTCAACGATCTCACTGCGCCCGTCAAGCGAGACCATCACGTCACCGACTTCAAGCGCTGAGGCGTCGACCCATGCCTGGCGATTGTCCACCCAGAACGGATGCGCAGCAGTCGCCACAATCTTCGCTTCGCCGTAGTCGATCGATACCAGTTGCTTTAGCCCCTCACCCAGAATCGTGTCAATCTCAGGCTTGCGGCCGAGCTCCCCAGACTCGGGGTCGAGCGCCCACACCTCATCACCAATCTCAATGTCCTCAATCGGAACAGTCCGACCGTCAGCGAGCAACACCAGCGTCCCGGCAACAAAGCTGTTGGACGAACAGGGCGACCCAGAACCGATGACGCGAGCCCCTGGCCACGAAAGCAGAGATACCGACACCACCAGTTGAACGTCAACCATTTGCTGCAGCACCGTGCTCGGAATCCCGAGCAGCAGTTCCGAGATCGGTGAGTGCCAGAAATTTCGGCACCAGCCGGCACCATCGCACTCTGCCAACATGTACCCGCCATCAGGGTTCGGAACGATGCTCCCGTTACTGATTGAGCGGTTGAACATGCCCGTGGCAATGTCCCCGGCAACAGAGGGGTTGTTGTGGTCGTACTGGCCAACCTGCAACTGATCGATCGCACTCGCCACCTGAGCTGGGCTCGCACCGTTCACGTTCGTCGCCGGCGCAAGCCGAGTCGTTCCCTGATCAAGCACCTTGCCGTCATCGGTGATGCAGTAATCGAACACTTCAGAACCCGCACACAACCCGCTTGGGTCACTGAAGGTGACGGGATTCGCTGCGCCGTAGATGTAGGGCTGCCCGGTCATTGTGACCAGCGGGTCGACGCTGATGAATACGCCGGTGGTGGGGTCGTAGTGGCGGTTGTTGAGGTAGGTGATGTATGTGTTGGCGAACATCACAACATCGATCGGACAATCTCGTTGCACTGGTCTCGCTCGACCCGGACAAGTCGTTCGCTGCCAGCAATGCCGACTTCGTCGGCACCGAGAGAGGCACCGGGTTCATTGGCGAAGCTACTCATCGCGGCGGTGTCGAGACTCTGAAGATCAATCACATAGAGGTACTGCGCTGTAGTCGACCACGAGACGGCGTAGGCAACGAAACGCCTTCTGGCAGACTCGCCGCTCGGCAGGCTGCTCTCGGCCAAGTACTGGCTGACTGCATCATCGCCGAACTGAGCTCGGATCGTTGCCGGGAGTATTGCGACCGTCACTTCGCCTTCGTCGAGGTTGAGCCGAGCGGTCTCAACCGCTTCAACGAGTTCTCGATCGAACGCTTCTGACTCGACGAGCTCAGCGGCACGAACGAGCCGCCAATTTGTGCCGACCACAATCTGTTTATTCAGCGTCACGTCAGTGGCCCAGTACCAGCCATTCACGCAGTACGCCGCTTGGACTGCACCCTCGGCCACGTCAAGATCGCCGGACAACAACAACCCGAGCTCCTGATCTTGCCCAACTCGTGGACCTTCCCGCTCCAAACGAACCACAACCTGCTCTGAGGCCGGTCGCTCGGTCCGGGCAGTGCAGGCCCGCGCACCAAGGTAGATAGCCATGAGTGCGACGAACGCCCAAATGAGCCATCGACCGCGGCCGGTGCTGTAGTAGGGATCAAGCGTTGGCTGATGACGCGGGACGTCGGGAGGTGTATAACCGCCCGCAGCCTTACGTGTCACGACAGCCGCCCTGCGGAACCGACGCCCGACCGACACGAGGCGACTCGTGTCAGACACGGCATCGGACCGGTCTTGACGAGGGGGAACTCGATCAACATGACGAGGCGTGTCTGTTGCCCATCGCATCGGCTTGCGCGTTGAGTGATCCGCCAGTACACCAACTCGGCGGGGCCGACCCGACACGGATCCGGTCGAGAGCTGACGCAATCACGCGATATACGCGGCCGTTGTCCTCAAAGTAGACAACGGATTCAGAAACGAATAGGGCGAAACCTCCCCCGCCGCCGACCACCCCGGAACTCACGATGCTGAATACCCCCGTCGGAACTCCTGAACTGGTTACCCCTCCGCATGCCGTGACGTCGACGCCACCTCCAAAGGCGGCTGTTCCGGAACCACAGACTGCGTATCCTCGTACATCGTCAGCGTTCTGTGCGTTAGTGATCAAGACGCCGACACCGCCGACGAGCTCTGCATTCGGGCCAGCGCCCACTGCGGTCGAGCCGGCGACGACGAACTCGTCGTTGAGGAACATGACGCACACTTCACCGGCAGCGGACACCACGTTGCCTCCCTGGGCCGACGTGCAAACCCCCGAACCAGGGTTCAGCCATCCAGCAGAGTTGGCGAGAATCTCGTCGACAAACTCCTGTGGGTCGAAGGTCAGATCATCGAGTGTGAGCCCTGGCCCGCTGGCGCCGCCGGTCGGCGGAGTCCTTGCGAAATCGGCCTCCGCTGGAGTCCGGAATCGACTCGTGCCTTGGTCAAGGACTTTGCCGTCAGGCAGAACGCACTTGTCGAACACCTGCGACCCCGCACACAATCCGGACGGATCACTCATTGTCACCGGGTTAGCAGCGCCGTAGATGTACGGCTCACCCGTCATCGTGACGAGCGGATCAACCGACACGAACACCCCAACACTAGGGTC
>ENA-ORXT01004816-ORXT01004816.1-marine-metagenome-genome-assembly--contig:-NODE-4816-length-13667-cov-4.170272_pt1 | contig 13667 bp, 13 predicted proteins | sample MGYA00237868_ERZ511482 | MGnify/ENA metagenome assembly ERZ511482 | reverse complement strand
AGAAAAAAGAAGCGACTCAACGCAAGACGCAAAAAAGCTAACCATGGACGCAAACCAACAGTTGGAAGAAACTAAAACTCCTTTACTGATCTTTGACGGTGACTGTGGTTTCTGTACTTCTTCTGCATCATGGATTTGTTCGAAGAACGCTCACATCAATATCTCTTCATGGCAATCCATTGATCTTTCTACATATGATCTTACTGAGCCAGAGGTTTCTTCAGCCGTGTACTGGATTGATTCAACAGGCAAAAAATTCCGAGGACATTTTGCAATTGGCAAAGTTCTAAAAGAAAGTAATCAAATCTGGCGAAAGTTAGCCGGTTCGATAATATCATCTAAAGTTTTCACTCCTTTTGGAAAGATTCTCTACAGATTAATCGCAAAATATAGACATAAACTACCTGGTTCCACAGAGTCTTGCGCAATAAAATAAATTGCTAATTTTGTAAAACTATTCCAGTGACTTGAGTATGTATCTAAGTTTTGAATTCAATGTTTATGACAACCAATTGTTTTTTTAAGCCATAATAATCAAAAAAGGCTACCCTGTAAATTGTGCAACATGCCAACAACAAGCTTAAACTACCAGATGCAAAACCTATGCTTGTCTTATTGGCCAGCAATAACAAAGCAGATATCCAGCATCTCGATGAGAGGCTGATCGCTGAAGCAGATTCAGTAGATATCCGCTCAGGAGTTGTGTGGATCCGGGTAAGCAACTGTCGTGGCTTCCTAAGAAAACTAATAGAATACTCCTCTGACGAGATCAAAGTAGCATTCGCTTCTCTGGAGGCCGAGCCGGATGATCTAATCAGGCATTCCATGCAGGCTTTGCCAATTGTTGAAATTGCAAACCAGCTAGAAAAAGAAGATCAAGCTAACCAGCAATTAGAATATGAAGTATATTATCAACCTATTGTTAGGCTCCCTAATCGTTCCATCATTGGATATGAAGCTCTGATTAGAGCCAAAACAGAAACCGAAACTTTTAGTGGCAAGGACCTGGTCGATAGGGCTACAAAAGCCGGCTGGTTAGCAGAACTTGACGAACTTGGCAGAAAACTTGCTATCCAAGGACTTGGACCATGGCTAGGAGCCGGATTAATATTTATGAACATCATGGCACCAGATGGAACATTCGATCTAACAGCGGCTAGACAAACTATCAGAAGCGCAGAAGACATTGGACTGGAACCTGATCAAATTGTACTAGAAACATCTGAAAGACATAAGTATTCAAATATCGATTTAGCAGCAGCTCAATTAAATAAACTAAGAGACAGCGGTGTCCGCCTGGCAATCGACGACATGGGAGAAGGATATTCAAATCTAGTAGTAGCAACTAGCTTCAAACCAGACGTACTAAAACTTTCAGGTGAAATTACAAGCTCTTTACCAAGCAAAGAGGCTATTGCTACCGTTGAAGCAATAGTTAACATGGCTCATAGCACTGGCGCTTGGATCGTAGCAGAAAAAGTAGAGACCGAAGCACAGGCTGATGTTTTAAGATCTTTAGACGTTGACTGGGGCCAAGGTAACCTCTTTGGTTCACCCGAGCCAAAGACAGCTGGAGCATTAAGCTAAAGCTTCAGGCAATCACAAATCAGCCCTTCATCCCAAGATAAATTACTTGTAAGTACAGTGATTTTCGTCGAACGATTCCCACTTTCGGCAATAATGATGGATCGGGTTTGCTCAAATTTTTATCAGATCAAGTCTGATAATTTGATCTCTGGCCTTGGTCCGAAGTGTGAAATCACTTCGGCGGCAGCTAGAGAACCCAAACGGCCAGATTCTTTTAGAGTAAATCCGTTAGTTAGCCCGAATAAAACACCTGCTGCATACATATCACCAGCCCCTGTAGTATCTATTACAGTGCTAGCTGGTTCTGGATCGATGTTGTAAACTTTTTCTGAAGTAACAACTATCGAACCTTTTTCGCCAAGCGTGATACAAGCAATTTCAACATCTTCACTAGCTCTTTTAATTGAGGTTTCCAAATCAGAATTATATAAACATTTAATCTCTTGTTCGTTTGCAAAAAGAATATCAATCGATTTAATAAGCTCAACAACCTCGCTGTGATGACGTTCAACGCAAAATGTGTCTGATAACGATATTGAAATTTTTTGGCCTATAGATTTATCAATCAATGACATTGCTTTTGAAATTGCATTTTTAGCTTGAGGTCTGTCCCACAAATATAATTCGCAAAATAGTATTTCACTATTTTGTAAGGCAAATTCATCAAAGTCAGATTCTGAGAACTGGTTTGCAACACCTAAATAGGTATTCATTGTTCTTTCGTGATCTGGAGTGACCAAGATGATTGAAGATCCTGTAGCTTCATCAGATTCAACTACTACCCCAGCGAACTCTACCCCAGACGAACGGTTGCCTTCAATAAAAACTGAACCGAGTCGATCATTTGCCACCTTACCGGCAAACAAGGACTTTCCGTTGAAAGACGCAACACCAGCTGCGGTGTTAGCAGCTGATCCTCCAGGCGACTCAATTGGAGCGTCTGAGGCAGATAAGAGTTGATCAGAACGCCCTCTATCAATTAGGTTCATAGATCCAGGAACGATGTCTAGCAGATCGAAGCTAGATTGGTCGATTTCTGAAATCACGTCGACAATTGCATTTCCGACACAAAAAACATTCGTAGTAAAATTTTTCATAATATAACTTAATTATAGTGTTGTAATTACATCGATGTGATATTAAGATTTCAACAGTTCGTCGATCTATTTGAAAGTCTAGTTGCTTTGACGGAGGTTTTATAGAAGTTAACAGGTCGAGGTTCGAATGCGGTTTGATTGAGACCGCGCGCTGACTTCCAAATGGAAGAATATATTTTCTCACCCAAGGGCCCCGCCTGGATACCCTGTCATACTGTCTTCTATTAGTAACCTCCGTCAAACAACAAACTCTGAATTAACAGAGCCGGATTGAATACTAGACGCTGTTGCCTGTGGATCAAAACTGGGTAACTATTAAATTCTGTGGGTATCTCATATTTTTTTGCCACACTAGGTATTAAATGTGAATATATGGCTCACTGAAAGTGACGGAGGTAAAGGGTTGTTGCAACAACATGCAAAAGTATCTAAAATTTTTGACATAAGCAAAGAGTTTGATAAGGAGGTTTTTGACCGTCCGAATAAATACGTTTTAACCAACATGGTGCGGTCAATTGATGGCTCATATAAAGTTAATGAGAATTCAAGTTCTTTAAGCAATAAACAAGATCGAATTCTTTTAAGGCATCTAAGGTCGCTGTGCGATGTTATTCTTGTCGGCGCAGAAACTGTCAGAAAAGAAAACTATAAAGTCCCTGCAAACAATGGAGAGAGACAAGTAAGACTTGCAATCATTAGTGAATCATTAAACTTCAGTTCAGATCTTGAAATCATGAAACAAAATGAAGTTAAACCGATAATATACACATCGAATGAGCTACATAGAAAATCAGAAGTAAACGAATTTGCTGAAATTGTATACATCGATAATTTCTCAGTCAAAAAGGTTATCGACCATTTACAAATAAATAGTCTGCAAACAGTACTTTGCGAAGGCGGCCCTTCGGTAATAAATCAATTAACAAAATATGATTTAATAGACGAAATAAATTTAACAATTTCTCCACAAATGGTCGGCGTACCTGATGAATATTCAATAGAAGGTGCACCCTTAACTCCGAAACTGATGAGGCTACAAAGAGTTTGGGAGTTAGAAGGGTATTTATATTGCAGTTGGGTACGAACCTAAACTAAATATTTAGTAGGAATATGAAGTGTCTGACCTGCAGATATTTGTTCTCCTCCATTTAATTCAGCAACTTCATATACAATTTCCCTAGGGTCATCGTCTGCATAAATTTTCGCAATACTCCATATAGTCTCGCCAGGGTTTACAGTATAGGCAAACGTGTCTGCAACTACAGATGAGGCACCTTCATCAGGAAATGTTGTACTACCTTGCACGGCTCTCAAGGATACAATCATCGACAGAAAGGCTATTAAGCCAACTAGAGAATATATTAAGACTTTAAGTTCATACCCCAATACATCTTTTGTTGAAATCTCTGAATGAACAAGCCGCAGGTGACTTCTTGGCATTCTGATTTTTCGGTTTGATTCTTCTTTTTCGGTTTGTACTAAAGCAAGCATATTTACATATTCCCTTATGGGTCTGACATTTTGTAAAGTCCACCTCTAACCGGTCTGTGCAGTCACGGTTAGAGGTGACTTAGAAGAATACTTTACATGAACACATGTTCGCTTGCAACCCTTTTTTCGAACAAATGTTGCCAAACATACATTCGCTATATTAAACTCATCAGCACCATCAACCAAAACCTATTTCAGTCTTTAAGGAGACCGTTATGAAAAAACATACTCTTTCACCAAGACAGAAATCAATCCTAGAATTTATTGAAAAACAAATGTCAGATCGAGGATTCCCTCCTTCTGTGAGAGAAATAGGAGCTGAAATTGGTTTAAGTTCCCCATCAACAGTTCACAACCATTTGGAAAGACTTCAAAAATTTGGCTATCTAAAAAAAGATCCAAGCACTCCGAGAGGTCTTAGGGTTTCATGGGACCCCATGAGCGGTGCTTCATCAGTTGAAAGACGGCCTTCAAGACACGTTCCTCTTGTTGGCGAAGTTGCAGCCGGTACTGACGTACTCGCTCAAGAAAACATCGAAGAAATGCTACCTATTCCAGCAGACTTTGTGGGTGAAGGTGACTTGTTCATGCTCAAAGTACGTGGAGAGTCCATGATCGACCTTGGCATACTAAACGGAGACTTTGTAATCGCAAAGGTACAGAACACTGCAAATAATGGTGACATAATAGTGGCAGGAATCCCTGGAGAAGAAGCAACAGTGAAGACATTCAAAAAAGTCAAAAAGAAAATTCACCTTGTCCCTTCAAATACAGAAATGTCAGATTTAGTATTTGACTCAGATGAAGTTGAAATATATGGAAAAGTCGTGACAGTTTTAAGACAGTTGTAAAAACTTAAGAGCCGCCGTTCACCTCTATTGAGAATCTCGCAAGCAACTCGAAGAGTTGCCGAAAAGAATGCGAAGCATTCCCGTTATCCAGCTACTAATTTAAATAGAGAATTATAGGTTCTCTCTAAACTCTCTCGGTCACAATTCTCATCAGCTGAGTGTGATACTAAAGAATCACCGGGGCCAAAGTTTATTGCTGGAACACCAAGTCCTGTAAATCTTGCAACATCGGTCCAACCTAATTTTGCTTTAACCTCTAATTGATTTTCATCTGCAAGCCTACGAAATAGTGGATGATCCATTTGAGGAAGGCATGCAGGAGATCCGTCTACAATTTTTATATCATCATCTGGCTCTAAATACGGCGCCAAAAGCTCTTTAACAAATTCTTCGGCCTGTGCTGGAGTTCTATCAGGCGCATATCGGTAATGAATTCTCAATAGTGCTGATTCTGGAACTACATTTCCAGCAATTCCTCCTTCGATATGAACAGCCTGTATAGATTCACAGAAAGTACATCCATCGATTGTAGGCGTTCGAACTTTAAAGGCTTCAAGTTCAAACAATATTGGCGCAAGTCTATGTATGGCATTGCGGCCCATCCAAGGTCTAGCCGTGTGAGCTCTTGCACCTTTCAAAAACAGTTCAAGGCGTAGTGTCCCCTGACACCCTGCTTCAAGCAAACCTGCAGTGGGCTCTCCAAGAATCGCACAATCTGCTTCTAGAAGGTCAGGACGGTTCTCTATAATCTCATTCAGACCACTAAACTTGATAGCAACCTCTTCACGTGCATAGAACACATAAGTTAAATCAACATTTGGCTCAGGAACATTTCGGGCAATTTCTAAGAAAACCGCAAGCCCACTTTTCATATCAGCAGCACCGAGACCCCAGACTATGTTGCCATCAATTCTTGAATTTTCATTACCACAAGCGGGAACTGTATCGCAATGGCCAGCCAGGATAAGCCGATTTGCTCTACCATAATTGGTACGAGCTACAAGGTTGTCTCCAATACGTGTGAGTTCTAAATAGTCCAGCTTTCTAAGCTCATTTTCCAACCAATTAACAAATTCAGCTTCTTCAAATGAAACTGATGGTCTATCGATTAAGTCAGCTGTAACTGCAAGCAAATCATTCACGCAGCCACATACTAGCTTATAAGGTCAACAAAATGTGATGTATGGTCAAATATTCAACTATAAAGTAACAAGATCAGAATGAAGAACAAATTTGCTTTAATTCAAGCTAGAATTAAATTGAAAGAGTTATACGTTGTAACAAAGCAGTTATAACAATTCAGTAAGCAAATTATTTATGGTAAGAAGCAACGCAACAAGTGTCAATGAGTATTTAAACGAAATACCCCCTGAACGCAAACGAGAACTTTCAATAGTTCGAGCACAAATAATTAAAAGTCTCAACAAAGGTTTTTCAGAAGCTATGAACTGGGGAATGATCAGTTATGAAGTTCCATTAAAGACCTTCGCAGAAACATACAATGGCAAGCCGTTAATGTTTGCTGCTTTAGCTTCGCAAAAAGATCACATGGCTCTTTACTTGACTACGGTTTATGCTGATCCTGAAATAAATAAATGGTTTCGATACAAATTCGAAGAATCAGGACACAAACTTGACATGGGTGACTCTTGCATACGGTTTAAATCAGCAAGCGATCTTCCTCTAGATGTGATAAGTGAGATCATTTCGCGTACTAACGTCGATGAGTTTGTTGCTTACTTTAAACGAAAACGAAAATAACTTTTAGAATTTAAATTTACATACCAAATATGTATTCTTCATTCTGCATTTCGGGATCTTCACTCAAGTTTTTAAGAGACTCTGAGTACTTCAACAAAGCTTTAATACTAAATTCAGCTCTCTTAGAAATATACTCATCATTTTTATTACCATCGTCGGTAAATGCAGTTTCAACATTACGCACTATCAGATGATCAGGGATGTAAACAATTTTTGAGTTCTTATAACTGCTCATCCTCAGTTCAGCAACAGGGTAAGATCCGCCTCTTGATGCAGACACTGAAACGATCATGGCCGGTTTATGAGCAAACCCTGAGACCACAGTAAACATGGCTTTAACAGCTGGAGAGGCCATACCCGCCCATTCTGGGGTAACGATAATAAATCCATTTGAGTTCTCAACTATGCCCGAAATCTCTTTCACATTATCGCCATGGCCGTCAGAGTTTGACCAGACATCATTTAGAACACTTGTAATATTATTTTCAAATAAATCTACTACGACAGCTTTACAGCCTTGATTTTTTACAATCCCAGCAAGTGCTTGTGAAACTCTCAGACTTTGACTTTCTGCCCTTGAACTTCCAGAGATAATACAAATTTGCATGCAAATATAGTAACCAAATTAAATCAAATAACCCTAATAAGCGCCATCTGATTTAAGTACAGCGGGAATAGTTTTTGCCAAGATTGAAATATCGATAAATAATGACCAGTTATCAACATAGTAAAGATCAAGCCGTGTGTATTGTTCAAAAGTTGTAGCACTACGACCAGAAACCTGCCACATTCCAGTAATACCAGGCTTAACTCTTAGTCTTGCATAAAGGTCGTAACTCCAGTCAGCCATCTCTGATTTAAGTGCAGGCCTAGGTCCCACTAAACTCATCTCATTCTTTAGAACATTGATTAACTGAGGCAATTCATCTAAAGAAGTTTTCCTTAGTAAAGAGCCAACCTTTGTAACTCTTGGATCATTCTTCATCTTAAATAACGGTCCGGCGCCTTCGTTTTCCTCGTCTAGCTCTTTAAGAACTTCTTCTGCATTAGTTACCATTGTTCTAAACTTAAGAACCATAAATGGCTCACCATCTTTACCAACTCTTTCTTGTTTAAATAGAATTGGCCCTTTCGAGGAAAGCTTAACAGCTATTGCAATTGCTAAAAATATAGGGAACGAAATAATAACAGCAACAGATGCTATTAAAAGATCAAATGCTCGTTTGGCTAAGCTACGCCAACCATGCCTATGTCTAGGTTCGATATAAACTACAGGGAAGTTTCCTAGTGTTCTAACTGTTAAGCGTTCCGGTGCTATATCGGCCAAGGTTGAACTTAGTTCAACGTGAATGCCTGCCTCTACTAGATCTCGAATCAACCTATTTGAAGAATTCATATCAATAGAAGATGCAGCAATTATCACACCATCAGAACTATTTAGCCTAGCTGCACTAAGCACCTTGGTTGTAAGCTCATTCGGATCGATAGAAGCACTTGGGTCAATTTTTTCAACAATTTTGTAACCAAGATATTTATGGTTAGAAATCATTTCTTCTATGCCAACGCTCTCTTGATTATCTCCAACTAAGACAACTTTTCGTTTCAAAGTTCCATTTCTGCGATTACGTTTAAACCAACTACGCACCATTTCACGTTCAAGGGCAATGAAAACATAAGTTGACAAACAAACAATGGCAAATAATGAACGGTCAGTGTCCATGTTTATAAAGAAACCCAACATCACAAATGCAGTAGCTGCCTTAGCCATAGCGTTGGTTAATCTTCGATATTCATTAGTGCGTTTTGAAATAAACCTGGATGCATATAACTTGTCTTTAATAAACCATGGAATATAACTTACGATAAATATATACATCACAATCAGCTCGTTGATTGGAACTGGATCTATAGCTACAGCTACACCTAGCCCAATGATCGAAGCCATTAGATCAAAGACAACAAACCTTGCCCAGGCTGGAATAGATCTAGATTTGGGAACCTTGAAACTTTGGGCAGCGCTTTTATCTCCAGGATAAGTCTCTACGTTACTGATAAAAGTGTCTGCCACAATATATAAAACGGTTTGTAGAGCACTTTAGTTACAAGTAATGGTTCAGATAATTCAAATGAACTATGCAATATTGGATGTGTAGTACTAAAGAACTAGCCTCGCTCAGCAGCCAAAGCTAAAACTTCATCCGGTTGTACAGCTGCAACTCTTACATAATTTTCAGAATTATCTCCGTAAAAATCGCCTGGGGAGACTAACATGCCACGTTCTTCAGCTAAGTAATTCGCAAAATCCCATCCATCTCCTTCTGGAGATTTAATCCAAAGGTAGAATGCTCCTTCTGGCAAACCACTTTCGACTCCCATGGATTTAAAAATATCAATTAAAAGATTCATCCGCTTCAAATAAATTCCACGTTGCTCTATAACATGTTCAGAATCTTTGAAAACAGAAGCAGCAGAAGCAAGAACAGGACCTGGTTGCATAAAACCTGCATGTTTTCTTACTTCACCTAAATAATTGACTAATTCTTGATCCCCAGCATAGAAACCTGAACGCAAGCCAGCAAAATTTGACCTTTTAGACAAAGAATGAACAGCAAGAACCCCTTCAGTTCCATAGACCAAAGCTGAATCAGGTTTTCGGTTCCAGACAAACTCTATGTAACATTCATCGCTAACAATAAGAACATTATTTTCTCTACCCCATGCAACTATGGATTCAAGATCTTCTATAGCTCCAGTAGGATTCGCTGGGCTATTAACCCAGAGACACAAAGCTTGATCAATATCTGTTTGAGCAATCTTTGAAAGATCGAGTTTAAAACTATCATCGACGGGAACAGCAACTGGTTCGCACCCAGCCAAAGTTGCCCCCATAGCGTACGTTGGATAGCTAATTGAGGGGTAAAGAACTTTTGATTTATCCGGGGTACGCAATTTTAGATGGTGAGGCAAATTTGCAACAAATTCTTTAGAACCAATTGTTGCTCTTACAGAATCACTACTTAAGTTTGTGCCAACAAGAGAATTCAGCCATTGCGCTGCTGCAGACCTAAATAACACTGTGCCGTTTGCTGGCGGATAAAGTCTTGCAGCTTCTGCATCTGCTAATAAATTTATAGCAAATACAGGCGGTTTGTCATACGGAACACCAATAGACAGATCTACGATTCCGCCCTCGTGACGATTAGCAACTTCTGTTAAAACCTTCAACTGGTCAAAAGGATACGGAGGAGGATTGAAACCATTTGAACTTGCCACAAAGCAAGAGTACTAGATTTAACTACGCCTATCCAACGCATCGATCGAATATTTCAAGTAGTTATAAATTCTTTGACTCTAGCAGCAGACGCTTCTTCTAGTCTGGCCGTAATCTTATAGCTATCAACGGTTTCTTCTTTTGAAATAACCTGACCTTCACGGTGGATAAGAGAAATCACATCTCCTCTAGAAAACGGTATTAATAGCTCATAACTTTTAAAATGAGCTCTTAACCTTTCAGAAACCTCTTCCAACATACTTTCTATACCGAAACCAGTCAGAGCTGAAACAGCAACAGATCCTGGAAACCTACTTGCAAGGTATTCAGCATCTTTAGAAGCATCTGCTTTGTTAAATACTAGAACTGCTGGCACATCATTGGCTTCAATTTCTTCAAGCACCTCTTGGACTGCTTCGATATGAGAAATTGGATCTTCGCCGGCACCGTCAACTACATGAATCAACAGATCTGCTGACTTTGCTACTTCGAGTGTTGATTTAAAAGCTTCAACTAATTGATGTGGGAGTTTTTTAACAAAACCAACAGTGTCAGTCAGAAGAATAGCTTCTCCCCCCGGCAGTTGAAACTTTTTAGTAGTTGGATCTAACGTAGCGAATAAACGGTCTTCAACTAATATTTTTGCATCTGTTAGATGCCTAAGCAATGATGATTTACCAGCGTTTGTATAACCAACAATTGACACTTTTTTATTCGCAGAACGGTTCCTAGCTTTACGTTGGCTATCACGCCTGGATTGAATTACTTTTAATTCTTTCTCTAATTTATGAACGCGACTAACTAGTCTTCGTCGATCTACTTCTAGCTGAGTTTCACCAGGACCACGAGTTCCGATTCCACCACCCTGCTGACTAAAATTTTTCTTGCCACGTAACCTAGGCAAGTTATATTTGAGCTGAGCTAACTCAACCTGAGCTTTTCCTTCAGATGTAGTAGCATGCTGAGCAAAGATGTCAAGGATGACCGCTGTTCTATCTAAGGCGGTACGTTTGAGCAGCTTTTCTAGATTAAGTTGCTGCCCCGGTGACAGTTCGTTATCAAATACAACTGTGTCAGCGTCTAAAGCAATACACGCTTGAAAAATTTCGGAAACTTTACCTTTCCCAATATAGGTTGCAGGGTCGGGGGTCTTGCGTTTTTGGATTAGTCTGTCTACTACATCAGCTCCAGCAGTATCAATTAGCAACTCTAACTCGTCTAAAGAAGACACAATTTCTTCTTCGGTTTGATCTGGACCAACCACTCCGACGATGACGATTCTTTCTCTAAAGTCTCGATCTAAGAATCCAGACTCTATCGAGCCACCGAACTCTCCGAACGCTCCACGGTGATCTGACAAGATCTCTCCGTGTTCGCCTAAGCTCTGCACTTCTACAAAATCGATATCTTCAATTTCTTCAAGGTTTTGATCGGGTTCTTTTGGCATGTTTATATAGTCTGCCATAATTTTATGCGTATCACTTCGAATTATCCTGCCAGTGAATCCATACTTTTTCTGACAAATCAGGATCCATAGCCTGAAACCATGTGATTCTTGGGTCTCGCCGGAACCACCTTTGCTGTCTTCGTGCAAATCGTTTTGTTCTTAGTTTTGATTCATTTATTGCATCTTCTAGGCTGTATTCACCTTTAAGATGCTTCATAATTTCTTTGTAACCAAGTGCCTGCATTGCCGTACTCGCTAACTCTAATTTCATGAGATTCTGAACTTCATCAACAAACCCATTTTCTACCTGAAAGTCAAATCTTTTTTCTATCCTCTCGTCAAGGACTGTTCGATCAATTTCTAACCCTATTTGCACGTGACTAGTTTTTTCATAGTGATTAACTCCAGGACCAAATGATGAAAACTTTTGTCCAGATCCAATACAAACCTCTAAAGCTCTAACAATTCGACGCTTATTTGTTGGCTCCATTTTTGAAGCGGCAGAAGCATCAAGTTCATTCAGTCTCTGCCATAGAACATCAGCATCTGGTTCTAATTCCAATTCTTGTCTGATGTCTGGAAAGTTTGGAGGCATAGTAAATTCATCAACTACTGAACGAACATACAAACCCGTACCCCCTACAATAATTTGGTTAATCGAATTTTGCTGAAGCCTTCTTATAACACTAAACGCTTCCGCCTGGAATTGGGAAACCGTATAGTTCTCAGTAACACTAGCCACATCAACGAGATGGTGCGGTATCTTACGTCTTTCTGATAAAGAAACTTTTGCAGTACCGATGTTCATTTCTTCATAGATCGCCATAGCATCTGCAGAGATAATTTCTGCAGGAGGCGCACTCTCAGCCATTTTCAAACCAAGTTCAGATTTTCCTGAAGCTGTTGGCCCAACAATAACAAGTGGAGCCATCTGAGACATTGAAGACATACTATTTAGTATTTCCTGTTTTAGATTGCAAAATGTTGATCAGGAATATTGAATGATCTAGTTTAGAAACACTCGGCTCAATTCCATATCCATCGTAGAAAGCAAAAACCACAGCCGCCCCTAAAGACTGCTGAATACTTAAATGTAAATTTGCTACATCCCAGACAGGGTCTCGGAGTGCAAGACTCTCTAAACCACTTATAGAAACTAGTTCATCATTTTTGAACCAAAAATTGTCAACTGTTGCATTGCCATGAGTAAGACAGGGTTTGAACTCCTCAGGTGTTGAAGATAGAAGATTCTTTGCAAGCTCTTCGGCTGAATACTGGTTGTAAGGGGCGGCTAAAGTTCTTGAATCAAAACCCTCCGATTCAAGAACCTCGATCGCCTTTTTATCAAGAGCTTGCCAGTTTTGTGTAACTAAGTCTTGAGATAATGAGCCCTCAGGGATCTCATGGAGTTGGCGTAAGGAACTCCCGATCTGATTAGCGATTTTTTCAACACTGTGATGCTGGTCAAACTCCCCTGCATGGATTCCAGAATGCGTATTTTGTAAGTAAAGTTCCGATAAAATTTCAGAATTTAATTCAACCACAAGCCTAATCCTAGCGTTACCACCAAATTTGGCGACTTTATCTTAACCAATATTTGATAGAATTTAGATGTGGTGACACAAGGTGTAGATGGCGATCAAGATGTTCTTGTATTGGATCAGAAAACAGTAGAGCTTTTTGCTGATCTAATTTTTGACGATATCACTTCATTAAGTTCAGAAGAAGGAATGGTAATTTTAGATGCCATTCTGGTTTCTTATGGATCTCTTAAATCCAAGAATAAAAACCGGCTAATAAAATTAGTTTTGCAAGAAATGCAAAATAATGTGGGTTTAGTTCGTGAATATTTATTTAGATCAACACTAATAATTCATCCAAATGTTTCACCCAGTTTGAAATCGACGATATCAAGAACTTTCTCAGCGCTAGTTGATAGAAGCAGGCATGATTATGAATCAAACCTTGAAATGTTTACCAAATATTTCAAACAACTTCCACAGTCGGGGAAAACAAAAGTTGTTAATCGATTAGTTGAAAAAGTATACACAGACGAAGGCCTAGTAAATCTACATTTTTTTGGACACAAAATGTTTTTAGCTGCAGTTAAAGTTTTTGATGATCTGCCAGTTAAGTTAAAACGAGGTCTTACAATTCTCATC
>ENA-ORXT01004815-ORXT01004815.1-marine-metagenome-genome-assembly--contig:-NODE-4815-length-13669-cov-10.611389_pt1 | contig 13669 bp, 9 predicted proteins | sample MGYA00237868_ERZ511482 | MGnify/ENA metagenome assembly ERZ511482 | reverse complement strand
TTTGTGGAATTAGATGTACTGGCCCCTTCTTTTGCTTTGGCAATGATTGTTGGATATGTTGTTTCAAAAATATACCCTGTAACGGAAGTGGTTGAATAGTATTTTTAATCCATTAAGAAAATTAAGAGACTCATTAAGGCTTGTGTTGCATCTTTTTCCACGCCGCAAAACTTAATGAAACCTTAACTATTCTTAACTCCTTAATGGTTAAAAAACACCACCACCATTCTCACCACTACCCGGACCAAGCCCAATCACCTGATCAGCAGATTCAATCAAGGTATTATTGTGTTCAATAAAAAGCACCGTATCACCACGATCAACGAGTGATTGAAAAACGGTAATTAACTGTAAAATGTCAAAATAATGAAGCCCCGTACTTGGTTCATCGAAGAGATACAAGGTCGCTCCTTTTCGTTGCTGCATCATTGATTTGGCAAGTTTCAAACGTTGGGCTTCGCCTCCAGACAAAGTGTTTCCTGATTGACCCAATAATAAATGCCCCACGCCTACCCGACTGAGGACATCCAGTTTTTCCACAACAGCTCCATCATCAAAAAACGCAATCGCTTCCGCTACAGTCATTTGCAATACTTCACCAATGGAACGTCCTTGAAATGTACAAGCTAGAACCGTTTTATTATAACGCATTCCATTACAAGTATCACAGCGAAGCCAAATGTCGTTCATAAAATCCATACTTGTTTTTAGCTTTCCATAGCCTCCACATATCCCACATTTTCCATTTTTACTCTGATAAGAAAAATCCGCTTTTTTCAATCCCGCTTCTTTTGCAAATTCAGTGTTTGAAAACAGTTTTTTTATGGGCTCAATAATTCCAGTGTAAGATATAGGCGTACTCAATCTATTTTGCTTCAACACCTCCTGATCAATGAGTAATACTTCTTCAAATTGTTCCATTCCATTTAGAGCGATACAATTTACTGGTCGTTGCTGTAGCCAAGAACGATACAATACTTCTTTAACCAAACTTGATTTTCCACTTCCCGATACACCTGTGATGGCGATTATTTGTCGAGCATAAAATTGAACATCAACATTTTTAAGGTTGTTCGCAAATGCTCCTTTTATACCAAAAGACGCTCCTTTTTTATCATCTTCTTGTATAAAATACTTATCTGTCAAAGGTTGCTGAACTGCTTCGTTGCCTGTATCCCTCGGGGGTACAGCTGGTTCGAGTACCGAGTGGACCGGTCTGCCACTGCGGTTGATGTCTTGCTCTTGAAACATTTTGTAGGTGATTGAATGTTTCGCTTTAGCAACAGCACTGACCTTCCCTTGGTAAATAACCTCACCACCCAACCTTCCAGCGCCTGGTCCCATTTCAATCAGATAATCGGCATTTTGGATAAAAGATGGATCGTGTTCAACCACCACGACTGTATTTCCATTCGCTATAATACTTTTTAATGCTTTGGATAAAACGGCAATTTGTGCTCCATCCAATCCGATTGTTGGTTCATCCAAAACATAGGTAACACCAAATAGGTGCGTAGCCAATTGCCCTGCGAGTGTAACTCTTTGTCGCTCTCCTCCAGAAAGTGTGCGCACTGCTCTATCCAAGTTTAAATAGCCCAAGCCAAGATCAACAATGGTCTGCAAGGTTTTTTTGATTGTTGGTAAAACTATTTTAACAATCGCCAAAACAACTGCATCGAGTTTGTGATCTATACGATTAAGCAATTCAAGACTCGATACAATACTTAATTGAGAAAGCTCATGGATATTATGCCCAAGAAATTTCGGGCGCAACAATTCGTCTTTCAATCGGCTTCCGCCGCATATCGGACATTCAACATCGTGCAATAATTCTTCTAATTTTTTAATGTTTTTGTTCAGGCGTTTGCGCTGATATTCATCATCAATATAGTGACACAACCCAAGCCATTTTGCTTTTAATGATTGTGTTCCACTTCTTGACTTGGTATTGAACTCCCAAGTAACTTCCCAAATCGCTTCGCCCGTTCCATATAGAACGACCTCCTTTATTTCATTTTCCAATTCCCCCCATGGGCGATCGATGTTCCAATTCCTTTGCTTGGCAACTTCCTTCAAGGTTGCAATGAACTGACCATTAGGATCGGCATAATAAGCAATGGCTTTATTCTCAGATACAGCTCCTGTAAAAATGGATTTCTCCCGAGAAACGATTACCTTATCTGGATCACAGGTACGTTTCACACCAAGCCCTTTGCATTCCAGACATGCACCCAAGTGATGATTAAAAGAAAAATGTTGAGCAGTATAAATTTCTCCTTCGTATTGGGCAATCCTTGAATACAATAACCTAAAGGCATCGTACACGCCCGATAGTGTCCCAACCGTTGAGCGTTTCGAAGGCGTTCCGCTCTTTCGGTTGATGCCAATTGCAGGTCCCAAACCAGAGAAAGAGGCAATTGAGGCTTCGCTGTTTTGCTGAAGGAAGCTTCTGTTATAGGTCGATAAAGATTCCGTAAATCGTGCATTGGATTCTGCAAAGAGCGTATCGTAAACCAAAGAGGATTTTCCACTTCCCGAAACCCCAGTAACGACGGTCAACTGATTTTTTGGAATACGAACATCAATATTTTTAAGCCCATGCGTTGTTACGCCATTCAGCACAATTTCATTATTCACCTGTGTATTGCGTGCTTCCTTCTTAGTTTTATGACCAGTTTCAGTTATAGACTTTGCGGATTCCTCTCTGGGAATTCCCTGATAAACAATCGTTCCTCCTGCTGCTCCACTTTTGGGACCTAGTTCAATATGCCAATCGCTACAAGCAATAATCGCCTCATTTTGTTCGATACAAACAATGGTGTTTCCTTTCTGTTTGATTCGGTCAAACAATTGAAGCAGCGATTTGATGTCATCGTGGTGCAATCCAATACTTGGCTCAATGATTATGTACAGAGTATCTCCAGTATCCCTTTTCTGTAGTTGATTGGCAATTTTAATACGCTGTGCTTCTCCGCCCGAAAGTGTTGTTGAGGATTGTCCGAGCGTCAAATATCCGAGTCCTATTTCTTGTAAAATACGGAGTCCGAGCAATACCTTTTTCTGATCTCCAAAAAAGTCAATGGCTTCATTAACGGACAGTTTATAAATCTCCGCAATGGACAATCCCTTGTATTTTATCTCAAGAGTGTCTCCATTAAATCGATCACCATTGCATGTGCCACAAACCAGGTCTACATTACCTAAAAAATGCATTCCAATCTGTGTTTTCCCAGCACCTTGACAGGTTTCACATCTTCCTCCTTTGTTGTTGAATGAAAATCGAGACTTGGTGAATCCTTGCGTTTTTGATTCGGGTAGACTGGCATAAATATCACGAATATGATCGGACAGTCCTAAATAAGTGGCAGGATTGCTGCGTGGTGTTTTGCCTATTGGCGAATGGTCTATAAAAATCAATTTATTGATGGCATCAATGTTTTTATGACTGATTAATTTGGCAGCTTCGTCAAGTTCAATTCCCAGATGTTGTTGTACGGTTTTAAGTAAAATTCCTTTTACCAAACTCGACTTTCCAACACCTGATCTTCCACTAACTACATTGAATTTTCCTAGGTGAAACTCAACATCAATGTTTTTCAGGTTTCGCTCATAGCATCCAATAAGGCGAATCGATTTGCTTTCAGTTTTTGTTGTTGTTGCCGCTGTTCTTGTTGGTGACTTAGTTCTCCCCCTTGAACTTATAATCGCTCTATAAGTTGGACTGACCTCTTTCAACGCTGACTGTTGATAAAATGTGGAAAACGCACCATTAAAAATAAGTTCTCCTCCATTGACTCCAGCTTTTGGACCAATCTCTATGATATGATCTGCGCTGCTGATGGTGTCCAAGTCATGTTCCACAACAATAACCGTGTTTCCCTTTTTAACAAGTTGTTTAAAATGATGAATCAACCGTTCATTCTCTTCTCGATGTAAGCCTATACTCGGCTCATCAAAAACATACAACACATCACTCAAAGGAACCAAGATTTGATTGGCGACTCGGATACGTTGAATCTCGCTTGCCCGAAGTGATTTTGAGGAACGATTTATCGTCAAATGACCCAGACCCAAATCTTCCAACAAATCAACTTGGGCTTCCATTTTTTGAATAATTTCACCCGCCACAACTCCCCAATCATTTGACTGAATCCACTCTTTTAATTCATTCAATTCCAAGCACACGATTTCCGCTATTGACTTCCCATGAACGCTCACACTCAAAGCATCGTCATTCAAACGAGTTCCATTACAGACCTGACAAGTTACAGATTCTACATACCTAAGAATATTGGCATTTCGGTCTCTTCTGAGGATATCAGACATAATCGGAATCATTCCTTTATAATGTCCTTCCTCCCGAGGTTTAGCCTTAATCCCTGTCCACTTCAAGCGTGATTCAAGACTGTGTTTTCCAAAAGGCACTTTTATTTTATCGCTTCCATACAAAACCACTGCACGCTGAATATCCGTCAATTCATTCCAAGGAATGTCAACACTAAAGCCCTCAGCTTCGCATACTTGATTCAACACATCAATGGTTACCTGAGAATACATAATATATCCATTGGGCAACGTGGGCGCCAATGCTCCTTCTCGAATTGATTTTTCTGGGAAGATAATTAAGCGTTTAAAGTCTATCTTTTCTTCCTTACCAATACCATTACAATGGGCACACTTCCCAAGCACAGAATTAAAGGAAAAGAGAGCACGAGAAAGAGGAATGTTTTTAGGGCTTGTTCCTGTCCTTGCAAACAACAAACGCAGCAAATCATAAATGTCCGACATAGTGCCAACGGTAGAACGTGCGTGCATTCCTGTGGTCCCTTGTCCAATGGCAATCACTGGAGAAAGCCCTTCAATTTCATCTACATCGGGGCGGTTCAATTTTCCCATAAACTGTCGAGCAAAAGAAGGCAGTGTTTCAAAATATCTACGTTGTCCTTCTTTGGCAATGATTTCAAATACCAGGCTCGATTTTCCCGACCCCGATATGCCAGTCACCACAACAAATTTATTGTGTGGAATACGCAATGAAATGTTCTTTAGGTTGTTTGTTCTCGCTCCTTGGATTACTATTTCTGGATGGGTATTTGGAGTCATTTGGTGAAATTAATAATTTTTCTCAGCTTATGCCTTGTGTTTGGATGTTGCTTATAAAAAAGTCAGACTAGTACTTTATTAAGCCAATTCTATTAAGTAGATTTTTATAAAATACTAAAATAGTGTCATATATGATTGTGCTGATTTTTAGCCATTACTCCTAATTTTATTTACTACTTTTGAGAACAAAATTGCCCTTACTTTTATCTACTCTTAGCAAAAACCTAGAAAATCAAGATATTTAATTACCCCATCCCTTATCGTTATAGAACAAAGAATATGAAAAATAAACTTGATAAACCCGAAAAACCAACAGCAGAGGCAAAAGCGCTTTCGCTTTTTTTAATGGCTTATAAAACAACAGACCCAATTTATAAAGAGGAAGCCAAACGCATCAATCGAATGTGGGACTTGGTGAAATCAGACGACTTGAGTAAGATAGACTATATGGAAGAAGTACTGACTATGTTGTCTGCCCATGGTGGTTATTCAGCAGTAGTAGAAAAAACAGTTCGGTACTACATTGAAAAAACAGGCGAATGGAAATCACAGGGAGACGACAAATATTCCTTAGACGCTCAAAAGATTGCTGATGAAATTTCAAAGGAGTAAATCTTAAATACGAAACGGTCAATTGTTGTAAAATTTGAAGAAGGTTTAATGGACACTAAAAATCCATCAATTCACTGTCCACCACGTCCATGTAACGCTTCATTTTTTTAAGAATGACTTTGAAATGATGCGTTTCTTCTCTGGTAACAAAAGTGATTGCCAAGCCTTCAGATTGAGCTCTTCCTGTTCGACCAACCCTATGAACAAAATCTTTGGGTGATCGTGGCAGTTCATAATTTACAACATAGGGCAACTCGTTGATGTCGATTCCCCTAGAGATTAAATCTGTAGCAACCAATACCCGTAGGTTTCCCGATTTGAAATCAGCCAATGCTTTTGACCTAGCAGATTGGCTTATTTTGCCGTGAATGGGTAGTGCTTGGATTCCATTTTTACTCAGTTTTCCAGCGACTTTATCAGCCGAGTGCCTAGAAGATGTAAAGACCAAAACTTGCTTCATATCCTGCTCCCGAATGATGTGCCTCAACAAAGGACCTTTACGTTCCTCACTTACAAAGTAGCCAGATAAATTGATCAATTCAACCTCATCGGCTTTGTTTTCAATCTCTATTACTACAGGGTTGGAGAGTACTACTTTATTTAAGCCTGCCAATTGATCGCTCAATGTTGCCGAAAACAACACATTTTGCCGTCTCTTTGGTAAAAGTCCGATTATCTCCTGCATTTCTTCTTGGAAGCCCATATTTAATAACTTATCTGCTTCATCTAAGACTAAGGTTTGTACTTTTGAAAAATCAAAAGCTTTGTAATCATACAAATCCAGTAAACGACCAGGTGTTGCAATCAATATCTCTATCCCATAAAGTCCTTTCATTTGTGGATTAATCGAAACCCCACCATAAACCGCCATTGATCTGACAGGACGAGGAAGCTTATGTGATAATTCTTTAAAGACCTCGTGTACTTGAAGCGCCAATTCTCGAGTAGGAACCAATATTAAAACTATGGGTTGCCTACTTTTTTCACTCACCACCGTCTTCTGAAATCGATTCAATATGGGCAATACAAAACTGGCGGTCTTACCCGATCCTGTTTTAGCGATTCCCAATAAATCTCGTCCTTTAGTTACTATAGGAATGGATTGCGTTTGGATAGGCGTTGGAGTCTCATATCCCAAAGAAGCAATATTGGCAAGTAGCGAAGGATGAAGATCAAATTTTACAAAAGACATAATACAGCTTATTTTTAGTGGGATTCCAGGAACACCATATCCATTTTATCCAGAAAAAGAAAAGGCTGCAAGATAGTGCTTCTGTTCTCGATAAAATATTATCTCGAATATATACATCAAATCAAGTAGCTTAACTCTTGCTAAAATGAACAAGTTTTATAATCCCCAGCCAAAGAGTCCTTAATTCGCATTAATTTCGCAGAACAATTATAGTTTAACGGGAGTTCGGGAGTTCGGAAAATCAAGATTCTATTTTATGTGTTTTTTATTCAAAAAAAAAAGCAGAATTTCACCTAAAAAGTATCAAATAAATATGTTTTTTTAACTAAAAGTCCCGAAATCTCGACATCCTTAGTCCCAAAATCCCGTTAGCTTAACAAATCAATACAAACCTAGATTCTTTATTACTTCATGAAAAAATCACCAAACTGGAAATGGCTCATCGCTTTGGTGATAAAAATACTGGTATTTGTCGCCCTCTTTTGGTCCATTTATTCAGAAGCAACCCAACAAACAGACCTAACGCATCTCTGGAGTGACTTCCTTAAAAACTTCACTTTTCATCCTGCTTTATGGGCTTTAGCCGTCTTTTTAATGCCTCTAAATTGGGGAATCGAAGCCATCAAATGGCAACTGCTTATTCGCCCTTTAGAAAACTGCTCTTTTACACACTGTTTCAAAGCCATTTGCAGTGGTGTCACCTTATCAATGTTTACGCCCAATCGAACAGGTGATTTTGGCGGAAGGGTTTTGTTACTACAACCCCAAAACCGTTGGGCTGGTGTAGCAATTACCTTAGTAGGCAGTCTTGCTCAATTACTCGCAGCCTTGTTTATTGGTATGTTGGGCGCATTTTATGTCGCACATTACTATTTCCATTTTACCAACCTTCAACTGCTTATAGGAATCGTCCTTGGCGGCATCATTTGGACAATAGGCTTATGGCTCTATTACCATTTGGTCTTCGTAAAAAAAATCTCCTTTCTAAAAAAATGGCACGCTTACATTAATCCCGCCATCCATTATTCTATCAAAGATTTAACAAAAACGTTGTGGTTTTCTGCTTGTCGACAATTGGTCTTTAGTTTTCAATTTTACATTTTATTAAAAATCACAGGCATATCCACTACCCTATTCGAGAGTTTCCCACTGATATTAAGTATCTTTTTCAGTCAAACTTTCGTACCATCTATTGCATTGATAGAATTGGGGGTTAGGGGTAAAATTGCGGTCTTTTTTATGAATCAAATTGGAGCAAATGAAATAGCAGTCCTATCTGCTTCGTTTTTACTCTGGGGCATTAATTTATTGGTTCCTGCTTTGTTGGGTGCTTTTTTTATTGCTCAGGTGAAGATTTTTAAATAGACCGCCTACGGCTTTTGGACCGGTCGCTGCGCTCGCTTTTGGACCGCCTACGGCTTTTGGACTTTTGAGCTGCTGCTGCTGCGCAGTGTTACTTTTGAACCAGTCGCTGCGCTCGCTTTTGGACCGCTGCTGCTGCGAAGCGAAGCTTTGGGACTTTTGGAGGATTGTTAAAATTTCACACCTCTTCAATGCTAAAACAAACGAAGTGAAAATAAAATAGTCCATAAGTGTACAAAACAATCTAAAAGCTTCGCAGAAGCAAACAGTCTAAAAACCGAAGGCGGTCTAAAAGTGAGTGCAGCAAACGGTTCTAAAGCAAAGCCGTAGGCGAGCGGTCTAAAAGCGAAGCGGTCCAAAAGCCGTAGGCGCTCCAATAAACACTTAAAAAAAATGAAAAAATATATCATTATATTGATGTTGCTACTTATAAGCAACCCATCGGTTTTTTCAAGCAATTCCAGTTTGTTAGAAACCAACGAAACCATTTATGCTACATACGAGGACAACTGTATTCCCTCTACCCAAAGTTATCAACCTGGTGAGAAATTGGAATACAAAGTCTATTATAATTGGAAATTCACTTGGCTGACTGCTGGCACGGTTACCTTTGAAGTATTGAGTGATTTATGGCAAGGAAGGGAAGTATGGCATACTCGTGCCATTGGCAAAACATTGAGAGCCTATGAGTGGTTTTACAAGGTTTACGATCAATATGAATCTTATCTAGACCCTTTCACCAATAAGCCTGTTCATTTTATTAGAAATGTAAATGAAGGGGGTTATACGATGAACAATGAATATACTTTTGACCACGAACAACAAGAAGTTCATTTGGATTATATTAAAACACAAGGGGAAATTAGGAGAGAAAACGAAACCCTACCCATTAATCCGTGTACACATGATATGTTGTCGGCTATTTATCAGACAAGAAACATCGATTACAGTCAATATCTGGTGGGAGACATTATTTCTCTTGAGGTATTTATGGATGGACGCATTCAAGAAATTCACATTCAGTATGCAGGGATTGAGGAAATAAAAACTAAGTTGGGTAAATTTGATGCCATTAAGTTACACCCATCTTTACACGAAAGTTATTTGTTTGAGGGAGGAGAAAAAATGACCATTTGGGCAACCAATGATGCCAATAAAATTCCGTTGATGATTGAAGCGCCACTAAAGGTCGGATTTGTAAAGGCCATACTCCATGATTATGATGAGTTGGCTTATACCTTAACATCAAAAAAATAGCAGTACCATTTGGCATCTTCGGTTGTTTGCTTTAAAACTTAGATCAGCTGTTTCGATGAACCTTAGTTTTGGTAATTATTAAGTGGTTCAAAAGAACAATTAAAAAGGTAATAACCTAATCAGTTGTGTTTTATCAGGCTACCCGTCTAAAGTTGCCTAATATTTTTCCAAATCCACCCCTCGACTACGCTCGGGGTTCGGACTGGTCGTACCCCGAGCGTAGCCGAGGGGTACATGCGACGAAGCAGTTTGGCAACTTTAGACGGGTAACCTTTTATCACATACTCAAATAATCTGACAGCTCTAAAAATGTCTTTAAAAATTATTGGAATATCGTTATCTTTGACTTTATTTAATTAAAACAAATGAATTGGGGATTTAGAGCATTCCGAGTTTTGAGTTTTTTAGACCAAGCTTTAATTATCAGTTTGCATTTATATTTATGTCTTTTATTAAAATATTCTATGTTTTACAAAGACGCAAAAGTAAGTTTTTTAGCCACTAAAAGTCTCAGAATCTCGACATCCTACAGTCTCTACATCTCCCTTAACCTCCAGCCATGAGCAAAAAATTAAAGTCCAAAGATTATAAAATAGACATAGATCTTCTTTCTGAAATATGTGAGACACCAGGAGCTCCAGGACACGAACAAAGAATAAGAGAAGTCGTTCTTCGAGAAGTAAAGCCTTTGGTCGATGAGTTTTCTATAGACAATATGGGCAATGTTCTTGCGGTAAAAAAAGGCAAGAAAAAAAAGAAAGTTATGGTTACTGCTCATATGGACGAAATCTCGTTCATTGTTCGCCACATTGATGAAAACGGTTTCTTAAAATTCCTTCCTTTGGGTGGTTTTGACCCAAAAACACTTACTGCGCAACGGGTGATTGTTCATGGTAAAAAGGACATTATCGGAGTGATGGGTTGTAAGCCCATTCACCTCATGAAAGCCAGTGAGCGAGGAAAAAATTTGGAACTCAGAGATTTTTATATCGATACGGGTTTGACCAAAGAAGAGGTAGAAGAAATCGTTTATGTAGGTGCAACCGTAACTCGTGAACGCAAGCTCATTCAAATGGGTCAGTGTATTAATTGCAAGTCGCTGGACAACCGCTTATCTGTTTACATTCTTATTGAAACCTTAAGAGAACTAAAGAAAAGCCGTAAAAAACTGCCTTATGATTTGGTCGCTGCTTTTACGGTACAAGAAGAAGTTGGTATTCGTGGCGCTATGACTGCTGCTCTTTCAACAGACGCAGATTTTGGCATCAACCTAGATGTCACCATCGCTTTTGATTTGCCTGGTGCAAAACCCGAAGATGTAACAACTTCTCTTGGTAAAGGAACAGCGATAAAAGTTATGGACAGTTCTATTATCTGTGATTATCGGATGGTTAAATTCATGAAAGAAACTGCCGATAAAAGCAAGATCACTTGGCAACCTGAATTGCTGGCGGGTGGAGGAACCGATTCTGCTGGTATCCAAAGAATGACACCAAATGGTGGAGCTGTTGTTGGTGCATTGTCTATTCCAACCCGACACATCCATCAAGTCATAGAAATGGCGCACAAAGCCGATGTTCGAGACACCATTGATTTGCTAAAAGCTTGCCTTTTGGAAATTGATGACTATGACTGGAGCTTTAAGTAAAGAATAATGTTGAATTTTGAATGAATGAATGTTGAATGTACTTTGTTGTGTCGTTCGTATTCACTCATTCAAAATTAAACAGTGAACACAACAAAGGACATTCTCTCATTCATAATTCATTCATTCAAAATTGATCTCTTACCTCAATCTCTTACAGCATATCTTAGACAATGGAACCGATAGAGGCGACCGAACTGGAACAGGTACACGATCTGTGTTTGGTCATCAATTGCGGTTTGATTTGGGAGATGGTTTTCCGCTTCTCACCACCAAAAAGACACATCTAAAATCCATCATTTACGAACTGCTTTGGCTGTTGTCGGGCGATACCAATGTTAAGTATTTACAAGACAATGGCGTTCGTATTTGGAATGAATGGGCAGATGAAAATGGGGACTTAGGACCTGTTTACGGCAAACAATGGCGCTCTTGGGCAACGCCTTCCGGCGAAACAATTGACCAAATCAGTGAGGTCGTTTCGCAAATAAAAAACAATCCCAACAGTCGAAGACATATTGTTACAGCTTGGAATCCCACCGATGTTGCAACCATGGCTTTACCGCCTTGTCATTGCTTTTTTCAGTTTTATGTCGCCGATGGTAAACTGAGTTGTCAACTCTATCAACGATCTGCTGATGTATTCTTAGGTGTTCCTTTTAACATAGCCTCCTACGCCTTATTGACCATGATGATGGCACAGGTTTGTGATTTAAAGGCAGGTGATTTTGTTCACACTTTTGGAGATGTACACATTTACCACAATCATTTTGAACAAGTAAAACTACAACTCAGCCGTACGCCTAGATCACTCCCTCAAATGGAAATCAATCCCGACATCAAAGATATTTTTGCGTTTGATTATAAAGATTTTACCCTACACAATTACGATCCGCATCCTTTAATCAAAGGGAAAGTGGCGGTTTAATATGGGTTTCGAGAATTTTCATATAACGTAGAGACGCAAGTTTTACACATCTACATTAAATCTAAATGGTGTAAGTAGTCTGACAAAAATAAGTTGACAATTAACTGCCAATTATTTTGAGTGCCTTATGAGGCGTTATTTTACCGCATAGCCTTAGCTACGTGGAAAAATCACAACAATTAAGTCACCAAAAGAATGACAGAGAATTGTTAAGTTATTTTTGTCAGACTACTTATCTATGTTAAATGATTCCACCCCTGTGCAGTAATGGGATGTTTCTCTCCTTTTGGTGAAAACAAATGAACCCCTTTTTCTTTATCGACGATCTTTCCAATCACTTTTATCTCTATCAGCCCATCTAATTTTTGCAAAGCCTCACGCTTAATGGTAAAAAGCAACTCATAATCCTCGCCTCCACTCAAAGCACATGTGGTTGGTGAAATTTTAAATTCTTGTACACCTACTCTCTTTGCTTGTTCATGAACAGGAAGGTTTTCCTCATAAATCTCTGCACCCACACTGGATTCATAACAAATGTGTAATAAGTCCGATGACAAGCCATCTGAAATATCAATCATTGCGCTCGGTATCACATCATGTTTGTCCATCAATTCTATCAAATCCTTTCTGGCTTCTGGCTTCAGTTGACGCTCTACCAAATAAGAATAATCGTCCAATTGGGGTGAGCTTCCTGGGCTTTCTAAGAACACTGTTTTCTCTCTTTCCAACACTTGAAGCCCCAAATAAGCAGCTCCTAAGTTCCCAGTCACACAAAGCACATCACCCACTTGTGCCGTACTTCTCTTAACCAGTTTTTCTTCTTGATTGCCTCCTATGGCGGTTACACTCAAACACATTCCAGTCATAGAACTTGTGGTATCGCCTCCTATTAAATCCACACCATAGAAACGGCACGCTTGCTCTACACCTTCATATAACGCATCGACTGCCTCTACCGAAAACTTCTTAGACAATGCCATCGAAAAGGTGATTTGTTTGGGGAAAGCATTCATCGCATAAATATCAGACAGGTTGACAACCACAGCTTTGTAGCCCAAATGCTTCAAAGGTGTATAAATCAAGTCAAAATGAATGCCCTCCATGAGTAAATCGGTACTGACCACAATAGCTTCGTCTTTATAGGATAAAATGGCACCATCGTCTCCAATACCCAATTTGGTATGTGCTGTTTGTCGGGTAATAAAATTCTTAGACAATCTTTTTATCAATCCAAATTCTCCGAGAGAACCGATTGGGGTTCCTGCTTTATTTTCTGCCATTCTAGATCTATTTTTATGAGTGACAAAGTTAATGCGAATTTAACGATCTGTCTCTTTTGAATCTACCAAAATATGGGCTTTAAAAATATATTTAAGACATTGTTGTGTACTCTTTTTGTCTGTATCAGGATTCATAGGATTAAAGGGTTTTCGAGATTTCTTTGTTGCGTGCTCATTTTGTTTATACATAAGAATCTGGGAAATCTTATACCAATCCATAGTTAGAATGCGGATTTAAAAAAGTGCCAGCGGCACGATTAACATACGTAGCATCAGCCTTTATCGGACTG
>ENA-ORXT01004814-ORXT01004814.1-marine-metagenome-genome-assembly--contig:-NODE-4814-length-13672-cov-9.477529_pt1 | contig 13672 bp, 10 predicted proteins | sample MGYA00237868_ERZ511482 | MGnify/ENA metagenome assembly ERZ511482 | reverse complement strand
GTCCTTGCATATTTGTGTTTGCGAGAACAGGAATCGTTCCTCACTCCACACATTGCGCCTGCTAGCAGGGCCATAGACGCTTCTCCGTCTCTCTCTCTTTCTGGAAGTGTGACGTGTATACGTCTTATGCTGTGTCTCTCTTTTTACGAGCGGGGATGCATCCATCCCGGCGAACAGATGATTTTGGCGCCCTTTCTGGAAAAAAGCTGCCCTGACAGAGCCCCAGGGCGGTTTGCAGATTATCTGTTCGTCCCAAAACATCCAAAAGCAGACGTGCTCTTGACGACGGTTTTGGGCCCGCTGCGCAGGGCCGCCACCGGCCATACGGACGCAGGCGGCGACCCTCCCCGCCCGATGGCCGCCGCTGGCTTTAAAAACGCCGGCGACAACATACCAGCGCCCCTCCTCGCCCGACACGCCCGTCGCCGGTTCTGCCGACGCCGGCGGCGGAGAAGGAACAAGTGGGCGCCTCCCTTTCCCGCCGCCCCCCCCAACACACAGAGCCGCCGCCGGCGATACCGACGCCTACGGAAACCCGCCACCCCCCATGGCCACCGCCGGCCGTAACCGCCGGTGGCAACACGCCTGTGCCCCTCCCCGCCCGAAACGCCGGCCGCCGGTTTTTCCAACGCCGGCGGCAGAGAAGTAGCAGGTGGACGCCTCCATTGCCCGCCGCCTCTCCGAACACGCAGAGCCGCCGCCCGCCATGCCGACGCCGGCGGCAACCCACCTCGCCCCCACGCCGCCGCCGGCCGTACACGCCGGCGGCAACACACCTGCGCCCCTCCCCGCCAGACGAGCCTCCACCGGTCCCTCCAACTCCGGCGGCAGGCCAGTCACAGCTTTTCGCCTTCCAATCCCGTCACCCCCGACGTGACGTGCCGCCACCGGCCATATCAACACAAATGGCAACACACCAGCGTCCCTCCGCGCCCGACAGGTGCGCCGCCGGTCTCGCCGCCGCCAGCAGTGGAGCAGTAACATGTGAACACTTCCCTTGCCCGCCGCCGCCCCCAACACGCAGAGCCGCCGCCGGCCATACCGACGGCGGCGGCCACCCACCTCGCCCTCTAGCGGCAGCCGGCCGTACACGCCGGCGGCAACACACCTGCGCCCCTCCTCGCCTGACGCGCCCTCTGCCGGTCTCGCCATCTTCCGCGGCGAGCCAGTCACAGCCAGTCGCCTCCCTTTCCTACCACCCCCGGCGCCACGTGCCGCCACCGGCCATATCAACACCGGCGTCAACACACCAGCGCCCTTCCCCGCCCGACAAACCCGCCGCCGGTCTCGCAGACGACGGCGGCGGAGCACTGCTGAGTGGACGCCTCCCTTGCCCGCCGGCCCCCCCAACACGCAGAGCCGCCGCATGCGACGGCGGGCGCTTGAATTACAGCACGGGACGGTCCTGGTTCTTTTGAGATGCGTGTGCGGCTACGCACCGCCCTTCATGATCTGGGCGGGACTGACGCGGCCACGAGCGGTCTGCTAGGGTCCAAATATGCAATGAGCTGAGACGCACACGGCAGGAGGCCGCATGCACCGGCGTGCGCTAGACTGACGGGAGGAGGCGGTCGGGTGCATTTAAGCTTCGTGTGCGGCACCCCGCCGCCATTCACAATGTCAGCAGTACTGACGAGGACAGGAGTGGCTTGGTGCGGTCCACAGATGCCCTGGACCCTTATGCACCTTGCAGGCGGCGGCATGCACCGGCGTGCGCTTTCATGACGGCAGAAAGTGGTGGGGAGAGTTTGAGCAGCGAGAGCGGCACCCTCTAGTCATTCAGCATCTGGGCGATGCTGACGAGCCAATGACCTGCTTCTTAAAGCCCACACATGCTCCGCACCCCAACGCAAATGGCATGATGCCGCATGCGATGGCGGGCGCTGGTATAACAGCGAAATGACGGTCCTGGCTCGTTTGATCTTCGTGCGCGGCAACGCCTCGCCATATATGATCTGGTCGGGACTGACGCGGCCGCGAGCGGTCTGATAGAGTCCAAACATGCGCTGGTCTGCGACGCGCACGGCAGGCGGCCGCATGCACCGGCGTGCGATTGATTGACGACAAAAGGCGAACGGGGGCGCTTGCGCAGCTTGTGCGGCAACCCCCCGCCATTCTGGATGTAGGCGTGCCTGAAGTGGCAATGACCTATCTGGTAGGGCCCACACATGCCCTGGACCCAAACGCACACGGCAGGCGGCCGCATGCACCGGCCCGTGATTTATTGACGGCGGAAAGCAGTGATGGGAGTTTGAGCAGCGTGAGCCGCACCTTCCAGTTCTTCAGGATCTTGGCGGGTCTGACGTGGCCTTGACAGGTCATGTAGGGCTTCCACATACCCTGGACCCCAACGCACATGGCAGGCGGCCGCATGCGCCGGCTTGTGCTTTAATGACTGCAGGAGGCGGTCGGGTTCGGTTGAGCAGCGTGTGCGTCACCGCTCCGCCATTCATGATTTGGGCGGGGCTGAAGTGGCAATGAGCTGTCTCGTGGGGCCCTCACATACCCTGGACAAAAACACACAGGACAGGCGGCTGCATGCACCAGCGTGCGCCAGACTGAGGGCAGTAGGCGATCGGGTTCGCTTGAGCTGCGTGTGCGGCACTCCCCCGCCTTTCAGGATGTCAGCAGTACTGACATGGCCATGAGTGGCTTCATTGGGTCCACAGATATCCTGGACCCCTATGCCCCCAGCAGGCGGCCGCATGCACCGGCGTGCGCTTTCATGACGGCAGAAAGCGGTGGGGGGAGATTGAGCAGCGTGAGCGGCACCCTCCAGTCATTCAGGATCTGGGCGATACTGACGAGCCAATGACCTGTTTCGTGAAGCCCACACATGCTCAAGACCTCAACGCACAGGGCAGGCGGCCGCATGCACCGGCGTGCGGTTGAAAGACGGCAGAAGGCGGTCCGGTTCGTTTGAGCTGCGTGCGCGGCAACGCCTCGCCATTCATGATCTGGGCGGAACTGAAGCGGCCACAAGGGGTCTGCTACGGTCTAAACATGCACTGGTCTGCGACGCACACGGCAAGCGGCCGTATGCATCGGTGTGCGCATGAATGACGACAGAAAGCGAATGGGGGCGCTTGCGCAGCGTGCGCGGCAACCCCGCGCCCATCTGCATGTGGGCGGGGCTGTAGTGGCAATGAGCTGTCTCGTGGGGCCCACACATGCCCTTGACCCAAACGCACTCGGCAGGCGGCCGCCTGCACCGGCGTGCGCTAGACTGACGGCAGTAGGTGGTCGGGCTCGTTTGAGCTGCGTGTGCGGCAACCCCCCGCCGTTCAGGTTGTCAGCAGTACTGACATGGCCATGAGTGGCTTGATTAGGTCCACAGATGTCCTGGACCCCTATGCCCCCAGCAGGCGGCCGCATGCAACGGCGTGCGCTTTCATGACGGCAGAAAGCGGTGGGGAGAGTTTGAGCAGCGTGAGCGGCACCCTCCAGTCATTCAGGATCTGGGCGATACTGACGAGCCAATGACCTGCTTCGTAAAGCCCACACATGCTCCGCACCCCAACGCACATGGCATGCGGCCGCATGCCTCGGTGGGCGCTTGTATAACAGCGAAATGACGGTCCTGGCTCGTTGGAGCTGCGTGTGCGGCAACGCCCCGCCCTTAATGATCTGGGCGGGACTGACGCCGCCACGAGCGGTCTGCTAGAGTCCAATTATGCACTTGAATGCGACGCACACGGCAGGCGGCTGCATGCACCGGTGTGCGCTTGAATGACGACAAAAGGCGAAGGGGGGCGCTTGCGCAGCGTGCGCGGCAACCCCCCCCACGTCTGGATGTGGGCGGGCCTGAAGTGGCAATGACCTGTCTGGTTGGCCCACACATGCCCTTGACCCAAACGCACACGGCAGGCGGCCGCCTGCATCGGCGTGCGCTAGACTGACGGCAATATGCGGTCAGGTGTGTTTGAGCTGCGTGTGTGGCATTCCCCCGCCGTTTAAGATGTCAATAGTACTGACGCGGCGATGAGTGGTTTGGTTGGGTCCACGGATGCCCTGGATTTCTCTGCCCCCGACAGGCGGAGGCATGCACCGGCATGCGCTTTAATGGCGGCAGACAGCGGTGAGGGGCGTTTGAGCAGCGAGATCGGCACCCTCCAGTCCTTCAGGATCTGTGCGGGAGTGACGTGGAAATGACCGATCTGGTCGGGCCTCCACATGCCCTGGACCTCGACGCACGTGGCAGGTGGCCGCATTCACGGGCGTGCGCTTGAAGGACAGCAGCATCGGGTCGGGTTCGTTTGAGCTGCGTGTGCGGCACCACCCCGCCCTTCATGATCTGGGCGGGACTAACGCTGCCACGAGCGGTCTGCTAGGGTCCACACATGCCCTGGACTTCGACATATTTGGCAGGCGGCCGCATGCTCCGGCGAGCGCATAAAGGACGGCAGTAGGCGGTTATGTGTTTTTCAACTGCGTGTGCGGCACGCCCATGCCAGGCAGGATCTGGGTGGTACTGACGCGGCCGAGGAGCTGGGCCACCCGCGGCGGGGATAGGCCGCAAAGGTACTCCGCCGTGGTCCCCCAGCCGCGCGCCGGGTAGCTGCACCACTTCACGCCGGAGGGAGCGGTAAAGCTCAACAGCCACAAAGCTACTGGCGGCCACATGGTCACGTCTGCCGTCCTGGATGCCCGGCGCAGCCTGGGGAGGACGAAAAGACTCCGAGAGAGGGTGGCGCGTGCGCAGCGTGCACAAAGGAGAACAGACGGCGGAGGACGAGCCGGAGCGGGTCGCAAAGCCCGCCGCGGACTTGGGGCACGCCATCAGTAGACCGCTCCAGGCGATACAGGCGCTCGGCGCCCTTGTGGAGGCGCACTTGGGTGTCAATGCCACCATCGGGGCGGACGGAGACGTTGCCAAGCTCGTGGTCGAGAACTTCCCCCGTTCGACGCGTGACGAGGCAGTCGGCAACCAAAGCCACCAAACGGACGCACCAGGCAAATTCCGGCTCTTCGAGCCGAGGGTGGACAATACACCACATGACGGGGACGGGCAGCGGCCGGCGCATCTCCGGCAGCGCCGCTGCGGCCGCCAAAAACCAACGAGCGAAGCTAGTGCGCGCCGAGTGGACCAGATGGCCGAGAGCTGGCCGAGGTAGACCGACGGACGCGTGCCCGAAGTTGATTGGCGTGTTACGAGCGGATTAGCTCCCTTCCTGGGCCTCGAAGACGTCAGTCCTGTGGCCGTGCATGAAGCCTTGGAAGATCAGGCATCTGCAGGACTGGCGATAGTTGACAAGAAGGAGCGCTTCCAGTCCGTCATCCCGCTTACTCGGATGGGTGACGCCGACGTCGGTAGGGCTGCTAGAAGAGCTGCACGCATCTCCTGAGATGATGTCACGAACAAGCTGGCAACGTGGGACGCCGCAGACACGTTCTTCGGTCGGGAAGGGTGTGTCCAGATGCGTCCTTGCGCGCTCTTTGGCAGCTCGAGGGAGCAAGGGCTTGCGCTCGATGGCTGCCAATGATCTCATTCTTTGTCAGACGAGGCCTTGCTTCGTGGTCCTCGACCCTAGTTGACCTTCAGTTGAAGGTGCCATCACAATGGTAGATGAGGTCGATTCGTGCTGTGCCTCTGCTGCTTTCTTCTGCTTTCTTCTAGTCGGAGGTGTTTAAGTGTGGCTTGCTATTTTAACGCTTTCGTTCATTGCTGAATAGTGTGTGTCTTCAACCGCCTTTTGCGCGCGAGTTCTGGCGTCTTTCTGACATGGCGTGACTGACTACTTCTCGCGGACGGATCTTTTTATGAGGAAGGTTGCCTCAGGAGCTGGCTCTCTGCAGCCGTCGGGAATCGGATAGCGCCGTTTACGATGTGGTACGATTGGCAAATTAGGCACCCAATCAAGAATCAGAGTACTTTCGTGTCACGATTAAGGACAAGTGGAATGCATATTTACACTATCACATTGACATTGCGTATTCTTGCACAATTAACGTCAGAGAGGCTCGCTGCAGTCGTTTCACAAAGCTTCCAGCACTCGGGCGGTATCAACAGTGACCGGCACATGTGACAAGTGGAAAGTATTCCATTTATAGCGAATCAACGTACATGGACCCACTCAAAAATTCGAGAACGATAGGCGAAAAAAGCTCGAGATGCTCGATTTCAGGAACTTCCCAGTCGTGCGACTGGGCATGATAGCAGGGAAACTCCGTTCCAGATTTTTGCGACCATACAAGCCCGGCAAAGGCCAGAAAAGGCACAAAATGGAAGGACCTGTCTCCAGTGTGGCACCCGTGGCGAAGAAACTGACGGCTCTTTCATACGTGGTGGGGACATTAGCTCACTTCCGAGAACTCTTGCATCGATTGTTGCACCGGTCTCGGCTGGTTTTTCGACAGTTGAGCTGACTGAGAACTATTTTTGAAACACATCATGTATCTGCAAATGGCAGTGCCTGAACGGTTCATTATTCATGAGGGACGGTAAACAAGGTACTTGACTTCTTCCACGCTCGGAGGGGGATCTAAGGTATGTGAAGCACAGCAATCGTGCCTTCTCGACCGTGGTTCTCTGGGTTTTCGAAATGGGACTGGAAAAGCGTGACGCGTCAGAAGCACTAGCCGCCTGACAGTGCTAGATGGGCCGCGCAACCTGCAAATTTGGTAAGAAAGCTGCTTGTTTCGTGCCCGAGACCAGCAAGGGCTGAACTCGTCGACTCGGAGGCAGATTCGAGGTTGAGAGGCTGCGTTGCTAGTTCCACCCTAGTGTGATTTGAGATCGCAGCAGAGTGTGTACCAGTTCACGTCCCTGAACGACTATCGGAATCGGAGTGCAGCCTTACTTGGTTTGGATTTGGAGAGCGGTGGTGGATTGCGAGCCAGAGTATGTGACGAGTCGCACGGTAAAATATAATAGTTGACGACCGGACACTGTCGACGATCCGCATCGCGCCGCCACCGCATCCCCCCCCCCCCCCCCCCCCCCCCCCCCCCCCTCCCCCTTCCCCCCCCCCCCCCCCCCCCCCCCCCCCCCCCCCCCCCCCCCCCCCCCACTCCGCCCTTCTTCCTTTCATCCACCGCCGTCGCTGTTGCCGCCGCCCACGACCGCCACTCCCCTTCGCTCTTCGCAGTCGACCGCTGGTTGTGCGATCCGCGCTTTAGTGTGGTGTGGTGTGGTGTTTATGGCAGTGTTTGTGGGGGAAACTCCCTTTCTCATGATGACGAGATCCCCCCTCGGTGTCGGTCCGAAGAGAGGCTGCGATCATACACGTATCGCCACCCAGAGGGAGCGGTGTGTGGCGCCCCCTTGGGACGCATTCCAGGTGGGGTTTAGGGCCGCACCCGAGGCTCACATCCCTCTCCCGGACAAGGGGAGGAACACCTCTTTGGGCCTCAAGTCTACTGTACCGACACATCGGTCTACTTGCGCAGTCATGTGCCTTGTTTGACCTCTCGCTCATCTCTTGGCTTCATGCTTTCGGATGCGAACCGCTTTTTTTTGCCGCGCAGTGGACGCGTCGTTGTCTCGTAAGTGCGCGTTTACTAATCATGACGCCCGGCGATGCCCCATTATCAAGACACCCACGCACGCATGCGAGTGCCAACAGACGAATTGCACGACATGTAGCAGGGAGTGCTCCAAGTGCGGGAACAAGGGCCACACAGAGGTTTCCGTGAAAGCCCCCATCTCCGAGAAGGGCCCTCCGACTTTTGCGTGCCCAGTGCTGGATGTGGACGAGCTGACAGCGCATGTGCGCGTTCTCATGAATAAATTGCCGCTCACAGCCGTGCAGCAGAAGAACCTGCGCACGTCCGCCAAGCGGCGTCTGTCGGCGAATCGCTCCTCCGGCAACTCCAGCGGCACGCAGTTCGCGACGCACGGTTCGCAAGCCCATCTGGTGGACCTGACGAAGCTGAATGGCGCGTCGTCGTCCCCAAGCACCCGGACAGTGGAGGCGGGAGCCTCCGCGGCCATGGACGAGGGCGCGACGACAGAGGTTCTTGGGTCCGCCAACCCGTTCTTCAAATGGAGCCGGGCATAGCTGCGTACGGCCGCCACCAAGCACACGCCGCTGACAGACCCAGACATTTTAACACAGGTACCAGACACACTGACATTGTTTGCCGTCAAGAGATTATTTAAGAGCATTCCCACCAATGTCGGGCCAACGCCATATTGGGCACTCGTTGCAGAAACGTGTCTTAAATTCGCCGTTGGCCAGTTCTCGGGGAGGGTAACAATGTCGAACGAGCACGCGGCGTTGCCAACGGAGGTCAAACGAGTTAAAACGCGAATGTACTTGCGTCCGATTCGGGGTCGGAGACGTTGGCCCTGGGGCCAACGGGTTCTGTGCTCTGATTGGTCTATCGCGGTTTCACGGGGTTAAATGAGTGACATGTGGCAGTTCATATTGTCCTCAGATTGCCCAATTTATCATATTTTTGTTTCGACAGCCACCCACGGATGGAATATGGTACCTCTCGGAACTGGACGGCCGCGTGCCAGCTCGGCCCAAGGGTCCCGATCGTTGGAGCGTGTCACGTATGAATCATGCGGTGGCACGTGCCCGAACGTTGTGTCGGGCCTGTCAGACACGCGGCGCGTTCCCACTGACACTGGAAAACCCAGAGGATCGGCGCTAATGAGGGGGGACACGAGGCGGGGCTGCGCCGAGCGGCCCCGCCTCAGGCCCTCCCCAGGCTGCGACGCGGCCGCTCAGGCCGCCACGCGTGCCCGCGTGGCGGCCGTGGCTAGCCCCGCGGGGCGAGCACCGGCCGGTGCTTGTGAAATGCGTGAGAAGAGTGGCCCGGTGCCCCGTCGCTGTCAGGCGGCGGGGTGGTGGCGGTTTAATACAATGCGTAGGAGATGCAAATCTAAGGTAAATCGAAGCAGAGAATCCAACAATGACGACACTTCCCGTCTTTCGTCAGGCTGTGGAGGGGGTCCAGGTCTTGTCCGTCCCGCCGGTCTTGGCCGTGGCGTGGTGGCGCATCGCCGTGCTTTGGCGCGGGTGCGGCGGGCGGTCGGGTTGCTGCTGGCGCACTTCCCCCGTTCCGGCAGGGGCGGGGGGGCGGCCGTTGTGGAGGTCGATTCCGGCGTGCGGCGTGGAGCGGTAGCCATCGGTGGTGGTGTGTGCAACGACCGGCGCGTGAAGGAGGCCGGTGCGGAGGGCGTCGGCGAGGGCGCCGTTGGGCGGCGGTCGGGAGAAGGTCGGCTTGAACAATGCTTCGGCGGGGTTGGCGTGGCCGTGGACGGGATTGAACTCCGCGAGGGTGCCCGAGAGGAGGGCCTGGCGGAACATGTAGAGGTCGTTCTTGCCTGACATACCCGCCGGGTCCTTGAAGGAGGTCACCAGATCGTAGGCGGTGGCAGAGTCTGTGTAGGCGTCAAGGGGGACGCAGGTGGACAGCAGCTCCTGCAGGAGGTGGCGCACGTCGAGGGAGGCTGCGACCGCGTCGGCGAGCGCGAGCATTTGGCCGGCGGTGGAGCCGCGCCAGACTCGGTGGGGGCGGTGCGACGCCCAGTGGAGGAGGGAGAAGCGGCGGGAAGCGTCCGTGAGGGCGATGATGTAGCCGACCTGGCGCTTGGCCATGAGCGAGAGGGCTGAGCCGCAGTAGTCGGCGTAGACGGAGAGCCGCAGTGAGTCGGGGTCGAGGCGGGGGAAGTGGAGGGTGATCGCCCGGTTGGTCAAGATGGCGAGGGTATCGTTGGCGCGGCGCGCGTCGAGCGAGGTTGGGTTGGGGCAGTTGACGAGTTGAGTGGCGTTGGTCAGGACTTCGGGGCGGGCAACGCGGCCGACTCAGAGGATCTGTGCGGCGAGGGAGTGGAGGGCGGCGGGTGCGGCAAGGGGGGTGGTCATGGGGGTGGGAGCGTCGAGGGGCAAGAGGGCGTCGGTGTACGGGCGGCCGTGGCTGTGGAGGCCGTCGGCGTCGACGTAGGCGGCGATGCCGGCGAAGCGGATTGTGTCGTGGTCGGGGGTGTGGGTCTTGTACTGGCGCAGGATGGAGGCGACGTCCGTCTCGAATTCGGAGGTGCCGGCGGTAAGGGTGTCGTCGACGTAAGAAGAGAGGCAGCCGCGGCGGGCGGAAAAGTAAACGGTGTCCAAGACGGAGATTAGCTCGAGGCCTGGGATGGTCAGGAACTTGTTTTGGGTGGAGAAGTGGAAGTGGCGGCCGGCGTTGCCCTTGCCATACATGGGGCGGGAGAAGGCCCAGACGGAGGAGGGCGGCTCGTCCGCCTTGGGGGGGGCGTGCACGTAGACCGGCTTGGCAAGGGCGTCGGACTGCAGGTAGGCCCGGAGGAAGTCCTCCGTGTGGACCCGCCAGTTAAGGATGGAGGCCACCGCCATGGCGGTGCGGATGGCGCGGTGCGGGGAGACCGGGGAGGTGGGGACGTCGTTTTCCTTGTTCCATTCGCGGTCGCCGGCGATGCAGAAGCGGGCGCGCGCGGGCGGCTTGCCGTTGCCGCGGTCCGCCTTGTAGGTGCAGCGCCATAGGAAGTCGAAGATTTGCTCGCCGCGGGGGACGGCGGAGGCGGGGAGAGTGGTCTTGCAGTCGAACGCGTCAAAGATGGAGAGCTCGAGGCGTTTGGCGGCGTCCCAGCGAGGGTGGTGGTGGGAGTCGGGGTAAGGGTGGGAGACGATGAAGGCGCGGGCGGCGGGGGGGAGGGTGACTGGAGCAGAGGGGGAGGGGGTGTTCGTGCGGATGGGAGTGCCGGCGGGCGCGGGGGGGGCGCCGGGGGAGGGGTGGGACCGAGAGACGAATGGCTTCGTGCGGGCCTCGTGGGAAGAGAAGATCTTGCCCTCGTGGCGCACGTAGACGGTTTGCCGTCGAGTGAGTCGACGGTGCCGCGCAGCCAGCCGTGGCGTTCGCGGTAGAGCCAGACGGCCTGGCCGACCGAGACGAAGGGGACGACGGTGCCCGGGTGGGAGAGGGCGCCGCGTAGGCGGTCGGCCGCCGAGTAGCGTTCCATGGTCGCCCCGGCCGTCTGCATGGCGGCGGCGCGTGCGGCAATGGTGGGGTTGGCGTGATGGTTGTCACCAATGAGGAGGCGGGGGAGGTCGCCGGTGACGGCGGTCGTGGGGGCGATGCCGTGGGCGCGCGAGACGTCGTTGCAGGCCTTGTAGGCCATTGCAAGGGCGAGGTCCGGGGCGAGGGCGGGGGTCTTCGTCATGATGCGCAGGAAGGCGTCGCGGATGGGGCCGTGGTGGCGCTCATTGCGGCCCACGCTCCATGGTGCCTCTGTGGGAGCGGGACGCCAGTGGATGCCCATGGAGTGTAGGGCGTGGATGAGCGCGTCGTTCTCGTTCTCGGAGCCGCGGTCCGAGACGACCGTCTCGGAGGGGCCCCAGATGGCGAACCACGCGAGGTAGAGGATAGAAAAAATGATCCCCCCCCGCATGGAGGGGATGAAACGGCCTTTCCCCTAGTCGGTGTGGATGTCGGTGATGTCCAGCACCTTGGGCAGGGCGGGCGACAGTTGGAACGCGTCCATGGTGATGACGCGGTTGAAGACGTGAGGAGGGTTGGGGAGGGCATGGCGGGGGCGGCGGGGGAGGTGCGCGTGTTGCTGGCAGGGGACGCAGGTGTCTGTGATCGAGCGTAGGTGGGCAATGTCTTCGGTGGAGAAGGTGCCGCGACGGAAGGCGCGGGTGATGGCCTCGACGCTGGCGTGGCCAAACTGGCGGTGCGCCAGGCCCATTTCCGTGCGGGTGTAAAAGGCGGCGGGGGCGGCGGGCGGTGGGGGTGGCGGCAGCACGAGGTGACCGCGGCGGGTGCGTCAGCGGATGGGCGTGCGGGAGGGGCCCGCGTAGATGGTGTCTGTGGCTGCGTCGACGACGAGGCGGAGGCGCTTGTGCGAGTGGAGGCCGACGAGGAGGGGGAAGGAGTCGTGGTGTAGGATGTGGACGTTCGGGAGGTCGAGGTGCAGGGCGGTGCCGTCGGCGGCGCGGGTGAGCAGGCGCATGGAGACGCGCCCGATGGAGGCGGGGACGTCGTGACCCAGCGCGTACGTGGTGGTGGCGGGGCGGACGGGGCAGGTGAGGAGCTGCGGGTGTTGGTGCAGCCAAGAGTGTCCAACGATGTCGCCCGGCGTGCCGATGTCGGTGATGGCCGTGGCGATGTCCGGCTCGGTGATCGAGTAGACGGGGGAGATGAGGAGGGCGGGGATGAAGTACGCGTCGTCGTAGTTGATGGCAGGGGCAGGTTTGTCGGGGATGACGGGGGCAGGGGGGAGCGGGAGCTGGGGCGGCGGCGTGAGGGCGGACAGTTGGTCGGACATGATGATCGAGGAGGCCAAGTGGGCGCGGGAGGGGGCGGCCGGGGTGGGAGGTCGGCGGGGGCTGGGGCAGGTACGGGCGAGGTGGTCGGGGGCGCCGCAGTTGTGGCACGGGTTGTCGGAGCTCGGGGGAGGGCGACGGAAAGGCGTCCGTTCCGTCTTGCACGGAGTGGTGGCGTTGGCGCGGAAGCGCTTGAAGACGTACCAGCATTGGGCGTTGTCGGTGGGGTCGTCCTCGACGTTGACGAGGAAGGCATCTCCGGTTCGGGGCGCGTCGACGGGGGCGCCGTCGGCGAGGTAGGCGGGCGTGGCGGGCAAGGGGGGGGCGGAGCTGAGCAGGGGCGAGGCGGGTGGCATGGGGCGCGGGGGAGGAGGGGGCCCGGCGGTGAGGAGGAGCTGGATGTGGGATATCAGGGCGTGGGAGCTGTCGGCAGGGTGAGCGAGAATGGAGTGGGCGAACCACTCCGAGCGGGTGGCGTCCAAGAGCTTGTCGTAGAGCATGGTGGGTGACTGGTAGGAGTGGGGGAGTTGTGTCTGCAGCAGCGCGAGGGAGGAGAGCATGCGGTCGAAGCGGGCGACCGGCGTGTCCCCCGGGAGGGTGGGCTCGGCGGCTAGGGTTGTCGTCTGCCACATCTCCCGGACGCGGAGGGCCCGGGCGGGGGTGTTGACGCGGCGGGATATCAGGTCCCACAGGTGGGCCTCGGGGCGGCCGCGAGCGTCGGAGACGAGCGCGGGGAGGTTGAGGTCGGAGTGCTTGAGGGCAAAGGGGAGACAGACGGCGCGGAGGGAGGCGGGGACTTCGAAGGCGTCGCAGATCCGGTCGAATTCGGCGCGTGCGCGGGAGAGGGACTGGAGTGGGTGGCCGCCGAATTGGCGGGCGGGGGTGTAATACTGGGAAATGTTGCGGACGGTGGTGGCGGAGGAGGTGGAGGAGGAGGGGCCGCGAAAGTGGCCGTGGAGGGGCGCGGCGGCCGCGGTCGAGTCGGTGGTGAGGCCGCCGGGGTGGGCGTCGGCCGGTGGCGGGACGGGGGCGGCGGGGGCGTGGGGGGCAGACGGCGGGGAGGCCGCAGGGAACGGGGGCGGCGGGGGGAGGTCGGCGGCCGGGTTGGACAGGGAGTAAGGCCCGGCGGCGGAGAGGAGCGGGCGGCGGATGGCTGCGACGGTGTCGAGGTCGCCGTCGAGGTAGGTGTCGAGGACTTTCTTGCGTGTCATGTGAGGGTTGTGCCGGGTGGCGTTGTGGACGGGGTCGAGGGGCCAGACGGCCTGTATCAGGGAAGACACGCGGAAGAGCTGGGTGGGAGTGAGGGTGGATGTGTCGTATGAGCTGAGGGCCCAGGTGATAACGTTGTTGACGACGAAGGCCGTCCACTCGGGGACGAAATCGTCTTGAGTGGCGGTGAGTCGGTCAGAGAGGTCTTGGAAGGAGGTGGGCTCTTC
>ENA-ORXT01004813-ORXT01004813.1-marine-metagenome-genome-assembly--contig:-NODE-4813-length-13673-cov-4.107899_pt1 | contig 13673 bp, 14 predicted proteins | sample MGYA00237868_ERZ511482 | MGnify/ENA metagenome assembly ERZ511482 | reverse complement strand
CATCCAAGAGTTAAGAGAAAAATTGCCAAAGAGAGAAGGAGACAAAGAACCATTACCAGAAGCCTTGTTTTGGCTTATGTTGGTCGATGAGATTCCGACACAAGAAGAAGTGAATTGGCTCAGCGATGAATGGGAAAAACGAAATTCAATCCCTCAGCATACATATGATATGCTAGAAAGTTTTCCTGAGACAACGCATCCAATGACACAGTTGATCGCAGCATTAACATCACTTCAATCAGAAAGTGTGTTCTCGAAAAGATATGCTGAAGGCATGTCAAAATCAGATTATTGGGATGCGACTTTTGAAGATGCAATGAACGTCATTGCAAAAATTCCATTAGTTGCAGCGTATATATATAGACGTACATATCATAATGGCGAGCATATTGCGCCAGATAATAGTTTGGATTGGGCAGGTAATTTTGCTCACATGCTTGGAGTTTCTGACCATGCTGACTTTAAAAGCTTGATGAGACTGTATTTGACGATTCATGCAGATCACGAAGGTGGGAATGCTTCAGCGCATACAGTGCATTTAGTTGGATCAACCTTGAGCGATGCTTATTTATCTCTCGCGGCAGGGATGTGCTCTTTAGCAGGTCCGCTACATGGATTAGCAAATCAGGAAGTCATCAAATTTATTTTTGAACTTGTAAAAACCGTTGGGACAGATACACCGACAAATGAGCAAGTTGCAGAATTTGTACAACAGACTTTAGATAGTGGAAGAGTGATTCCTGGATATGGGCACGCCGTACTTAGGCAGCCAGATCCTAGATTCACAGCGCAAAGATTATTTGCAGAAGAATATATTCAATCTAGTACTTACGTGAATATTGTGTGGCAGTTATTTGAAGTCGTGCCTCCAATTTTAGAGGCTTTAGGTAAGGTTAAAAATCCATGGCCAAATGTTGATGCTCACTCAGGAGCCATTTTGGTTCATTATGGATTAAAAGAATATACATTTTATACCGTTTTATTTGGAGTTTCAAGAGCACTTGGTGTTGTGTCTTCATTGTGCTGGTCTAGAGCGTTAGGGTTTCCACTTGAAAGACCAAAGTCGATGACCTTTGATGCCATAAAATCATTTGTAGAAGAAAAAACTTAATTAAAAATGAGTCAACCTGAAAATTTAAAATATACCAAAGAACATGAATGGATTAACATTCATGATGATGGCACCGCTACAATCGGTATTACTGATTTTGCACAATCTGAACTAGGTGAATTAGTTTATGTTGAGATAGAAACAGTAGGAGAAGACGTGGCCAAGGATGAGGTCTTTGGAACAGTCGAAGCGGTCAAAACAACGTCTGATTTATTTATGCCTTTGACTGGCAAAGTCCTAGAGTTTAATCCGGCATTGAATGAAGACGATGGAGATAATCCAGGATTAATCAATGAAGATCCTTACGGAGAAGGTTGGATTGTCAAAATTTCCATTTCAAAAACTGATGAACTATCTGAATTACTTGATTCTGTGGCTTATGCAGCACTCATAGCATAATCATCTAATTAGATATGTTTAATACATTTACCGATTCCTTTAATATTTTATGACTTATATGTAATTTATTTAGTTTTCGTTTATTTAAAAGAGGCAATTATACCGATCTCCTTTTATAAATTCGTAACTCATAAATTAATATACATGAATAAGGTTCTTCATTCTGAAGACAACTTTATCATTGGCAAAGAGGAAGGTTATTTAAAAATTAAATTTTCTCGTACTAGAGTTACTATTCAGGATTCGCTTAAAGAATTTAATTTAATTAAGTACTATTCAAATAAGCATTCCATAGATAAGCTGATGATGGCATTTTTAGTCACACCAATAATAGCTGATAATTATACCCAGCTTTTTGCAAATGAATTATCAGAAGAAGACTTAACATTCTTTTATAATGTTAAAATAGCAGTCGTCTCACCTAAAAAATATTTTAAAATGTTACAACTACATGTTCAGTTTGCAAAGTCAGCCAATGTTGAAATTGATATTTTTCAAACGATGAAAGAGGCCAAAAAATGGCTGAAAACCAGATAGGTAAATGAAATCAAAGTTTAATAATCATACCGAGCAAAAAATTGAAATTCTCGAAGAATATATTCATGTCAAAGTATCTGGAATCATTACAACAGGAAGCTCAGTTGAGAATTTTTTGAATATATCTAGGATTGTAGAAAAAACTGGAAAAAACAAATTATTGTTAGAGAGCCAATTTGAGAATACATTATCAATAGATCAAACGTATCAGGTATTTGAAGAGTTGAAAGAATTAAATATTAAGACCCTGTTTGAAGTAAAAACAGCTTTCCTTCCTGTTATTGATCAGTTCGAATATTATGTTCAGTACACTGATGCATTGACTTCTCAAAATATTCTTGCAAAAGCGTTTAAAGAAAAAGAAATAGCTCTAGATTGGTTACTTATCAAAACTTAGTAAATATATTTGAATTGTGAACACAGATAACTTTTGTAGCAAGTAAGCGCAGGATAAATTATAAAATATTATTTGATTTAGTTCTTAGGTCTCTTTTAAGCGTGTACTTTTGTCCAACCTAACCAAAATACATATGGACAGAAATCTTGCCCTGGAATTTGTTCGTGTTACCGAAATTGCCGCCATAAATTCAGCTCGCTGGATGGGCCGTGGTGATGAGAAAGCTGCAGATCAGGCTGCAGTCGATGGTATGCGAAAAATGCTTGACACTATAGAATGCGATGCAACCGTAGTCATAGGAGAAGGTGAAAGAGACGAAGCTCCCATGCTCTATATTGGAGAAAAAGTTGGTACCGGAAATGGTATCGTCTTAGAAATTGCCTTGGACCCATTAGAGGGGACAACTATCTGTGCAACCGGAGGATACAATGCGACTTCTGTAATGGCAATTGGAGAAAAAAATTCACTCTTGCATGCACCAGATATTTATATGAAGAAAATAGCAGTTGGCCCAGAAGGTGTTGGATTAATCAATATTGAAGATTCTGTCTCGGCAAACTTAGAGCGTCTGGCAGAACGAAAGAAATGCCACATTTCGGATTTGACGGTTTCAATCTTAGATAGACAGCGACATGCAGATATTATCAGTGAAGCTAGACGAGTTGGTGCTAGAATCAATCTGATCGGTGATGGAGATGTATCTTCATCAATAGCGACAGCATTGCCAGATAGTGGCATCGATTTAATGGTTGGGATTGGTGGTGCGCCAGAAGGTGTAATCTCGGCAGCAGCAATGAAATGCTTGAGAGGAGAATTCCAAGGACAACTAGTCGCTATAGGAGACGATCAAGTCGATAGAGCAAGAAAAATGGGCTATGAGAATTTGGATAAAATTTATCATACGAGTGATCTTGCTGCAGGAAATGTTATTTTCGTGGCTACCGGAGTCACAGACGGTAGTCTTCTAAAAGGTGTTAAATTTAAATCAGGTGGCGCTACGACTCATTCCATTGTCATGAGAAGTCAGTCTGGCACCATTAGAAACATCACAGCCAGTCATAGTTTCGACAGGAAACCTATCTACTAAACTTTATTATTTATCAGCGTGAACCCACGCTAAATATTAACCAAATGAAGTCATACGGCTATAAAAATGAAAACATAGACCTAGATGAAATCGGTCTAAACAAAACTACCATTTATTGGAATTTGACTCCCGCTGCTCTGATCGAAAAGACAATTTCGAACGGACAAGGAGTCTTAGCTTCTTCTGGAGCATTAAAGATTGATACAGGAAAATTTACAGGAAGATCACCTAAAGACCGGTATATAGTAGAGGATGAAATTACATCCACAGTTGTAGATTGGGGAAAAATTAATCAACCTGTTACGCCAGGTCAATTTGATAAGTTAGAGCAAGAAGTCATAGACTATTTAAATGAGCAAGACGAAATTTATGCGCGCGATGCTTATGCTTGCGCCAGTCTTAATTATAGATTGAATATTCGTACCTATACTGAGTTTCCTTGGCAAAATTTATTTGTGTATAACATGTTTTTACGACCTAAGAAAAAGGAAGTACTGACAATAGATCCAGATTGGGAAATTTTTGCTGCGCCAGGATTTTTTGCTGATCCAGAAGCAGATGGGATTGATGATAAAAATTTTGCAATCATCAATTTTACAAAGCAAAGAATTATTATTGGCGGCACTGCATATACCGGAGAAATTAAAAAGGGAATTTTTTCTGTATTAAATTTTCTCCTGCCTCAGAAACATAATGTCTTATCAATGCACTGTTCTGCAAATGTGGGTAAAAAAGGAGACACGTCTTTATTTTTTGGATTGTCAGGCACTGGAAAAACGACTTTATCAACAGATAGAAATAGAAAGTTGATTGGTGATGATGAGCATGCTTGGGCATCAAGTAGTGTGTTTAATTTTGAAGGTGGATGTTATGCAAAGACGATCGATTTATCAGAATCGAAAGAACCACAAATATATAAGGCCATAAAGTTTGGGGCTTTACTAGAAAATGTTGGATTCTTTGATGAAGCAAATCGAAATGTAGATTTTGGAGATGCATCGAAGACACAAAATACCCGAGTCAGTTACCCGATAGATCATATTGATAATATCGTATATAATTCAAGAGGAGAAATTCCTGAAAATGTATTTTTTCTGACCTGCGATGCATTTGGTGTTTTACCTCCGATTTCAAAATTGACGAAAGCCCAGGCGATGTATCATTTTTTGTCTGGATATACTGCTAAAATTGCAGGTACTGAAGCAGGTGTGGATGAACCAGAGGCAACATTCTCCGCATGTTTTGGCTTACCATTTTTACCACTCAAACCAACAGTTTATGCAGATTTACTAGGTAAGAAGATTATAGCTGGACAAGAGAGATTACACAAAACAATTAATGTCTGGTTGATCAATACTGGATGGACTGGTGGACCTTTCGGCAAAGGCAACAGAATGGAATTGGCCTATACGCGTGCGATGATCAGAGCTGCATTAAATGGTGTATTGGATGATGTGGAATATCAAATCGAACCATTTTTTGGACTTGAAGTTCCGAAGTCATGCCCTGATGTGCCTAATGCGCTTTTATTCCCAAGAGACACCTGGCCAAATGAGCTTGATTATGATAATCAGGCAAAGCAATTAGTAGATTTGTTTAAAGAGAATTTTAAAGTATATGAAGAATCAGCGTCTGCAGAAATCAGAGCAGTTTTAGCTTAAATATTTTAATCACCTAGCTAAAGCTAATAGAAATAGATAGCACCGAATGATCATCATTCGGTGCTTTTTAGATGACCGATATGTCAATGTTTTGTATGGCTTAGAATCATAAAACTCAAGTTTTAAATGGTCTATTATTCTAATGCCATTTGTATAAGGGTTTCATCTACGCGCTTATTGGTCTTTGCGCCTAAAGATTTTATCTTTTCTGCTCTTTTAATCAAATTTCCATTTCCAGAATGAAGTTTTTTCATAGAATCTTGAAAGCTATGTTGGACTGTAGAAATCTGCTTTCCGATCTTATCCATATCTCCTAGAAAACCGACAAACTTATCATACATCTTCCCAGCTTCTTCCGCGATCTCCATTGCATGTCGATTTTGTTTTTCATTTCTCCAGATTGATTCTACAGTTTTTAATGTCGCTAAAAGAGTAGACGGTGTTACAATAACAATATTCTTTTCAAAGGCGTAGCTGTATAGAGATCCATCTTGCTCAGCCACACTGAAAGCAGTATCGATCGGTACAAACATCAAAACAAAATCTGGACTTTTAATATTATACAAAGTATGATAAGCTTTACTAGACAAATCACTAATGTGTTTTCTAACAGCTAATTGATGAGCCTTTCTAAAATTTTCTGCATCTTCTTTTGAGGCGGCATTTACTAATTTGTCGTAAGCATTTAAAGAGACTTTTGAATCAATCACAATACGTTTTCCATCTGGTAAATGGATAACGACATCGGGTTTTTTCATTTTTCCATCGTCGTCTCGTTCTGTTTGCTGCACAAAATATTCTCGGTCTTTCTCTAATCCTGATTTTTCTAGAATTGATTCTAATATCAATTCGCCCCAGTTGCCCTGCTGTTTAAAGTCTCCGCGTAAAGCTTTCGCTAGACTATTTGCGTCTTGAGAAATTTGTTCACTGCGAGAGCTTAAAAAGCGAATCTGTTCTTTCAGAGATTGGTGTCGTTTTACAGATTCTGTATTACCGCGATCTACTTTATTTTCAAATGAGTGAATCTTTTCTTGCAGAGGTTGTAAGATGTGTTTCATGTCTCGTCTTTGTTGGTCTTGAAAACTGGCGGATTGGTGCTGTAGAACTCGATTAGCGATTGATTCGAAAAGTTTTAATTGGCCATCTGTATCATTTAATTTCTTTTCATAGTTGGATTGTAAGTGTCGATATTCTGCTTTTAGAGTTGTACTCTCTTGGATTAGGAGTTGGCTCCTTTCTTTCTCTTCTTTGAGTAGATCTCTTTCTTGAGCGAGTTCTTCTACAAGTGTTTGATTTAAATTTATTAAGTGGCTTTGGTTAGCTAGCTGCACTTTTAATTTGGTTTGGAAAAAGGTATAGATGAGAATCGCAGCAATAAAGATACATGCTGTAGATATCAAAAAGAGTAGTGATAGATCGATCGGTTCCATTTTGAGATTTTATATAAAAATGTGCTTTATCGTGCAGCGTAAGTACACAGTATTGAAACACAAAAGACACACAAGAGTTTTATTCCGAGACTTAGGCATCACTATTTTACAAATCATCCGTCTACCTAATAAAATGGAATGGACTAATTCTAAATTAAAACATCTACCTTATCAAGTCAACGGCTCATGTATTGAAGCGCACAATGCCTTAGGATCAGGACTGTTAGAGTCTGTTTATCACAAATGCCTTATAGCTGAATTTTCAAAAAAGAAATTAACTATCAGTCAGAATTGACGGTACCGATTAATTATCATAATGTAAACATTGAATCCAATTTAGGATGTGATTTTCTGATAGAGAATATATTAGTCTTAGAAATAAAATCAATAGAATCGTTTCTTCCAATCCATGAAGCCCAATTGTTGACTTACATGAGATTGCTAAATTGTCCAAAAGGATTATTAGTAAATTTTAATGTCTTAAATATTTACAAACGTGGACAAAAAACAATGGTGAATGAGCTATTTAGAAATATGCTCGAATAGTGGATATTTTTTTTATTCTTTTGTGTCTTATGTGTTTTAAAAACTATCTTCATCCCAATGTCCACCCATCTACAAGACTCATTTAATTTTCTAAAGAAGCAGACTCCGAGACGGATTTGGAATGCGCTAAAAGTCTACTCGAGTTACCAACTCACCAAACTATATAAAAAACCAATTCAATGGGGTACACCGATTTCTATTTCAATTGAACCGACTACAGCTTGTAATCTCAAGTGCCCAGAATGTCCAAGTGGTTTACGATCCTTTACGCGCCAAACGGGAAATTTAAAATTGGATTTCTTTAGGCAAACCATCACCCAGCTTTCTGACAGATTGATGTATGTTCTTTTTTATTTTCAAGGCGAACCTTTTATTAATCCTCATTTTTTAGAAATGGTCAAATTTGCTTCTAAAAGAGGTATCTACACCATGACCTCTACGAATGCTCATTTTCTTGATGATCAAAATGCGAAGCGAACCGTCGAAAGTGGCTTGGACAGACTCATCATATCAATTGATGGGACCACACAAGAGACTTACGAACAATATAGGAGAGAAGGCCAATTAGAGAAAGTGCTTGAAGGAGCTAGAAACATTGTCAAGTGGAAGGAACAACTAAAAAGCCATACACCTCATACAGTATTTCAATTTCTCGTGGTGAAGCCTAATGAACACCAAATCGATGAGGTATATGCTCTGGCAAAAGAAATTGGGATCGATGAAGTCAAATTAAAAACTGCTCAAGTTTATGATTTCGAAAGAGGTAATCCATTGATACCAAACCAAGAAAAATATTCTAGATATAAAAAAAATACCGACGGCAGTTATTCGATAAAAAACAAACTTCTAAATCATTGTTGGAAAGTCTGGCATTCATGTGTGATTACTTGGGATGGAATCGTCGTACCTTGTTGTTTTGACAAAGATGCCACTCATAGACTTGGAGATTTAAAAGCATCTTCTTTTAGTGATATTTGGTATGGGAAGGATTTTCAAACGTTCAGACAGCTCATTCTTAAAGGAAGAAATGAAATAGATATTTGTACCAATTGTACGGAAGGATGTAAAGTATTTGCTTAAATGCTTTCTAAATATTGTGTCAATTCAGTGAAGCCAGATAGGACATGAATGTTGTCATGATTCTTTATGTGATGTCTAGCTATTTGAATCCCTGACATTAAGATTTGTCCACCATTAGATGCATCACTTAATTTTTGAATGTAATTTTCTAGTGTTACACCAATATTGCCATCATTAATAATGGTATATAAATAATCTGGCTTAGCTATTGAACAGGCATCCATGATATGGTCGATCGATGTATCCAATCCTAAATTAATGATCCGAAAACCTCGTCTTTTTATCAGGTACTGCGAAAATAAAATACTTAATTCGTGATCTTCATTGACCGGTAGAAATATTAAAAATGATAATTGCTCCTGTGGACTCGTCTCAAGTTTGTCAATGGCAGCGATTGTCTTTTGTCTTATGTACGCTCTGATAAATCGTTCGTGTGCACCATTAATAGAACCTGTCAACCACATCAAGCCAAGTTTATCTAGTAAAGGATAAATAATTTCCAACATGGTCGTTTCAAATCCTCTTTGTGAGATATACGACTCGACTATTTTATTAAACCTAAATTCATTGAGTTCTAGAAGAGATAGTGTAAGAGAGTCTAATTGGTTTTCATGTTCTGCATCTACATCTGATATTTCGGCTGCTTTGCGTTTGATTTCATCAATAGGCATCTGAGCTATCTTTGAAATCTTAATGCCGCTTTTATTGATCAGGGCGATGTTCAATACATGTTTCAAATCGTCGTCCAAAAAGTACCGAATATTGGTTTCTGTACGTTTTGGCTGGATTATTCCATAACGCTTTTCCCATATCCGAAGAGTATGAGCTTTGACACCAGATATCTTTTCAATATCATTTATAGAATATACAACCATGGATCACTTCAATTGTAGGCACTATGACACAACAGAAAGGTATTTATTTTGTTTAAGATAAGTGAATTTTGTTATAAACAGAATCGGAAGTAAATCGAGATAAGATGAATAAAAAGCTCAAAATTGGAGTCGTTTGTTACCCAACTTACGGAGGAAGCGGAGTTGTCGCGACAGAATTAGGGATAGCATTAGCCAAAAAAGGTCATCATATACATTTCATATCATATAAAAGACCAGCGCGATTAAGCATTTTCTCGGAAAATATATACTTGCACGAAGTAACAACAGTAAATTATCCTTTATTCGAATATTTACCATATGAAACATCTTTAGCAAGTAAAATGGTAGAAGTCGTGGAGCGAGAAAATCTAGACATTCTGCATGTCCATTATGCGATTCCTCACGCAGCAGTTGCTTTTATGGCAAAGAATATTTTGGCATCTCGGGGTAAAAAAATTCCAGTCATCACGACCTTGCATGGTACAGATATTACTCTGGTTGGCAAGAATGCTGCATTTTCTCCAGTTGTCGAGTTTAGTATTAATAATTCTGATGGAGTGACAGCAGTATCAGAGCATTTAAAACAAGAGACACTTGATAAATTTAGTATTAAAAATGATATTAAAGTGATTTATAATTTTATTGATTTTGATAGATTTAGAAAAGTTGATAAAGATCATTTCAAAACAGCCATCGCACCAAATGGTGAAAAGATAGTAGCTCATACATCTAACTTTAGAAAGGTGAAGCGAGTTGATGATGTGCTTAGGATTTTTAATGAGATTCATAAGAAAGTGCCTTCACGTTTGCTCTTAATCGGGGATGGACCTGAGCGAAGTAATTTAGAAACACTCTGTAGCGAACTCGAATGTCATGATGCAGTTCGGTTTCTAGGAAAGCAAGATGCTGTAGAAGAGTTGTTAGCCATATCAGATCTATTTTTAATTCCTTCTGAAAATGAAAGCTTTGGGCTCGCAGCTTTAGAAGCGATGGCCTGCGAAGTACCAGTTATTGCATCAAATATTGGCGGTCTGCCTGAAGTGATTCAGCATGGTGTCAATGGGTTTTTAGAAAATGTCGGTGATGTAGAAGCAATGGCCGCTCATGGGATTAATCTATTATCTAATGAGACAAAGCTGCAACAATTTAGAGAAAATGCATTTAAGAGAGCTAACGATTTTAAGATTGATAAGGTCGTTCCACAGTATGAAGATTATTATTGTGAATTAATTGATTGTGGCCTTGCTGTCCATGCTTAAATTAGAAATGCTTCACCAGAAAATATCTGAATTCAACTAATTTGAATGATAAGCCTAGTAACAATTCGATACAATATTGTCATGAACTTCGTCAATGACAAACCTTACAATCTTCTTTGGTCTGTCGGTCTCCAATCAATTTGCCATCTTTATTAATCTCATAATCACAGCAGTCGACATAGCCTTGCATGACCAGTTTACGACCTCTTTGGACCTGAGACTTAAACGTCGCCAAAGCTATATTTAATTGTTCAGCTGCCTCAGTCTGTTTTATACCTTTTACATCGACTAAGAAAACGGCCTTTTTATATTTCATTGGTAAGGAAGCAATGATGCCCAACAAACAATCTTCAGGTCCATGCTGATGATCTTGGTTCTCAGAAATATCTTCATGTTCTCCTAATTCTTGTGTTCGTATCTTTTTATTTCTGTAATGATCATTGAGTAAATTTTGTGCAACTCTAAATAACCAGGCTTTTGGAAATTCTATTTTTTTCTTAGCTTCAATTTGCAGATGTAACTTTAAAAATGAATCCTGAACGATATCATCGACAAGTCCAGGATTCTTTTCAATATTTGTTAGGTATGCTTTTAATGATAAAGCATAAGTATGATACGCTTCTGTTATCAATATATTTTCTTCTCTTAATCCCATAATCTTATAACAGAATTTAGTGGTGATTTAGTTCTAGCAAGAACATCCTTCACAGGTACAATTTGAACAAGTACAATTCTGGCAGTGATCACTCTGACAAGCTTGACAGTCACAGCTACACTGTTTATTATTTTTATAATATTTCATATCAATATTTTTTAATGGGTAATTTTAATGATCAAAGCTAAGACGAGAAAGCTTCAAAAAAGATGCAAGCTTTGAGAATAATTAACATTTTTACTTGATATTGGACGTGGTAGTGCTGCCTTTAGTCCTGAGGTTGTTATCAGTAGTGGAGATGAGATCTAGATTGAGATAGAAGGACTAGGATCAGTGAATGTCTTTTCCGATGAAAAATTTTAATGATTTTTAAAATAAAATCCTCTTATTTCAGGCCTTTTTTATAGTCATATATCAAGTAATATCGACAACGGGCTAATTTCTTGGTTAAAAATGTCTCAAAAAGCCTGAATCGGGAATCAAATTTGTCAAAAATGAATTAATTTAGATACATTTGTGCATCTTTTTATATCATGCCTTAGGGCAAACTAAAACTAATATTTCCAATTTATGGCTAAATCACAGCAAACTTTTAACAAAACTGAACGAGAAAAACGAAAAAGAAAGAAACAACAGGAGAAAAGAGAACGAAGAGAACAGCGAAAAATAGAAAAAGACGACGCTGGTAAAATGACCTTTGAAGAGCAGATCAGATATGTAGATCATAATGGAAATTTAACATTAACTCCACCAGATCCTACTAAAAAACATAAAATTAAAGTAGAAGATATAGTTCTTGGCATCCCTAAAGCAGAGGACATCGAAGATCAAGGTCCAAGATTGGGAAGAGTGAAATTCTTCAACGAAGAAAAAGGTTTTGGGTTTATCGTTGACGTGATTACCAAGGAAAATGTATTTGTTCACATCAATCAATGTGCAGGACCACTAAAAGAAAATGACTATGTCAATTATGAAGTGGAAAATGGACCTAAAGGACCAGTCGCAGTACAAGTAATCATAACAGTTGCTCCATCTGCAAAACCAAAAGTAGAACCAAAACCAGATACAGAAGAAACGAAAGCAGAAGAAACAAAATCAGAAGAAACTAAAGTAGAGCCAGAAGCTGCAGATGAAAAACCTGAGAATCCTACTGATACAAAGCCTCCTATAGAAGCATAAATCAGTAGCCACCTTTTTATTATTATTTAAACGACGCAGAAACATGAGTTTTCAGCAACTTGGTGTTATAGATGAGCTATTACGTGCTCTCAAAGACAAACAATATGTCACACCAACAGAAATACAAGCCAAAGCGATTCCTCTCGTTCTGAAAAGAAGAGATGTACTCGGATGTGCTCAAACGGGTACAGGCAAGACAGCTGCATTCGCTTTGCCAATCATTCAATTGATTCAACAAATTGAGAAAAAGCAAAAAGATCGGAAACCGATCCTTAGATCTCTTATTGTGACACCTACTAGAGAGTTAGCCATTCAAATTGATGAAAATATAAGAGATTACAGCAAATACACCATTGTTAAACACGCCGTTATTTTCGGAGGCGTAAAGCAAGGGAAACAAGTAGAGCGCTTAAAAAGAGGAGTTCATATATTAGTAGCAACGCCTGGTAGATTATTAGATTTAATCGGACAGGGATACATATCATTAGATACTGTGAAGCTATTCGTCTTGGATGAAGCTGATCGGATGCTAGATATGGGATTTATCAATGATATCAGAAAACTCTTGAAGTTACTTCCAGAAGAGAAGCAATCTCTTTTCTTTTCTGCGACTATGCCTGATAACATTGTAAAACTGTCCAGACAGATCTTAAAGAATCCTGTAAAAGTAGAAGTGGCAGCAGTTTCTTCCGCAGCAGAGACAGTACAACAATTTCTGTATTATACGAATAAGTCTTCTAAGAAAAACTTACTTCTCCATATACTTGACGAACATGAGATCAATCAAGTCTTGTTGTTTTCAAGAACAAAACATGGTGCAGATCGAATCGTCAGAAATTTAAAAAAGGAGAGGATCTTAGCCAAAGCCATTCATGGAGATAAAGCACAAAATCAACGACAACGTGCCTTACAAGAATTCAAGGATAATAAAATCCGCGTGTTAGTAGCGACTGACATTGCTGCTCGGGGTATTGATATCAATGAGCTGAAATATGTCATTAATTATGATGTGCCAAATGAGCCAGAGACTTATGTGCATAGAATAGGTAGATCAGGTCGAGCAGGAAAAGAGGGTATTGCAATTTCTATTTGCGAACCAGAAGAGAATGGATTTGTCAAGTCAATTCAAAAATTGATCAAACAAAAGCTATCAGTCATCCAGGAGAATCCATATCCTCAAACTGAAAAGCCAATGACCGATGCTGAAAAGAAAGAATGGAATAAAGAGAAGCAAAGGCGCAAGCAAGAATTCTTTGCTAGTCGGAAGAAAAAAGCCTACCGATAAAAGAATTTCAGTATTACACAAAAATCAAAAAAAAGAGGCTCCAATTTGAGCCTCTTTTTTTTTGATTTTATTTTTAAAATGCAGTAGATTAATTCATTAAGGATTACAACCAAGTATATAAGCGTGCAAATGTCTTTTATGGTTTAAACTTATGTGCCTTATGTGTTTTTCT
>ENA-ORXT01004812-ORXT01004812.1-marine-metagenome-genome-assembly--contig:-NODE-4812-length-13673-cov-4.693145_pt1 | contig 13673 bp, 10 predicted proteins | sample MGYA00237868_ERZ511482 | MGnify/ENA metagenome assembly ERZ511482 | reverse complement strand
TGAGGATTTGAGCGACGCAACCAAGCGGAAAAAGGCACCGCGGATTACTACCAATCTTAAGCTTGACAGACCACTAGATCAGATCGTCATCCTCTTCCACCGGCTTGCGCGGCTTACGGCCGGGCTTCTTGCGCTTCTTTTCCACCTTGCGGGGTGGGGGTGGGGGCTTCTTGATGCGGGAGACGATCTTGTTGGGTCCTTCGCGGCGGGCTTCGGCGCGGCGTGCGATGTCCTGCGCCGTGATATCGAGCGTACCGCTGGCTTCGAGGCGCATCCCTTCCACGCTCTTGGTGGTGGTGGGTACGGCGTCGAGGCGGGGCCGGTCGATCAGTTTTCCGGTGACGCTGCACACGCCGTAGACCTTGTTCTTGATGCGGAGCATGGCGTTTTGGAGTGCCTGAATGTGGTCGCGCTTACGCAAAACCTGCTCTTTAAGGAGTTCCAGCCGGCTGACGGAACTGCTGTCCTCGCCCATATCGGCGCCGAAGCCTTCCGACATCGTTTCGTTCAATTCGTTAACCTGGGTACGCAGCATCTCGAGCTCGCGTTTGGCCAGTTGATAGTCTGATTTGATGCGCTCGCTAAATTCCGCGAGCTCTTTTTCGCTATATCTTTCCATGGGTAGCTTGGTGTATCGCCGGTGAGAGAGTGGCTGCTGGCCGTTTCCGTGCCACCAATGATACATAAATTATTCAATATGCAATGTGCCTGTATTTAAGGCACTACAGCTAAGACGCACATCCGGCGGTTTAGTAACCGTAATTACGCTTCGGCTGCTTAAACGCCTGCTAACGGACAAGTGTTGCCGTTTCACCCGTTACCCTCCCGCCCACAATCAGGGCGGGGCCGCGGGTGCGGCGGAAGGTTCGGAGAAAGCGCATGGCGGGAGAACCTTGTTAAAAGGGTCTTCCGGCGGAAGTGCAATTCCGGCCGTTTGCGTGAGGGGCGCAAAAGTAACCTTATTAGCGAGATATGCAAATGATTGCCCCGCCCTGAGGTGGAAGCCTGGAAGAGCGGCTCACCTTTCTTAGACTTCCTCTATATAGCTTTCCCGATTCGCCCGCCCGCTTCTCTTCGCGTAATTTTGCCGCGCCTCCGGTCAACCGCTTCACCGCCCCGCGTTGTTTGCTTGGTGACCGGCCCCGGCCGCTTGTATTATTTACCCTCTTATTCCCTCCTCCCGGAAACCACGCCGAACCAAGGGCGTACGAAAGATCAACTGACTACCATGGCAATTTTCATCACCGACGACTGTATCAACTGCGGAGCCTGCGAACCCGAATGCCCCAACACCGCCATCTACGAAGGCGGCGTGGAGTGGAAGATGAGTGAAGGCACCACCATCAGCGAGCCTTATAAGATCGAAACCGGTACCGTCATCGAGCCCGACGCCGAGCAGGAACCCGTCAGTGACGACCTCTACTACATCGTGCCCGATAAGTGTACCGAATGCGTCGGTTTTCACGAAGAGCCGCAGTGCGCCGCCGTTTGCCCGGTCGATTGCTGCGTGCCCGACCCCGAACGGGAAGAGGAAGAAGCGGTGCTGGCGGCGCGGCAGGCGACGCTGCACGCTTAATCAGTAAGAAGTATTGAAGTGGGAAGTCTGAAGTCGCTACCGCAAGTAACCGCGGTAGCACTTCCCACTTCAATACTTCCCACTAAAGAAAGACCCGCTTCACCGTCACCCTTACCCCCGTCTGATAATAATTGCGATTCAGCTGCCCTAAGTCCTGCTTGATGTTTCCCTGCAGGAAAAAGTTGAAGTAAGGCATGACGCGCACGGCCCAGTCCTCCCCCAATTTGCGGTCAAAACCGATGCCGGTGTTCAGGGAGAGCACGACGGGTTGATAGTTGAGTTCTTCGTCGTCGGGAATAATTTCAGTGCCCTGGTCCACGCCGTCAAGAAAGCGCGTACGCTCGGTCACGGTCTTGAGGTGGATGTTACCCGCTACGCCGAGCATGAAGAGCACCCGGTCTTTTTCCGTTATGTTTTGGTGGAAATTGAGCTCCAGGGGCAGCTGCAGGTATTGAGCGTTGACCTCATCGCGAAAATCGTTGCCGATGGACGGCCCGTTCAGCCCGTTCTCGACCACCTCGTAGCCCGTGCGCAGGTAGCGCACGCCGGCCGTGAAGCCGATCTTGTCCGCCCGGCTCTCGTAGATCAGGCCCAACACGTAGCCGCCGATACCGTTCTCCACGCTGTCTTGTCGTTCCACCTGCTGGATCGGTAGGTCACCGCCCGCAATGCGCCGCCCGCCCTGGTGCGCGCCGATCTCGAGGCCGAAGGCCCGCTCGTACGTCTGCGCGGAGAGGAGTAAAGGGACTAAGGTGAAAAGGAAGAAGGAGAAAAGCGCGATGGTATGCCGACGGGGCTGTAACATATGGATTCGGTTGGGGAAGGTTGTTAAAACAGTTTGGCGAGGAGAGATATTTTACCACGCATCGATCGATTTGACGCCAACCACTTCTCACTTATCCTGCATACCTTGCACTCATGTTTCGACATTTCCTTCTTTTTCTCCTCTCCTCTTTTGTTCCCTTTCTCCTTACCGCTCAGGGTAGCCCCCTGCCGGTAGACGACGTGGAGGGGTACGACCTGCTGCGTCGTCTGACCCTGCGTTACGGTACGGCGGGCTTCGAACAACCGGCGACGGACCTGAGCCTGCGCCCCTCCAGCCGCGCCGGCCTCGTGCGCCTGGCGAAAACCTACCAGCATTTATACGGCGACAGGATGAGCAAGGTGGACAACTACCGCCTGCAACGCTTTTACGACGACAATAACGAATGGCTGGCGCAGGAACCTTTCACGGCAACGGAAGACCCCGACCGCGCCGCCTTCTGGACGGGCGATGACTTCGCGGTGCTATCCGCCAAGGATGAGATGTACCGCGCGCAAAAGCCCATCGCCGGGCTATTCTACGCTACGCCCGCCCATCTGCTGGAGGTGAACCGGCCGGACTTCTACCTGCGTCTCAACCCGCTGATCGACCTGCGCTACGGCAAACAGCAAGATGACGCGGAAGACTATTTCTTTAACCGCCGGGGCCTGAAACTGCGGGCCGGCATCGACGACCGTATCTTCCTCAACTTCGAAATTCTGGAAACCCAGGTGGGCCTGCCTGACTACATGCGGCAATACCGCGATCGCTTCAGCGCACTTCCCGGCGCGGGTTTCCTGAAACGGTACAGCCTGGATCTGGCTAACGTGGCGAGCGGCGCGGATTACCTCAACGGACAGGGCTACGTTTCGGCGGACCTGACCAAGCACGTCGGCGCGCGCCTCGGCTACGGCCGCCACTTCATCGGTGACGGCGAGCGGAGCCTGCTGTTGTCCGACTTCAGCAACAACTACCCCTTCCTGGAGCTCAACTGGCGCATCTGGAAATTCCATTACCGCAACATCTTCGCCGAGCTGACGGCGGGGCCGGCGGGCGGGCCGGACGGCCTACTGCCCAAGAAATACCTGGCCGCTCACTACCTGAGCATTAACCTCGGGCGGCGGCTGACCTTCGGGCTGTTCGAGGCCGTGGTGATGAACCGCGAGAACGGCTTCGACCTGGCGTACCTCAACCCCGTCATCCTTTACCGTACCATCGAGCAAAGCGTGGGCAGCCCTGACAACGCCGTCGTGGGCCTGACGGGCCGCTACCGTACGCCCTTCCGCGTGGAGGTTTACGGGCAGTTCGTGCTCGACGAATTCAAGTTCGATCGGCTTTTTCCCGCGGATGGAGCCCCACGGGGCTGGTGGGGCAACAAATTCGGCTACCAAATAGGGGCCCGCTACGCCGACGCTTTCGGCATCGACCAACTGGATTTGTTCGCCGAGCGCAACCTCGTGCGGCCATACACTTACACCCACCGCGCGCTGGCGAACTATACCCACTTCGCCATGCCGCTGGCGCACCCGCTGGGCGCGAACTTCAAAGAAAACGTGGTGGGGCTCGACTACCGGCCCATCCCCCGTCTGCACCTGCGTGCCCGCCTCTTCCTGATCACCCAGGGCGAAGGGACGGAAGATCGCGTGGTCGGTGAAAACATCAACCGCTCCCATAGCCGACGGGAGATGGAAAATAATAACGAGGTCGGTCAGGGCATCGGCTACACCAACACGCTGTTGACGCTGCGCGCGGGCTACGAACTGAAGCCGAACCTGTGGCTGGAAGCGGAGTTTTTGTCACGGAGCAAGGACTCGGAACTGGAAGCGCGCGACCTGGAAACGACCATCGTTAACCTCGGGGTGCGATGGAACGTAGCGCGGCAGTCCTACGAATTTTAAGGGGTCGAAGCGTTCTCCGAACGCGAGCGGTAACCGCGCTCTCCGAGCGCGAAATACGTCCCGCTCGGAGAGCGGGCTTACCACTCGCACGCGGAGCGTACTTCGACCTGCGGTTATCCCAGAAACTTCGCGGATTCCTCCAGATACGCCTCCCGTAACTCCGCGAAGCGGGTCACGTTCGGGAACCGTCTTTGACGGCGATATTGGGTAGGAATTCGTGATGGACGATGGGCCCGAAGTGTTGAGCGCGAAGAACGTCGTATTCCGGTTGGTGTAAACCGATGATGGCGACCCGGGGAGGCATTTTACAGTGATTTAGAAGTTAGTATTTAGAAGGATTCGGTCGGCGGAGCCGGTGACGATTGGGGAACGGGTTTTGAGGCGGGGAAAGTTGCGCTTCGCGCCCGAAACAAAATTTGGTGCTCATCGAATTAATCCCCAACTTTGCTTTTGCAAAACATTCCATCGCACCCGCGGCCCCGCCCCTGTATTCCACCACATACAGACAGCGCAACGGCCCCGGCCGACGTTAGGTGCTTCAAGCCCCAACCCCAAATTTATAAGCTCATGGTCGATACCCTCATCCGCACCGAAAAAGTACAACAGAGCCGCGTAGACAGCGTAGACTGGAACAACCTGCCCTTTGGCAAGATTTTCTCCGACCATATGTTCGTCTCCGATTATAAGGACGGGGAGTGGACAAACGACCGCATCGTGCCGTTCGGTCACTTCACCATGCATCCCGCCAGCATGGTGCTGCATTACGGGCAGGCCATTTTCGAGGGTATGAAGGCCAGCAAACTGGCGGACGGTACGCCCGTACTGCTCAGCCCCGGGGAGCACGCCAAGCGCATCAACGCCAGTGCCCGCCGCCTGATGATGGCCGAGTACCCCGAAGACCGTTTCGTGGAAGCCGTCAGCCAGCTCGTCAAGCTCGACGCCGACTGGATCCCGCCGGCGGAAGGCAGCGCGCTCTACCTGCGGCCCTTCATGTTTTCCACCGACGAATTCATCGGCGTGCGCCCCAGTGAGACCTACCGCTTTTGCATCTTCACCGCGCCGGTGGGGCCGTACTACGCCAAGCCGGTCCGCCTCGTGGTCGAGCAGGAATTCATCCGCGCCGTGCCCGGCGGAACGGGCGAGGCCAAGGCCGCCGGTAATTACGCCGCCAGCCTGCTACCCGCTCACCTGGCCCAGAAGAAGGGCTTCGACCAGGTCGTCTGGATGGGCGGCCCGAACATGACGCAGGTGCAGGAAGTAGGTACGATGAACATCTTCTTCGTCATCGACGGCGAGGTGATCACCCCCGCTACCGACGGTGCCATCCTTAAGGGCATCACCCGCAAGAACTTCATCACCATCCTCCGCGACCAGGGCTACAAAGTCACCGAGCGTGAGATCGACATCCAGGAAATCGCCGATGCGCACGACGCGGGCACCCTCCAGGAAATGTTCGGTGCCGGTACGGCCGCCGTGGTCAGCCACGTCGCCGAACTGCAATTCAAGGATAAACTGATGGTACTGCCAGAGGTCAGCGAACGCAAGATCGGCCCGATGCTCAAGACGTACATCGACGGGTTGCGCACGGGCTCGGTGGAGGATAAGTTCGGGTGGCTGGTGAAATTGTAGTGGGAAGTATTGAAGTGGGCAGTGCTTCCGCTGTCACGTGCGGTAGCACTTCCCACTTTTCACTTCCTACTTCCTACTTCCCACTTTAGACCTCCTCCCGTTCCCAGTCCGTCTGCCCCACGTAGATCAGGATCATCCCGATCACCATGGCCAGAATGCGCACGAGCCACGACAGGCCGGTGCTGTATTCGTAGAGCCATTTGGTGAGGAAGAAATCAACGCCGACGTAGTTCAGGATGAAGGTCATGATGCCGAAGAAAAAAAGGAGGAAACCGATGACGGTGATGGTGGTGGCGTTCTTGATCATGACTTGCTTGGTTTAACGGCAAAACTACGGAGGCGGGCGTCGTGTTGCGTAAACGGGCGGTAAATTCCCACTTCCCACATCCCACTTCAGCCTGCCACCACCACTAACCACCAACCAAATTGCCCACCACCACGCCAACCATCAAGATCATCGAATGCCCTCGCGACGCCATGCAGGGGCGCAAGGTGTTCATCCCCACCAAAGACAAGGCGGCGTACATGCAAAAGCTGCTGGCCTGCGGTTTCGACACGCTTGATTTCGGAAGTTTCGTTTCGCCGAAGGCTATTCCGCAAATGCGGGATACGGCGGAGGTGCTGGGGCTGCTTGACCTGAGCGCGACGGATACGAAGTTGCTGGCCATCGTCGCCAACCGCCGCGGGGCCGTCGCCGCCCTGTCGCACCCGGAGATCGCTTACCTCGGTTACCCGTTCAGTGTCAGCGAGACCTTTCAGCTGCGGAACACCAACGCGACGCTGGAGGAAAGCCTGGAGCGCGTCAAGCAAATCCAGGAACTCACGGTGGCCGCGGGCAAGGAGATGGTGCTCTACCTCAGCATGGGTTTCGGTAACCCCTACGGCGACCCGTGGAACGTGGAGGTAGTGGAGCAGTGGGTAAGCAAACTAGCGACGTTGGGCATCACCATCTTTCAGCTGTCCGATACCATCGGCGTTAGCGAGCCGGCCGGCATCAGCTATCTGTTCAGCAGCCTTATCCCTCGCTACCCGGACCTCGACATCGGTGCGCACCTGCACACCACGCCCGCCACCTGGCAAGAGAAGATCGCCGCCGCCCACGCGGCCGGCTGCCGCCGTTACGACGGGGCCATCCGCGGCTTCGGCGGCTGCCCCATGGCCAAGGACGAACTGACGGGCAATATGCCCACCGAAAACCTGTTCCACCACTTCGGCTTCGGGCCGACGGGCGTCAGCGAGCGGGCTTTTGGGGAGGCGATGCGGGCCTCGGAAACCGTTTTTGGGGATGGGCATTGAGGTGGTTTGATTCTTAATTGGAATTCTCGATTAGTGATTCTCGATTCTCGATTTGCTACCGCCGTTACCGTTTGCGGCGCTTCGCGGCGCTTCGCTTGCTCACCCAGGGCGAGCGCAGCTAAACGGAGAGGGTTGAACAAGGCGGTATCCAATCAAGAGCTACGTGTTAATTCTCGATTCTCGAATAGTGATTCTCGATTCTCGATTTGCTGCCGCCGTTACCGTTCGCGGCGCTTCGCTTGCTCACCCAGGGCGAGCGCAGCGCAGCGGAGAGAGTAGCGGCTGCGGTAGCTCAATCAAAAATCGAGAATCGAGAATTAAAAAAAGCCTCCCGCGCCACTGGCACGGAAGGCTTAATTATCGTGATCCCTCTGGGTTTCGAACCCAGGACCCTCTCATTAAAAGTGAGATGCTCTAACCAGCTGAGCTAAAGGATCAACGTGCTTTTCTTCTAAAGCGACGCAAAGGTAATGCGACGCGAAGAACATACGCAAGCGAGTAACAAATTTTTTTCTCGAAAGGTTTCAAGTTTCAAGTTGCAGGTTTCAAGTTACAGGTTGCAAGGAGGTTAACCTGCAACCTTGCAACCTGCAACCTCACTCTTCCTCAAACGGGAGCAGCAACTGCACCCCGCCCGCGCCTTCCCGCTCCAGGTTGCTGACGCTGAGCCCGAGCAGGCGGACGACGGGCACCTCCTCAATGTTCTCGTCGAGCAGCTGGTACGCCGTTTCGCGCAGGTCGGTCAGGGTACGGATCTCGCCGGCAAAGCTGCGCGAGCGGGTGTGAATCTCGAACTCCGGCGATTTCATCTTCAGCGTCACCGTACGCCCGTAGTTGTTTTTCTCTTTCAGGTAACCGAAAATCTTGTCGGCCAGGAAGGCCAGTTTTTCGCGCATGGCGTGGCGGGTTTCCAGGTTTTCGCTGAAGGTGCGCTCGGCACCCACGCTCTTGCGGATGCGGTGGGGGTTGACGGGCCGGTCGTCGAGGGCGTGGACGATGCGGTAAAGGTGGCGGCCCATTTTGCCGAACCGCTGGGCCATTTCGAGCTCGGAAAGCGGCAGCAGGTCTTCGCCCTTGCGGAAGCCCATTTTCTCTAGACGCGCGGCGGTCTTTTTGCCGACGCCGTGGAACTCGCGCACGGGCAGCGCGGCGAGGAAGGCGGGGGCGTCTTCACGCGTAATGACCTTTTGTCCGTTGGGCTTATTGATGTCGGAGGCGACCTTGGCCAGGAATTTGTTGAAACTGACGCCGGCCGAAGCGGTCAGTTGGGTGGTGGCCAGAATCTCGTCGCGGATGAGTTTGGCGATCAGCGTCGCGCTGGCCGGGCCGCGCTTGGGCTCGGTAACGTCGAGGAAGGCTTCGTCGAGGCTCAGCGGCTCCACCAGATCGGTGTAGCTGAGGAAAATGTCGCGAATCCGGTCGGAAACCTCTTTATAGCGTGGGAAATTGCTCTTCACGAAAATGAGGTGGGGGCATAGCCGTTTGGCCGTCACGCTCGGCATGGCGGAGCGGACGCCGAAGACCCGCGCCTCGTAACTGGCCGCGGCCACGACGCCGCGCATTTTGGAGCCGCCGACGGCAACGGGTTTGCCGCGCAGCCCGGGATTATCCCGCTGCTCGACGCTGGCAAAGAAGGCATCCATGTCGATGTGGATGATCTTGCGGTCTTTATTCCGGTGCGGATTGGCCTTGCGCTTCCATTTCATTGATGAGTTCCTCGGTTTCGGCGGTGAGGTCTTCCAGTTTACGTTTGGTGGCCTCCGAGGGTTCAGCGGCTTTTTCTTCGAGTTGCTCTACGAGGTCTTTGCGGCGGCGGGTGAGATCGTCGATGCGGTCCACCAGGTCGGAATCCTTGAGGTCTTTGGCGGTGTCGCGCAGTTTGTCGTACAGCCCGTCGAGGCGATCGAGCGCACCGTCGTATTTGCCGTCTTTCATTTTTTGCCGCTCGCTTTTGAGCAGGTCGACGGCGTCTTTACCGAGGTCTTTGGCCTTGCCCACGATCTCGCGGCTCCGCGCCTTTTCGGCTTCGTCGCCCAGAAAGTAATTGTAGCCCAGCAGGCCGACGACAACGAGGAGGGCGAGTTTAAGGATGGTCTTGATCATGGCGGGTGGAAATGGCGGGTGGTTGATGGTTGGTGAGAGGTAAAGATAGGGGTTGCTTCCGCTTTGATGTTTTCGGGCGCGGCCGCGGGTTCCGTGGTTTGGGGCAAAAGCACCTCGGTGCGGGAGCGGAGCGGCGTGGTTGAAAAACTTCGGTGGCACCGGCGTCCGCGCAAAAGAGTGGGAAGTTTTTAGCAGGAAGTAAATAGTGGGAAGTGCTGCCGCGTGTTGTAGCGGCAGCACTTCCCACTTTTTACTTCCCACTTCCCACTAGTAAATCCAATGCCCCTTCAACTTGCCCCTGCTGAACTCCAGCGCCGGTGCCGGAATCTTGACGAAATCGAGGATGCCCAATGCCATGCGCACCCAGCGTTTTTTGGTAGGGATGCGGCTGAAGTAAATGTCCGGGCTCAGGAAGTATTGCCGGTAACGCGGGAAAGGGTAGAAAAAGCTTTGGGTGCCTTCCCGCCAGCCGTTGCCGTAGGCGCCGTAGACGTCTTCCGCGCCGTAGCCGACCGCCAAGTTGAGCCAGTGCGGGATCTTGCTTTTGGGAAAGAAGGCGCGCGGGTTGGCGCTCAGCCAGATCGTCTGGGCGTTGTAGTCTTTCAGAAAACGCTCGGCGAACCCCTCGCCGAAGCGTTCGCGCACCACATAGCCGAGGTTGCCCTCCGCCCCGTTGCGGTTGAAAACCGGAACGTCGGGGATACCCCGGAAATCGGTGGAAACCTTCATCAGGATGCGTTGCTCTTTCCAGGCGATGTCCTGGGCGGTAAAGAGCAGGCTGCCGGCCACGTTTGCGCCCATATCCGTCCAACTGAAGCCCCAGCCGGCTGAAAAGCCGTCCATCACCTCGATGGTGCCCTGCAGCAGGTTCGCCACGCCGAGGGCGGTGTAGCGCGCCGCCGGTCGTTTAAGGCCGCTCCAGCGCAAACCGGCGAAGGCGTAACGGCTGAACATATAGGCGGTGAAGGCATGGCCCGCCTTATCCATCTGGTTCCACTCCGGCCAGTCGTCGAAACTGTGCAGGCCCGTTTGCTCGAAACCTTTATACCAGGCCTGGTAAAGCCCGACGCTGGCCGCGCCGTACAGCGCGGCGCCCGTTCCCGCCGAAATCCAGAACCGTGAGCGGTTGAAGGTAGAATCCGGCCGCAACCAGCTGTCGCGAGCCACATCCGCCAGCGGGTCGCGCAGCCGGAAGTCCGTCGTTTGGGCCGAAAGGGTGGAGGAGCAGCCGCCGGAAACCGCAAAAACGAGGCCGACAGATGTTAAAAAAGCCAATTCAAGTACCCTTTTTTGATTTTTTCGGAAAAAATCAACTACGGTGGAGAAGGCTGGTAAGCAGTTAAAAGTCCAAAATGCTTCGGTTTTGTGAGGCATAAAACATTGTTTTTTAGGGACTTGTGTTTTAATATTGCTGACTTTTGACTCCAAAAAAGTAGCGAATCGTACATGGAATGGGCAAATTCTTGCCGCACATTTGTAATGTCGAAAGGAGGAAACGAATGGAGACATGCTGTCGAAGAAGCTTTAGACTTCAGACTCAAAAGCTAAATTCGGCAACCTACTTTAAAAGGCACAAGCGAATTGTAATCTCACACACACACACGACCATAAGCGAATTTGATCCCTGTTTTAAAGTCATCCCTACCTTTACTTTAGATAGTTACTACCGGCACAAGCGCCGTAATCTCATTGAACATAAAGACATAAGCGAATTCTGTGTAATCTCAAAAAATGTAAGAAACGGAAGGGCTCGACCCCTTCGAAACTTTGGTATGTAGATAGCCTCTCAAAGCTCTTTTTTCGGACCGGTTACCCCTTTGGGGTGGCCGGTTTCTTTATGCTTGATACACAAGGTAGGGAAAATAGGCAAACAGTAGGCGAGTCAAACAGTCAAACAGTCGTGGGATGACGAGACATGCGCAAGAGAGAAGTCCTTTCGGGATGTGCGTATACGCGTCGTAAGTGGTTAGACGTCAGAAGCTTGAAAGCGGTAGTTGCCGGGGCTTTCGGCCGCTCGGGCAGTGAATGGTTGAGGGTTTGAAAATTTTGTGAGAGGTCTGTCCGCCGGTTAGACGGGTGAGGAGTTGTTCTCCGAATGGCAGACGGGAAAGTGTGTGATGGCCCGTCTGCCATTCGGAGTGCAACTCCTCACCCTTTTTACCCGATTGTGAGCATTTGACGAAAATTACAAACCGTACCCTTACCTTCGCGCCGAAACTAAGGGGTGCCCACTCCCGGAGTCCTTCCGGAACGGCTGAGATCAAACCCTTGATTCTTTAATCAGGAACCTGCCCGGGTAATGCCGGGAAGGGAAAAACCAACTCGCTATGAAGCGTTTATTATTCTGCGCCGTGCTGGCGCTGGCGTGCGTGGGCATGCTGAAGGCACAAAAGACTATTCACGGAAGTGTGTTTACGGATCAAGACGAACCTTTGGTGGGTTTGACCGTGCATCTGGAGAATACCAACCTGGGAACGACAACGGATATTGACGGCGGATTTACCTTTGAAATTCCACGAAACGAATTGAACGGTGAAATATCATTTGATAAGCACTTCACGGAAAGTGTCATTCCCGTAAGGTCTTTTTTGGGAGGGAAGACACTCACGCTTACGCTGGTGGGAACGGAAATAGTAACGGCTTACGCCTTTGATGAGGTTACCGTTACCGCCACCGCCGCCACCCCCCTCACCCCCGTCACCTACACCGATGTATCCAAAGCGGAAATCCAGGCCCGCAACCTCGGCCAGGACGCGCCCTACCTCCTCAAGTGGACGCCCTCCGTCGTCGTCAGCTCCGACGCGGGCACGGGCACGGGCTACACCGGCATCTGGATTCGGGGCTCCGACCCGACGCGCACCAACGTTACCATCAACGGCATACCGTATAACGACAGCGAAAGCCAGGGCGTCTTTTGGGTCAACCTGCCCGACTTCAGCAGCTCGGCCGACAACGTGCAGATCCAGCGGGGCGTGGGAACGAGCACCAACGGCGCGGGTGCCTTCGGCGCGACGATCGACTTCAACACCAACCAGATCGGCGAGGCGGCGAAGCTGAGCGTCGACGGAAGCGTCGGGAGCTTCGGCACGCGGCGCGGCAGCGTGAACTATACCTCCGGCCTGCTCGACAACGGGTTGAAGATCGACGCCCGCTACAGCAAGACCCACTCCGACGGCTACGTCGACCGGGCGACGGCGGACCTTGACGGTTACTACGCCGGGCTCACCTACGTGGGCAAAAACGAAGGGGCCGTCTGGCGCTTCAACGCTTTCGGCGGCCACGAGGTCACCTACCAAAGCTGGAACGGGGTGACCCGCGACGAGATCGCCGAATTCGGCCGCACCTACAACAGCGTCGGCACCGACAAGGAAGGGGAGCCTTACGACAACGAGGTCGACAACTACCGCCAGAATCACTACCAACTGCACTACAACAACGAGTTCGGCGGTAAGTGGAAACTCGGCATCAGCGGCCACTACACCCGCGGCCTCGGTTACTTCGAGCAGTACAAAGCCGATGAAGACGTCGCCGACTACGGCATCACCTTGTCTCCCCCCATTGGGGGGACGGAAGGGGGGACCACCGACATCATCCGCCGCCGTTGGCTCGATAACCACTTTTACGGCATCGTCTACAGCCTCCGCTACCGCCCGTCGGCGAAGTTCGACATTACCTTCGGCGGCTCGGCCAACGAGTACCAGGGCGGCCACTACGGCGAGGTCATCTGGGCGCGCAACGCGGGCGACTCCGAAATCCGCGACCGCTACTACGACAATGACGCGACGAAGCGCGATTTCAGCAACTTCCTGCGAAGTAACTTCAACATCACCAACGGCCTCTCCGCTTACATCGACCTGCAACTACGCTACGTCAACTACGAGTTCCTCGGCTTCGCCAACGACCTGAGCCGGATCAACGAGACGGCCAGCCACACCTTTTTTAACCCCAAAGCCGGTCTGCTCTACGAACTGCCCGGCGGCGGTCAGGCTTACGCGTCTTTCGGTGTTGCCCGGCGCGAGCCGAACCGCAACGACTTTACCGAAAACACGTTGGCTACCCGCCCGAGGCCGGAACGGTTGCTGAACACCGAAGTTGGGATCCGTAAGCAGTCCGGCAAATTCAACTACGGCGCCAACGTCTACCACATGGCCTACAAAGACCAGCTGGTGCTCACCGGCCAGTTGAACGACGTGGGCGAATACATCCGGGCCAACGTGCCGAACAGCTACCGCCTCGGCCTGGAACTGCAGGGCGGCTACCAGGCGACCGACCGCTTCACCGTAGCCGGTAACCTCACCCTGAGCCGCAACCGCGTGAAGGCCTATACCGAATTCCTGGACAGCTACGACGAGAACTTCGACTACCTCGG
>ENA-ORXT01004808-ORXT01004808.1-marine-metagenome-genome-assembly--contig:-NODE-4808-length-13684-cov-3.743955_pt1 | contig 13684 bp, 10 predicted proteins | sample MGYA00237868_ERZ511482 | MGnify/ENA metagenome assembly ERZ511482 | reverse complement strand
CGGCGCTGTCGGTTACTATCTGCTGACTGGAAGAATGCTATTCAACGTCAACTCGATGGGAGAACTTTTAGGCCTCCACCGCAAAAGTATCAGCGACCTCGCGCGGCAACAAATCAAACTAATACGTACGACCGCGAATCTTCCGGTGTCCCAACAGCTAGTCCGCGCGATCACCCGTTGCTTAGCCAACTCAAAACACGAGCGAACCGACTCAATCGACGTTCTGCTGGCGGAACTGGCCGAATGTGAACCAGAAGCTCCATGGACCGCCGCTGATGCTGAAGCGTGGTGGCAATCTCGCGGCTCTCTTCAAAACGCAGCCTCTGACCTCAGTCCAGCACAAGACTGCCTTGAGAACAACTCCTCTTTGAACGAAACATTAGTATTTAAACCTCCCGCAAAAAACGGCCGGATCAACACATAGATTTTTGCAATGTATTTCTAAAAAAATATCTATTGGACCTATGGGCCGATTCTCCCGTATAGTTACGTGTAGAGAGAAAGTTGATGTGCCGCTAAACGGTAGACTTCTCTTGGCTACTCTAACTTCGGAGGCTCTGAAATGAACATTTTGGTTGTAGATTCGCAAGGTCTTCTGAGCGAAAGGCAGACAGCCTACGCCAGAAATCGCTTGTACTTCTCGCTGCTGAGATTTGAACACAGAATCAATGGAGCGACGATGCACTTCGCTCGCCACGGCGAAAACGATTCGGTGCGATGTTACATCAATGTGAATATAGAAGGTTCTGCAACGGTCTCAATAAAGCGGACGGCGAATTCAACGAATGAAGTTGTGGCCTTCGCTGTTGACGCTATTGAACCCAAAGTTGCTTGCCGAGTTGACTGGAAGGCTTGGTTTAATGCGGACACCTTTGCGACATGGATGGTTTCGATCAGCCAGCGATGGAGATCGTGGGTTGGAACAAGCGCACATCCACCGACCAATTCACAGCCAATCTCGTTGCGGTCACCGAATGTGTGAGGACCAATGAATACTTGCAAATCGAACGTTTTTTGAACCGTTCAACAACGTCCAATTCTGCCGCGTAATGTCTGGCAATGCTTTGAGACGTATCAGATCGTGAAACTTTTTTATTCTTAAGACTTAACTGACAAACGGAGACTCTTACCGATGAAGATAGTTTTAAACAACAAACAGCGATTGCTAAGCACCGATGCGAGTCTAAGATCCGAATCTCGAATCAACGCTTCGTTCGCTAGATTCAGTGATAACGTGAAGGCAATTGAACTTACCGCTCGAGATGTTAACGGACCAAGAGGAGGCGTCGACAAAGAATGTCGCGTACTGGTCAAACTGAAACGAATGCAGGATATCGTGGTGACAGCGAAGGATGAATCTTTGTCGAAGGCGATTCCCTGTGCGATCGACCGTGCTGCTCGTTCCGTGGGACGCGCTATTGAACGCCGCGGCGTCCGAGCGATTCGCGGTTCCCAACGACTCGCCAAATTCAGTTTCGATATGTAGCAGAGGTGTCGTCGGTGTAACTATCGCTTAGCAGCAACCGGCGACTGACTCGGTAGAAAGCGGAGGGTCTGATCTGTGATTGGGGCAGCGGGCGACTAATGGGCTTTTAGCCAATTCTCGCCCACGCCTGTCTCAACCACGATCGGCACCGACATCGGCAGCGCCGTTTGCATCGCCTCGGTGATTGCCGGTACAACGGAATCCTCTTCCGATTTAAGCATATCAAAGACAATTTCATCATGAACCGTCAGTAGCATCTTCGTCGCAAACCCACCTTCTTTAAGCACAGCCGCGACGCGAATCATCGCCAACTTCAACAGATCGGCAGCAGTTCCCTGGATCGGGCTGTTCATCGCCAATCGCTCGGCCGCCCGTTGCAGCGATTTATTCCGCGAATTGATATCTCTTAAGTACCGCCTCCGCCCCGTTTGCGTCACCACGTAACCGTTGTCCTTGGCGAAGTCGATCGTTTTATCAATCCAAACCTGCACACCGGGATGCTTCTCGAAATAGTTCTCAATTAAATCGTTGGCTTCTTGGCGCGGAATATTCAAACGCTGTTGCAAACCGAACGCTGAGATGCCGTAGATAATTCCAAAGTTAACGGTCTTTGCCTTGTCACGCATCTCGCGCGTCACGTCCTCGGTGTCGACCTTGTAAACCTTCGAAGCGGTGGATGTGTGAATGTCAGTGCCCGATGTAAACGCTTGGACCATCGTTGGATCTTGGCTAAGTTCGGCCATTATCCGCAGTTCAACTTGAGAGTAATCCGCCGAAAGAATCAGATGATCAGCGTCGCGTGGCACAAACGCGGCTCGAATTTCGCGCCCGCGTTCTTTGCGAATCGGAATCGTCTGCAAGTTCGGATTGTTGGACTGTATACGCCCCGTCGCTGTCCACGTTTGGCTGTAGTGGGTGTGCAAACGCCCTGTCTCCGGATTAATGCTGTTAGGCAACTGATCGACGTAAACGGACTTGAGTTTCACAGCGTTGCGATATTCCAGCACATCGTAAACGATCCGGTGATCCGGAGCCAATCGAATCAGTTCTTGCTCACGTGTCGAATATTGTCCGGTGGCCGTCTTGCGTGGGTTGTCGACCAATTGCAAATCTTCGAACAGCACCACGCCTAACTGCTTCGGACTGTCGATGTTGAACTCCCTACCTGCCGCAGCGTAGATATCTGTCTGCAACTGATCAATTTCGACATCTAGATTTTTCGAAAACATCGCCAGTGCATCGGTATTGAGCCCAATCCCTTCATACTCCATATCGACCAACACCGGCACCAACGGACACTCGATCTCATAGCACACCTGCGCCACACCGCGTTCTTCAATATCCGGACGTAGTTTCTCAGCCACCTGCAGCGTGATATCCGCATCCTCACCGGCATACTCAACCACGTCAGCAACAGGAACATCTTTCATATTCTTTTGATCTGGACCTTTGGGTCCGATCAATTTACTGATGGGAACAGGACGATATCCCAAATACAGCTTTGCCAGATAGTCCAATCCGTGGCTCATCTCCGGCTCCTTCATCGAATGGGCCAGCATTGTGTCCATCAACGTGCCACGGACGTCGATCCCATGCCATTTCAACAACGTGATGTCGTATTTCAGATTGTGGCCAATCTTTTCGATCGAATCGTTTTCAAACACGGTGCGAAACTCTTCCAACACCGCCTGTGCTTCTTTTTGATCTAGCGGGCAGGTGACATAGAAGGCTTCACCGGCCTTGAACGAAAACGCGATCCCCAGCGGATAAGCCTTGCGTGGATCGAGCCCCGTTGTTTCGGTGTCGAAACAGAATGCCTTCTGCTTCAACAATTTTTTGATCAGCGCGGCACGTTTGGCTTGGTCGCCTACCAGATGGTACTTGTGCGGCACATTTTCGATTGTTTTTTCTTGAACTTCTTCGCCATCAAACAAGGACGATTGAATTTCCTTTTCACGTTTCTCACGCACCACTGCCGCACGACTTGGAGCCGATGAGAAAGATTTTCCAAAAATCTTGCGCCCCAACGAATCGAACTCTAGCTCCGACAATAACGCCTTCAACTGGTCCGCGTTGGCATCCATCATGACGAAATCACTAAATTTTAGACCATGCGGCACATCGGTTTTGATCGTCACTAATTCTTTGGAAAGTAGCGCAATGTCGTGGCCTTGCTCGACCCGTTCCTTCTGCTTGCCCTTGAGCTGATCAGCGCTGTTGACCAATTTCTCAACGGAGCCAAATTTTGCGATTAACTTTTGAGCCGTCTTTTCGCCAATGCCATGGATTCCGGGCACGTTGTCACTTTTGTCGCCCATCAACCCCAGAATGTCGATGACCTGATCCACGCGTTGGATCTGCCATTTCTCCAACACTTCGTCAACGCCCAGAATCTCATAAGCGTTGCCTTGCCGACCCGGTTTGTAAATCTTGATCCGGTCGCTGACCAATTGATGGTAATCCTTATCGGGAGTCACCATGAAAACGTTATAGTCCTGTTCCGCAGCCTCAATTGCCAACGTCCCAATAATATCGTCGGCCTCAAATCCCGGTGTGCGAATGACAGGAATATTTAGCGCCTCCATTAGCCGATCCACCAACGGAATTTGTACCGCGATGTCTTCGGGCAGCGCGTCCCGCTGAGCCTTATACTCGGGGTAAGCTTCGTGGCGATGCGTTGGATCACTGGTGTCAAATGCAATCGCCAAATGCGTCGGTTTCTGGCGTTTGATCAAATCAAAAACCGTATTGGCCATCCCAAACACACCCGACGTGGGGACATCGCCGGAGGTGAAACGCGGGCTGCGAATGAGTCCAAAATGGGCGCGATAGATTAACGCCATCCCATCCAAGAGGTACATTTTTTTCGGTTCAGACGCCGAGAACAAATCTGGGCCTGAGATAGTGGTCGCTTTTTTCTTTGCCATAACCTATAGCGTATCAAAGGCGGTCAAGAATCTCCACCGACACTCGATCACACACCATCATTCCGCCGCGCGTCAATCGCAACACGCCCCCTTGGTCGGTCGCCAAGCGATTTTCCAACATCGTTGTTCGAAATTCACCCAGTAATTCGTCCGCCGTGAACCCAGTGCTTTTAAAAAAATTAGCGTTATTAACGCCATCGTTCTGCCGCAGGCCAATGGCTAACCGTTCTGCCGCCGCAGCACGTCGATCAAGCCGCTCAAACTCGGCCACCGGCGATTGGTTCATCTCAATTCGTTTTAAATAGTACATCGTAGAACCATGATTGGTCTCGCGCATCCCGTCCACAAACCGCGACGCTCCCGGGCCAAACGCAAAATAAGGATCGCCACTCCAGTACCGGAGATTATGCCGGCAACGAAAACCAGCTTCTGAGAAGCTGGAAACCTCGTATTGGCTCAACCCAGCTTCTGCAATCCGATCGAGCGTATACTCGTACATTGCGGCACAGAGATCCTCATCCGATTGTCGCAGATCGCCTTTGCTTAATCGGTTCCAAAACTGAGTTCCCTTTTCGAAGGTCAGCTCATAGGTTGAAAGATGATTGGGCTCAAGCAACAGCGCGGCGTCCAAATCGGTGTGCCAGTCTGTGAGAGTCTCATCGGGAGCCGCAAAGATCAGATCCATCGAAACGTTGTCAATCCGCCGTCGAATCACATCCACCGCATCAGCCACCGTTTGGGGCGTGTGGTCGCGTTGAAGTCGTTTCAACTTCGATTCGTTGAAGGACTGCACACCCAAACTAATCCTATTCACGCCCGATCGTCGAAACAGCGCAACGCGATCCTTCGTAATGTCGCTGGGATTGCACTCGACGGTAATCTCCGCGTCAGTCGTGAAATCGAATTGTGAACGGACGATTTTAAACAATCGCTCAAAATCATCCGGCGGCAAATGACTGGGCGTGCCTCCACCGAGGAACAGCGTGTCGATCTCATAGCTCCGACCGAGCCACTGAATCTCGGTCTTGATCGCGGCCAAAAATCTTTGAATTAAATAATCTCGATCCGCGACGACAGAAAAATTACAGTAACCACACCGATGCCGACAAAACGGAACGTGAATATAGACGCTACGAGGGGATTGCTGCTGAGGCGCGAAGGTTTGAGATACTGAAGTCATGAATGATCCATTGTAGCCTTTCGCTCCGCGAAAGTGCGTTCGCGCGCAACAGCGCTTGAGTGCACTTTCGCGGACCGAAAGACTACAATCGCACAGCGAGAGGCTACAATCGCACAGCGAAAGGCTACAATCGCACAGCGAAAGGCGACGTTGGTTACACCCAAACCTTCAACCGATCACCCAACATATCCGGCAGCGTCTTTGCCACGATCGATTCAGCTTGTCGTTTTGAGTACCGCGTGCTGAAGTGCCCCGCAATGATAACTTCGTTGTTAAACCGATCTGCGCGTTGGGCAAAATCGTCCAAGTGCATGTGACCGTTCTTGTGAATCAAATGCTGGCGATGATCAGGCGCAATAAACGTCATCTCGGTAATCAAAATCTTGGCATCGAAGAAGATCGGGTTGTCATCCAACCCCGCCGGCGATGTATCTCCGGTGTAAGCAACGACTGGAATCCGCACCTCGTTGGTAATCTCAGTACCGGCCAGCTTAAGATCACGGATCTCTTCGCCTGATAGCTCCGTGTACTCGGGCTTCAGCTTTTTACGTCGTTCGAAAATCACGAATCCATAACTGGTAATCGTGTGCATTGTCTTAAGCGGCTTCATCACCAACTCGCGAGACAATTCAAACTCCTGATCCGCCTCCACTCCGATTAATTCGCAAGGCAGTCTCCCTCGATCCAATCGTTCGAATGAACGCAACATGTTGCGTACCGCATCAACCGCATTACCGGGCAGATAAATCGTCGGTGGCTCCATCTTCATCATCCGGCGGCGCGCCACATATTGCGGCAGCGCGGCGATGTGATCCAAATGCGTGTGCGAAATCATCCATGTTGGAATTCCCATGAAATCCCAAGGATGAGCCCCCATGTCGAAACCAATTTTTAGCTCTGGAATTCGCCAATAGGATTGCACCGCAGCACGAGCATAACCTTCCACCGTCAAACCTTCGTGCGTTAGCGAAATTACCGGCGCGTTGTCCAGCATATATGTCCGGTCTTTACTCAATCGAATCCTCAATCCCTGTTAACATTAGACGTCTCAGCGCGGGCTGACAGTATATTTCAATTCCGCGATCAAATGTTACAGACACACAAAAAGAGACAATGTTCGCGAACTCCTTTTCATATCGCTCTACTACCCGATCTACTACCCGACCTACTACCCGATCTACTGCCCAACGGCCGCATCTTTGATCCTATAGATCGCCCACACGTTGCCATCAGGTCCTTTGTACTCCTTAAGCACGAACTTTCCGGTGACCGCCACGGGTCTGACGGTATAGTCGGTGGTTTGGTCCTTCGCCAGTTTTACAACGACACAATCAAACAGCGCCGCACCAGGACCAAAGCAGCACTCCTTATCGTCACGCACGAAGATAAAGTTTTTAAGTCCACGCTGTTTGAAACTTGGCCTAATATAGCCACGCAATTTCACATCCTCACCATCCAATCGGCGGACCTGTTCTGTCAACATCGATGGAGAATACGGCTCGTCTTCAGGTATGTCGAACTTGATGTGATCGAAGGTGATATCGAACTTCCCATCCGCAGCACGTGTCAGCGAATCGTCGACCGTCTGACCACTGAGATTGAGCCGCTCAGATTCAGCATCCGAGATGACTTTCTCTTCCGGCGGTGAATCTACCGGCGTTTTTTTAAAACTTTTTTTAAAACTTTCTTTAGACTTTCCTTTGAGCGTTTGCTCACCATCGCCTACCGGTGCTTCGGCAGCCTCTTCCTCGCCCACATCCGCCTCGGCCGCCTGACGCGCGATTTCATCGATCGCCTCTTCATCACGTTGGCTGATGGGGTCATTGCGTGGTGGCGCGACTTCCGCAACGTGTTGATTGCTAAATCCAAAGAATGCAAACAACCCCAGCCCTATGATGACAAAAATGGCGGGAAGAAAGTTGTGTTGTGAGACTGCCATCGATGTGTCGTGAGAATTTCGTTGCTGAGTTATCCAATCGCGGCATGCTACCGAACGTAGTTCGCGTCGATCTCGTAATAGACGCGCGGGATCTCTTTTTCATCCGGAGCGACCGAATTAGGATTAAGCCGAAACACCCCACCGATGCGTCTCAGCCCGTAGCTGTAGTTCACCGTTTCGTCGATCTTAATTTTCACCGCAATCACATCGGTGATCTCGGGCGAACCGCCAAAACAGCAATCACCAAAATCGCCCACCATGATAAACTTGTCCAACTTCGTCTTCTTACCCGATGGAGGACGGACGTAACCTTTGATGAACACCTGCTTGCCGTCAAAATTCATCGCCTTCTCAGAGAACGGAAGGCTGGTCTTTTTATTGGGAGCGAGATCGCGAAAAGATATCCGTTGATAATTCTCCGGCACTTCGGTCGCGTAGATAATCGCGTGCATCGAAACGCTGGCGACTAAAAACAATGCACAGATTATCAGCCCGACCATCGCCGGTTTCTTACCAACCAGTTCATTTGGGTATCGGCGAAAGTTTGCCATCGCCACCAAACCAAACCCAACGCCTAGAATCGGCAGCAACACGAACACTTGAGCCATAAACGCAGAAACGCTCAGCACCGCAAACGCCAGACACGCCACGGCAGCTTTGCTGACCGAACGATATTGGTCGGTGTTTGAAATAGATGCTGGAGTTGACATTTTTGGAGAGTTCATAGTGTTTCAGAAGATGGACCTGCAGCCAAACGTTGGATCGGGATCTCGTCTTATATCATCATAGTCCGATTAACAAACTGAACGATAAAGCATCCAGCAATTTAAAAAATCAGCCGTTGAAAAGATCCGCTGACCACCGACCATAATAGTGCAAACAGCACAATCGAAACGACCAATGGAATAAAGATGATCTTCAACACAAGATATGGCACCATCGCGGCGACTGGAGGTTTGCCGACTATCTTTGAGCTGGAGGTCTGAGCCACATCTGAGGATGCCGCAACGTCGGTTTCTTGCAGGATGTTCACCGATACCTCTGACGCACTTTGGTCAGTAGGTTTTACCTGTTTTTCCATCGGAACTTTGTACACCGTCACCGGAATTTCAACTGCCGGTCCGCTGGTGGCAGAATTGGCGTCGTCCAATTCAGGTTCTTCCTTCGCGGCCGTCTCCTCCATTTCGCTTTCCGATACGACGTCTTCCTCTTCCTTCGCCTCAGCATCGTCATCATCGTCATCGTCATCAAATCCTTGGCCGAACAGATTGGCTCTTTCAACGGACGCGGGGTCCAGCTTTTCCAATTCCGCCAGATGCACTTTGGCCTCGGGCAGTGGACAGGCAATCAAGTACGACACGATGGGGACACGCAGCCAACGTTTATCGTCATCAGATTCTTTGAACATGGATACCAATTTATCCATCACCGACCAGTCTTCCCAGCGCGCTAAATCTGGGATAATCAAATCCGCCATCTTGGGCCGGTCCAACAATGCTCGAATCGCAGCAACGATCTTTTCTTTGTCGATGAACTCAACTTCTGTCGCGTGGAACCTCAGCGCCGAAACGGCACCCATTGTATCGGTGAACTCCGATTTTTCGTTTCGTAAAAATTTCTCTTCGACCAACGTCACACCAGCATCCCCTTTCAGGCAAAGATAGCTGGCCAGCAACGCATCGAGCCCGCGCAGGTTCGACGTTCCACCCGCGACGATCATCTCCTCCATCTCTTCGGCTTCGGCTTGGGTACCACAAACGCCCAGCATCGTGAGATACAATCGCCTCCGGTTGATCGCCAGTTCGGGATCTTTCACCCAATCCATCAACTGTTGGCGATCCATACGATCTTTCAGATCAATCAGATCTGCGTAAGGTGCTTTGGCGAATTCATCGTAAGCGTCAAATGCAATCGAATTTACTTCGTCTTCGAAGTAGTCTTGAAAAAACGCCAATCGGTCAGCCCCTGACTCGGGCAGCGTTTGAATATCTGTCAGATACTGAATCAGCCGATCCGAGGCCTTAATTGGAGTTGTCCAGACAATCGACGGAGGATCAACGCCCATCACCAAAAACTCTTTGCCCGGTTTGTAACGTCCCACTAAAAGCGCTTTAAATTCCATCCCCACGTCGACGAACTGCTTGCCTTTGAGCACATTGGTGATTTCGAAGGTGGCACGCGGTAGATCAGATCCCGGCGTCTCAGGTAAATCCGGAACCTTTAATAACTTCGCCGCTACTACCACGTCTTGGCCGCCCAATTGATCGGTGAAGGTCATCGCCACCGAAGTGCAGAAAGGACACGCCAGCGCAGATTTACTCGTCCCGCCTATAAATGTTGAAATGACCATGCTGATGGTGACCAGCATAATGAACAGAGGGCGATGGGATCGCTGACGAATTGGGACAGATGTATTCACGACGATTGGGATAAGCCCATCAGCCTGAGGAAGAAGAGGTTTGGAAACTGGATTTTATCCCAGCTACGGTAGAAAATTCAACGTCGGTTCTTTGTTTATTTACTGATGAAGAACCGAATTTGTTCGCTGATCGCGTCAGTTTGACGATTAAAGTCACGAATATCGACACTTGCGCCCCCGCCAGCACAAACTAGGCGGCGACTGCCAGACCGAGTTGCTGCCGGTAAATCTCAGCAAGACAAAGACTTCTCTATCCTGGACACCCGAATGGAATTCGTATTCCACACATCCCGTAATGCTTGAAGATGACAGATTATTGACAGAAGTGATATTCGCAGTCCCCGCGTGACCAATAAGATGGAAAGTCAGTCTTATTTTCTTCACAAAACGATCATAAAAGCATTAAGCTAATCCGTTCTTATGCTTTAACTTTTCGATTTTATGACTGGAGTAAAGATGCAACGTTTCAGATCTTCCTTTTCACTCTGCCTCTTGGCATTCACCATTTTCTTAACTGCCGCAGCTAGTTCGGCTCAAGCTCAAGTGCAGCGGTTTGACAACGCCAATGACTGGCGAGCCGCAATCACAGGGGTGGTTTCTGACGGTCTAGGCGCCCTGACGGTTGTTGACGACACCACGACGTGTCTTGAACTTGATCCTGCTCTCGGACAATTCGAGGGTTTTCTTCTCCAAACAAACACCTTTTTCCCTCCAACAATCTCACTGTTCGATGGTGATACATTGGTTCAAACGGTGGCGTTAATGGCTGGGGATAGTCCCTTCGACTTAGATGACGGATTCTCTTACGGTTGGATCAACACTGACGAATTAGAGGTGACCAAGATCGTCATTGAAGACAACACCCCTGGCAGTTTGATCATTAACACTTTCGACATCTCTACAATTCCCGATGTTGTTGAACCACCTGCTGAAACTTGCTTCGATGAACTTGGCGCTGTTAAATCTGAGATTGAGGCATTGTTGGCAACAGCTACTGGTGATGATGCATTGTATTTGCAGTGTGCTTTGAATTGTATTTGTTGGACCCAGCAAGATTGTTTTTGGGTGCAACCCTCCGGCGATCGACTTTCGGTTTATGGAAGTTCAGTCTTTCTCGCTAACGCCTATACAGTATGTTATTTAGAACGAGTAGCCGATCCACAATCAGACGTCATTATCGACCAATTATTGGATGTGCTCGAATGCATTGTCGACAAAGAAATCGAATACGCGATTGCCAATGGCGGAACACAATGCTACATCGATCGTGCTGCTGACTATGCGGAATTAGGTGACATCATTGATGATGACTTCGACAATCAAGTCATCGCAACACTTGCCTATCGACTCGCTTGGTTGAACGCTTACTATTCAACTTACTAAGTGTAAACGAACTAGTCGCTCGACTTTCTAGGTTCGTTTTTGACCAAACGAAACTAACGTCGACCTGTCAAATGATTAGAGCCAGCCTAAACAAAGGCTGGCTTTTTTGTTGCTGGGATCATCTTATCAATCGCACGATTTTTCAACTTCCCTAAACCGATTCCTCAAACACAGAAGCGTACTTTCCATGCTCTTGAAAGTACTCCAACAGCACCAGAAAAAAGCCGCTACTGCCCAAGGTCGCACTATCCCCGATCACGATCAGTTTGCGTTTGGCCCGGGTGAGCGCGACGTTCATGCGGCGCTCATCACCTAAGAAACCAATCTCGCCTTTGCCATTGCTGCGGACCGTGCTGATGATAACGGCTTCTTTCTCTCGGCCTTGAAAACCGTCTACCGTATCCACCTCAACCGACCCCGCGCCGGCCGTTTGGGCCAATTGATCGCGCAGATATCGCACTTGAGCCGCATAGGGGGCGATCACCGCAATGCCCAGTGGATCCACTCCCGAATCAACCAGTTGACGAACTTTCGTCACCACCAGATGCGCCTCCTGAGGATTGAATTTGCTCAGCCCTTCGGTTTCAACTTCTTCATCCCACCCTGCTCCGGCGCTGTCGATAAACTCAATCGGGAGTTTCGTCAGCTCATTCGCTTGCACGTTATCAAAATCCGTTAACAAGTGATCCTGTACAGAATCGTGTGCGATCAATTCATTATCGTAAAAATGTCCCGAGGAGAAATTCATGATGGCTGAGTTCATCCGATACTGCACATCCAGCATGCGATGAATCTTTTCGCCATAAATCCCGACCAGTCGCTCTAGCAGACTCAACGCAAACCCCTCGCTCGCAGCCTCACGGCTGAGCACCGTCGGCGGCAGTTGTTTGTGGTCGCCGGCCAACACAATTTTATCAGCCTTAAGAATCGGCACCCAGCAACCTGGTTCGGTGCTTTGGCAGGCCTCATCAATCACAACCATGTCGAACCATTTGTCTTGCAACAAATCTTCGTTAAACGTCGTCGTCGCGCAAATAATTTTGGCGCGGGAAAGAATCTGCTCGATGGCTTGCTGCTCCATCAACCGCGCGTGCTTCTTCAATTGCTTTGCTTCGTCACGCAGCGCCGCTTTTTCACCGCGCACCGGGCGATGCCGCGTCCACTTGCCGGCTTTCTTGAACAGGATTTCGGCTTCGCGATACATCTCGCGCACCACCGACATATTCTCATGCCGTTCGGCCAGCCCATCGAGCGTATAAGGTCGCAGGTCTTCTGCAACCCGCGCGGGGTGACCGATGCGTACCAAATTCTGCCCCATTGCGACCAACCGCTCCAGTAAGTTATCGACAGCGGTATTACTAGGAGCACACGCCAACACCTGCTGCCCGCGTTGCACCGCTTGCAAAATCAATTCGACCACCGTCGTTGTTTTGCCTGTCCCCGGCGGACCGTGAATGATTGCCAAGTCGTTCGCCGAAAGCGCGAATCGAACGGCCTCTTGTTGCGATTCGTTGAGCGCCGTTTGAAATTCAAATTCTGGCGGAGCCGGATGGAAAGTGGGTGCGGCAACTCCCATCAAAATATCCCGGAGCTTACCCAACCGGCCACGCGAATCCTTCGCCATCATGATCGCCGCCAATTGGCGCTGACGCGTCACTTCGTCAGCGGTCAGATCGATACGAAAGTTGTCACCATCAGGCCAGCGATTGAGCGCGACCTCCAAGGAATCCTGCGTGCGTTTGCTGACGACGCCCTGTTCAGATTCTCCATCATCATCGCGATGACGCGAAACGACCACTGGGGAACCGACCCGCAAACGATGCCACGGCATCGGGTGGCTGGGCTTGCGTTTTTTGAACGTAACCAGTGTTCTCCCGCTCAATCCGCTGCGGTGATCAGCGATGGACAAATCGACGATCGTTTCACCGCCCTTTTCGGGATCCTTAAGCTTCATGCGCTGACGACGCTGAGCCATCTGCTGAATCTCGGCTTTAGACTCCATCGCCAGCCACTGCGTCATCTGGACGAAGTGCGAATCGGTTTCGAGATCAGGAAGCTTCTTACGTCGACGGGATGACATAGGGCGTGTTCAACTGGCGAAGGAGTGATATGAGGCCTTCTATCCTATCGCCAAATCCACTCAGCCGTCAGGCTGATACCACGTAGGATGGAATTTCATCCCGTCCACTAAATCCAACAGGGCGCTGAACCTCAACTGAACACTAAGGCCCAGTTTTAGATGTGCCTTCAAGAATTGAACTTTTGTTCTAGTTGTTCGGAAACTTAACGTCCTGAAAAACGTCCCGCAGCGACAGCATTAAATCAAGCGCAAGCAACGGCACGCTTTGTT
>ENA-ORXT01004807-ORXT01004807.1-marine-metagenome-genome-assembly--contig:-NODE-4807-length-13686-cov-36.435521_pt1 | contig 13686 bp, 13 predicted proteins | sample MGYA00237868_ERZ511482 | MGnify/ENA metagenome assembly ERZ511482 | reverse complement strand
AACAAATAAGTGGAGCGGGTGCTATGAATTTAGGGACGGGATTTAATAGTGTCCAATTGAGTGATGATTGGGTTGATTTTGTAGTAACAAAGTTATATAATGACGATAAGTTTGATTTGGCAAAAAAGATCGAAGATGCAAAAGACTTAGGGAAATTAACAAAAGTTGTTACAGTTGTAGATAGAACGACAGCTGGAAACTTTGATGGTTTAATTGGTGGAATAAGTATTATTAAGGTAAATTAAATTGATGAGTGATTTTATCATATCCTAAAAATATCTAAATCATTTTTCTGATGAAAGAAAAAGGAAATTAGATTGGTTAATGGCAGGGAAGGGAATAATAAGAGAAGTAGAAAATGGATTTAAGTTTTATGATCAAAGTATAGCAATACACTATCTGGCCAATAGATGTAACGAGATAAATTATGGAAAGTTATTCTTTAATTCTGGATTGATGTGGCACTATATCAATGAGAAATATGGAAAGGAGAAGGGGAGCTTTTGGTTTCCGACTCCTCAAATATGTTATTTATATATTCAGACAATTTGGATCTCTATAATATAATATACGAATCAGGTAGCATCAAACTGGATGAAGAATATATGGCTGGCTATTTCTCATTAATGTATCTTGCCATAGCAACAAGTAATTGGGATAAATTATCAAACGTATATGATCTTTTTATGTACATATTTGACAAACCTGATAGTAACTTCAGAGAAATGTCCATATATAAAGATCTTCTTCTTGGCTTCATCAATAAAGACATAGAAAAAATAGAAGTTAATCTAAATTTGCTAGAATCTTCTATCCTTAAAAAACATCGTATTAATGAAACGTTAGAAGAAAAGTATATTTCCATTAATACCACAGCCCTAGCTAAGTTGGCATGGATGCATGGTATGGAAGTAAAAATTGAATCAGACTATGTGCCAAGACATCTATTACCACACGAACCATTGGAAGAATACACTATTCCATATAAATTCCTTCGAGATTTTTACAGAAATCAAGGCATAGATTGGCGCTATGATCCTATCCACCCAGAGCTTCAAGATTGGGAGAATGATCCAGAAAATCCAAATAGAAAGAAAGGTGGTTACTTCAATAAATTATTTTCTTGAGAAGTAAATATTTCAGGAAATTATAGTAAAAAATTATAGTAAGAATATTGTAATCCTTCTTGATAAGGGGTAAATTTAAACATATTTCATGTCCGATAACAGCGCCTATACCACCATAGTTGATGAATTTATCAGCTTTATAATTATATAAAGGTAGTTGTAGAATAGCAGCTATAAAAAACCAAGTAGATGAAATCGTAGCAAATGGGGATAATGGTCCTCAACCAATATCAGTTCTAAAGACAGAGGCCTTATCACATGATGTACTTCAGAAAATATATTCCGAAGGTACTGTAAACAGTAATGTAAACTATTCGGGGAACAATGGGTTTGATAATATTGTTGTGATGCCAAATGGTGGGGTTATTATCAACGATGCAAAACAAATAAGTGGAGCGGGTGCTATGAATTTAGGGACGGGATTTAATAGTGTCCAATTGAGTGATGATTGGGTTGATGGAGTAATTGGGGCAATGGAAAATTCAACTAATCAGAAAGCTAAAGCTCTTTTTAAAACCCTTGATGAAGCTCCGAGCATTACCAAGATAATTACAGCTGTAGATAAGTCAACAGGAGAAATTGTTATTACTAAATTAAACCCTTTCTAAAAATGAGTTACTTACATATCGATGAAGTATATGAGAAAAATATTGAGGAAAGTTATCTTGCAGATTACCTTGATAGAATTGATAATCCAATCTACTATAATGTATTGAAAAGAATAAAAAGTAGTGGAACTAACTATTCTAGAAAGGAAGGCCTTTACCATCTTGTTCATTCTGAATTAAATAAGAGTAAGCAATCATTTTTTACTTCTGCGACAAATGAACTACATAGATTTGAAATGTATGATGCTTATCCAATACAATACAATCACGCTGGATTAATTTCTTTAGCGATAGCACTACTCTCTGATCATGAGATTCTCATTACGAAAATCGCAAAAGCTGGAAAGGATATAGATATCCCTCAAAGAAACAAGGGTAGCCTAAATTTAATGTTACAATGTGCCATGAAAGATGATATCGAAGGACTGAAAGTAGCGATGGCAGTGTATGAAAAATATGCAATAAAGAAAGAGTGGAATGAATTGCAACTGGCTTTTTATACTGCATACATAAATCAAGATGAAGATCGGATTGCTAAAGTATTGACTAAATTAGAGACGCCTAAATTGAAACGGCAATCCATATTTTATAAAGAATTTATAGATGATTATCTTTCAGTGCTTACAACTGCCTATCTAAAGTTATGTTGGCGCAAAGGCATGGAGATCGTAATAGATAGTCCTACTGTCCCGATGGATATGGTGCCAATAGAACCCCTAGAAAAATATGAGATAGAATATCCATATCTGGAAGGGTGGGATAGGGAGAATAATTCAAAAAGCACTGTAAATATAGAAGAGAAAATATATGAAGAGGTAGGCCCATACCCAGAAAGAAACCCAATATTACGTAGTGAATTTGTCAGTGAACAGACGATCATTAAGGCAGTAAATCATTTTTGTACTAAACATACAGAAGAAGAAAAACGTAGTCTAAAAGAACTTATATGGGAGGCATATTCAAGTCCGGAGCAGTTTGATCTTAATCACAAAGAATATGTTCAAAAAAACAATAATATACCTGTTACCAATTCGCAAGGAATTCAAGTTTTGGAAGAAAGACCATTCTGGTCAGAATTAACTGAGTATGACGATGAAGGCTTTTTTAGATATTGTAATCATTTTTTTATAATGAACGAGATGAATATAAATCATGAAGAAGTGGAACAATATTTAAATAATATTAAAATAGGAGCATAAGATAGATATGAATTCTATAGATAACAAGGTATAGATTGGCGCTATGACCCTATCCACCCAGAGCTTCAAGATTGGGAGAATGATCCAGAAAATCCAAATAGAAAAAAAGGTGGTTACTTCAATAAATTATTTTCTTGAGAAGTAAATATTGCAGGAAATTATATAGTAAAAAATTATAGTAAAAATATTGTGATCCTTCTTGATAAGGAGTAAATTTAAATCTTAAGAGAAGTTGCTACAAATAGCAGCTTTTCTTCTAAAAATAATTATAATTAAATGAAAAATTAATCTTCTTCTTACTTATAAGTTCAGTTGTCTACAGTCAAGAAATTCCAACTAGAATAGATGGACTAACAGATGTTTATGCTGATGCAGACTCCATTGTCCTCTTGATGTACGGTGATATCCCTTATGAGGAATGGCTTAGCTTGGATCCATCAAGTTCAATTGATATGGAAGTGGTAGAAAAAAGTGTATTGGTTTATAAAGATGGAATCTTGCATCAAGAGTTCAACTATTTAATGAAAGACACGGGTTGGATGATAAATAGTGAGGTGCTTTATGAAATTAATGGGCCTGAGATTGTTGAAACCACTACGGGATATTTTGGTGGAAAAGGAATCTCCATTTCTGAAGAATATAATCTAGATTATATATGGGTTACTAAATTGAGGCCTATAGATGTAGTATCATCTGACATAGCAGGCAAATTACTTTTTGATGAGACGGCAATGGAGATCTATCAGGAAAAGATCCTAGAAATCATCAATGGTAAAATTACTACAGACAAAGGATTAAAACTATTTTATAACACTCAAAATAAATTAGTACGACAACAACGACTGGTAAAATCTGAAGAAAAAATACTATTGGAATCTACGAATTATCTGAATACAGAAAAAACGAAAAACGAGGAATATAATTTGCATATGGATATTACTCGGTACTCTGGAAATAAGATAGATTATAAATATAAACTCGATGGCGAATGGAAATATTTAAGAAGATTCGGAAAGCTTACAGAGAGAGTTATTTTCAAGTAGGATTTAGGTTTAATGCTATTTCATAGATTTATTGAAAACACAATATTCAAGTAGTTATATGATAAAATAAGAGGCTTACTTAGAGAAAGATTTAAAAAAAGTAATTATCTTATAAACATAAAAAAGCGCATAAAGAATGGAAATTCTTTATGCGCTTTTTTATGTTTAGGATGTTTTAATCTACCAGATTTTAACCCGGATACTATCCGCTCTATACATCGCATCTCCTTCATTTACATTGAATGCAGCATAGAACTCAGGCATATTAGAGATAGGACCATTCGCTCTGTATTGTCCTGGAGAGTGTGGATCTGTATTGATCCTAGTCTTTAGTTCCTCATCCCTCATTTTCGTTCTCCAGATCGTACCCCATGACATGAAGTATCTTTGCTCCGGAGTAAGGCCATCTATAGGCTCAGGTCTACCATCATCTGCAAGGTGTTTTTGTAGTGCATCATAAGCACTATTTACACCTCCGATATCGCCTATATTTTCTCCTAGGGTAAAAGTTCCATTGACATGAATACCTGGTAGCGGCTCGTATGCATCGAACTGTTCTATCAGCTTTTTGTTCCTCGCGTCGAAAGCTGTTCTATCTTCATCTGTCCACCAGTTGGTCATATTTCCAGTAGCATCGAATCTGCTTCCCTGATCATCAAAGCCATGTGATATTTCATGTCCTATGACGGCGCCTATACCACCATAGTTGATGGCTTCATCAGCTTTATAATTATAGAAAGGTGGTTGTAAGATAGCAGCAGGAAATACAATCTCATTATTCAGTGGATTGTAATAAGCATTAACTGTTTGTGGAGACATACCCCATTCCTTTTTGTCTACCTCTTTTCCTAATTCGCTAAGACTTTTATCGTATGCCCATTTAGAGATGGCGATCATATTAGATGCATAAGTTCCACCATCTTCAGATCCTTTAATGTCCATTTTGCTGTAATCCTTCCACTCATCAGGATAGCCTATCTTAACGGTAAAGTTATCTAACTTCTCTAGTGCTTTTTCCTTCGTTTCCGGTGTCATCCATTCTAGACCTTTTATCCTATCCTCATAAGCGGCAAGTAGGTAGTCTACCATTTTCTGAGCCTTCTCTTTTGCCTCCGGAGGGAAATGCTCGTCTACATATAATTTCCCGATCGCTTCTCCTAGAGAACCATTAGCAACATCGAGAACTCTTTCCCATCTAGGTCGCATCTGCTCCGTTCCTCTCAAGGTCTTACCGTAGAAATCAAAATCATCACCCTCTATATCACTAGATAAGAAACTAGCGCTATTATTTAACTCGTTCCATGTGAGGTAATCTTTCCAGTCTTGTACAGTCGTTTGTGATAGGGTCTGTGGTAGGGAGCTAGTATATTTAGGATCCATAACAATTACCGTATCGAGGCCCGTAGTACCTAGATTTTTGAAGTAATCAGACCACGCTATACCTGGCATCATTTCTTCCAGATCACTCATAGATTTTTTGTTGTACATCAGGAGTGGATTTCTGCTTTCCTCTTTACTCATCATGGCGCTAGCAAGTTTAGTCTCTAAGTTGAGAATGTTCTCTGCTTTTTCCTGAGCTATATTTCCTTCCACACCTAGATGTTTCATCATCTTTACGATATGCGTTACGTATTTTTTACGTTTTTCTACGTAATCCTCTTCGCTCTTCAGGTAGTAATCTCTTTCTGGTAAGCCAAGACTTCCACTTGTAAGGTAAGCGGCATTTACAGAGCTATTTTTAAGATCTGGAAATACAGCAAAATCTATAAAACATCTGCTTCCGAGCGCAGCTGTACTTTCTATATACTTTTGAACACCAGAAAAATCTTCTATTGCAGCAATCTGTTCGAGGTAAGGATTCAGCGGTGCTATGCCGGTCTTATCCGCCAGCTCCGTATCCATTGCTGTCTCATAGAATGCTGATGCTTTATATTGGTCCGTACCTTTATCGTAAGCGCCACTAGCGATGGCTGCTTCTAATACCTTGAGCACATCTTCACTAGATCTTTTTCTCAGTTCATCGAAACTTCCCCATCTACTTCTGTCTGCAGGTATCTCTGTTTTATCGAGCCACGCTCCATTGACATAACGGAAAAAATCTTCTGTTGGTGATACGGTCGTATCGATAAGACTTAGATCTAGACCGGGCTCTTGCACCGTAACTTTTTCTTGCTGACAAGCAGTTAGAAACAAGCCGCACACCACGAGGGTATATATTATTTTATTCATACTATAAGTTTTATTTGTGTTTATTTTTCTCTTCCATATACGTATCAAAAACCTCATCTACGGGTTCCCACAACTCTATCTTGTTTCCTTCTAGATCCATGATGTGTACAAATTTTCCATAATCAAAAGTTTCTATCTCATCTAATACCTCTACTCCTTCTTTCTTCAGTTGTTCGACTAACCATTCCAGATTTTCTACCCTATAATTGAACATGAAGTTTTTCTCTGATGGAGCAAAATGAGTACTCTTTTGAGAAAAGGGACTCCACTGCAGATATCCATTTTTTGTTGGATCTTCTTTTTTTCTAAAAACGAAAGCTGCGCCATATTCGTCCGTGTCGAACCCTAGATGCTTAGCATACCATGACTTCACTTTATCCGGATCTTGACATTTAAAAAATACACCACCTACGCCAGTTACTCTTTTAGGTTCATTTTTTTTTGACATGATGTGAGTTTATTATTTTACAAACAAATACGCTAGCATAGACTCGAACGACTCGTGTTCCTTATAGTTATGATCTGAATAATAATTAGCTCGTAGTAACAATCTATGGGGAAGATCATTTTTTAGTTTTAGCTCTATAGTTACATTGCCATATAGTTGTTCGGCAGGAAGCTGTACCATTAGTTTGTGCGAAGGTTTTAGATAATACCTGTAGGTACAATTGATCGTATCCGCCTTAGTGTCAGTGCTCACCTCATTCAGCTGGATAACGTATTTTATTTCTTTCAGACGGAGCGCAATGTAGGTCATGAGTTTTCTACACTGATCAAAACTCAGCTGAGAAGGAGCGATATCTAGTGACAGTGCAGTAATTCCGTTTTCTTTGTAGAAAGTATAATGTTTAGCATACGATTGTTTAGCTATATACTTCAGGTAGTTATCAAGAATATCCTTTCCTGTTTTCTTGGCTTCTTTTAGATACCAAGATTGTATTGCCTCATAGGGTATTTTATGATCCTCTAGAGCTTCTCTGATCAGTGGAATCTTAGGAGCATTCATTTCCTTTGAGCGAAACTGCTTTTTCAGAAGATCTAGTATTTTTAGATTTAGTATCATATATAATTAGCGACTCTCATTTTCTGATGCAGGAACTACATTATCGCCAGCCTCTTTTATATCATCCATTGTATCCATCATTTTTTCCCAGAAATCTGAGAATACCGGCTTGACAGCCATCGCCACCGACTTAGACTGTTCTGGAAGTTTCTCTAACATCGGATAACTCATAGACGCTTCCTTCAGTTCAGGATTTAGAAGTTGTAGTTTATTAACGCCCCAGACTAGATAACTGAGCAGAACAGCGTAGAAAACAGACATGAGTACACCACCTAGTAACTTATTGATAATATTAATATTAGCAGTTTCTAGAACGGATTCTAGTTTATTTCCTATAAATCGTATCAGCCCCATGATAATAAGAAAGGTCAGTACGAAGCCTATAACAAACACCACAGATTTATTCAGAGGTATGATCCCTTGCAGAAAAGAAATTACGAGTGGTGATATTTTTAGCGCTGCCACGATCCCTATAATAAGCGATAGTGTATCAAAAACCGTTTTGATCAACCCCCTCGAAAACCCAGTGTAAAAGCCGTATGCTAGCAATAATCCGGCTATAATATCTATTATCATTCTCTGTAATTAATTGTTAAAGTATATATAAAAGTGAGTTTGTTGAAGTAAACTAGTGCATTTTGTGGTTAGAATCAGTAATAAATCTTTATTTAATCTGAACAGCTATCGAATGCAAAGATTATAAAACTATTGCATAAATTACGGAAATATAGATGTTTATGATGTATTTCTAGACTAGTGAAAAGTAATTGTGTTTTATAAAAAGTAGAATATCGATTTATTTTGGTTTAAATTAGTATTTTCGATCACGTAAAAATTTTTATGTTTAAAAATGTTTGCATCTTTTTTTGTTTTTTCTATGCAGGGTTGAGCCTTACCGCACAGCCCGCTCCTAGCTCCGTTATCTCACCTAAGCAGGATATTATATTGCCCAAGGTATTTATTATAGGAGAATACGAGTCCGTATATGAGAATCTGGTGTTAGAGTGTGGAGATCATCTACTGACCGTTTGTGACGGCTCTATGGACGATGCATATGGGCTCTGGTTAGAGATGCTGGCAGACATGGAAGTCTACGCTGATGCAGTAGAATTCGATATTAAGGGCGTGAAAATATGGATGACAGCCTACTGGAATGCGGATGGATCTATAAAACACTTAGTTTATTACCCTAAGCCAAGTTCTAAGAATATGGACTTTGACAAATTATCAGAATTTTTAAAAGACTTTTCTAAGACCTATGTTTTGTCAAAAAAGGGAGCTAACTGTTTTTCTCATTACGGGAGTGCAGCATTTCCTACTTTTGCTAGGTATACCAGACCAGAGTAAGTCATGCCTCGCCTTTTTCTATTCATGTCAATGTTTATTTTTTGCGCATGTCAAAAATCTCAAGAAGTCATTTTCGAGACCTTATACAGTGACCCTGCCGTCAGCTGGAAATCTATTGCCAAGGATGATAATCTGCTCTACGTAGCAGGAGGAAATCAGTGGGAAGGAGGCTTAATAATGGTATCTGATCAGTCAGTGAATAGCTGGGATATAGAACTCCAGAGCGCAACAGGTTTTCTAGAAATAGATCGATTTCAGTCTAGCATTTTTGCTGCAGGATTTAATAGTAATTTTGTACAAAAAAGAAACGCAATATGGGAGGATAAGTCCATTATGCAAAGTAGCATTATACGCGGCGTTGCTCAGAATGAACAAGCGCTGATCGCTGTGGGTGGGCAGGCCTATTTTGAGGGGTATGTCTACAGAGCTAGCACAGATGGATCTTTCACGACGAGAGATACTTTAGATGCTGAGGTAAGTGATGTTGTTTATGTCAATGGTAGTATCTTCATCGCGGTAGGATATGGTTCCGTTTATAGATCTGAGGATAATGGAGTCAGCTGGAATAGACTGAATGTACAAGGAGATTTTTTCCGTAAGATTCAGTTTGTCAATGAAAATTTAGGCTTCATAGTAGGTATTGCAGGGAAAGTGCTGCGGACAGAAGATAGCGGAATGACTTGGCAGGAGATCAAAAAAGGACAGGGTGCTTTCGGAGGTATAGATCAGATGAGGAGCATATATTTTGAGGATGAGTCTAGAGGGCTGATAGTAGGAGATCAGGGGAATATTCAGATGACGGAAGATGGTGGTGATAGCTGGACGACAATAGAAGGACTACCAGAAGAAGATTATAATGATGTGTTTCTGCTGGAAAATCTAGCAATAGTACTTTCTGAGCAGGGTAATATCTTTCGTTTTGACTTATAAGAACAACACCATGTAGATCAGAGGGATGAGGGTTTTTATGTCAATGTAAAGGGTTTAACAAGATATTAACCCCGATATAAGGATGAACAACGTCTTAGGATAAATGAATGATGTAATTCTTTTAGTGAGTAAACATGTATTCCAAGGTTTTTAACCCCTTGAAAAATTAGAACACTGAGTTATAAGGCATATGCAAATACACGCAAACCTATAAAAATAGACTATGAGTAAAAGAATAACATATGGGATAATAGCAATTCTCCTGGTGATGATCAGCTCTTCATTGACTTACGGACAGGAGATTATTGACCCAAAGGCAAAAAGCGTATTGGACAAGTTATCAGCTCACTATGATGGACTAGAATCTTACAAAGTAGATTTTGATCTCGATATCCTAGTACCAGGTCAAGAATCCGAAAATCACCAAGGATTTCTGATACAGAAGGGTAATAAATTTGTATTTGACATGGGTACACAGGCTATATATGCCGATGGAAAGGCAGTATGGGTGCACCTAAAAAATGATAATGAATTACAGATCAATGATCCTGATTTCGGAGAGGATGGGAGTCTGCTTTCACCTTCTGAAATGATGCGTATCTACGAGACAGAGCAGTTTTCTTACGCTGTTGTTTTAGAAGAAAATGAAAAAATGGAGATAGAAATGAAACCTTCTGACGACTTTTCTGATTATAAGAAGATAAGGATCTCCGTCAATACATCAAAAAACCAAATGGAAGAAATGCAGATTTTTTCTGTTGATGGGACTAAAATTGTCATGAAAGTGATTACTTTTACAGAAGACGAAATCTTTGGGGATACTATTTTTTCCTTCAACCAGAAAAAATACCCAAATATTTATATTGAAGACCTGAGGATTGAATAGAACCTTTTTCTCGGTCAACCAACCTGAGCGATTCTTGAACCGAGAATCGCTTTTTTTTATCTTTAAGGTAAGTCGCTTCATATGATAAGATCTTTACTTATAAAGCCTTTTGCAGCATATACTGCTAAGAACATCGAGAAAAAGAGTACAACGCAGATAGCAGATCAGGAAAAAGTATTCCGTTTGCTTATTGATAGGAGTAGATCTACTCACTTTGGGAAAGACCATGATTTCGCCCATATCACAAATCATAAAGATTATATAACTAGAGTTCCCCTCCGGGATTATGAGGGATTAAGATCCTATGTAGAACAGATAAAAGCTGGAACACAAGATGTCTTATGGAAAGGTAAGCCTAAGTATTTCGCAAAGACCTCTGGAACGACCTCTGGTGTAAAATATATTCCGATTTCTAAAGAAAGCATGCCTTATCATATCAGCTGTGCTAGGAATGCCTTGATGAATTTCGTATCCAAATCACAGCAAGAAAAAATTTTTGACGGGAAGATGATTTTTATTTCTGGATCTCCTGAGATGGATCAGGTGGCTGGTATAGCAACAGGAAGATTATCAGGTATCGTAAACCATGAAATCCCGGCATGGGTAAAACCTAACCAGGTCCCTGACTATGCAACAAACTGTATCGAGCCCTGGGAAAAGAAACTAGAAAAAATTGTACAAATTACAGCGAAGCAAGATATGCGACTGATTTCGGGGATACCACCTTGGGTACAGATGTATTTTGAGCAGCTACTCGACTATACAGGGAAGTCATGCATAAAAGACATCTTCCCTAACTTTAAGCTCTTTGTCTACGGCGGCGTAAATTATGAGCCTTACAGAAATAAGCTAGACGAACTTATAGGAGAGAAAATTCACACGCTAGAAACCTACCCTGCCTCAGAGGGATTTATTGCCTTTCAGGATCAAGTAGAAAATCATGGACTGATGCTCCAGGCAGATGCCGGTATATTCTATGAGTTTGTACCCCTAGAAGAAATTTCTAAAGAAGTACCCACAAGGCTAAGTCTTCAGGACGTGGAGCTCGGAAAAGATTACGCAGTCATCATCACTAGTAATGCTGGCCTATGGGCCTACAATCTAGGAGATACGGTCAGATTTGTTTCCCTAGCCCCTTATCGTTTAGTGGTGAGTGGTAGAGTAAAGCATTTTATTTCTGCCTTCGGAGAACATGTTATCGCTAAGGAAGTAGAAACGGCTATGATAGAAACATCTATTCAGTTCGGTGCTAAGATTATAGAATTTACTGTTGCGCCACAGGTCAGTCCTACCGATTCTCCATTACCCTATCATGAATGGTTTGTAGAATTTGATCAGGCACCAGAGAGGATGGCTAGATTTTCGCAAGCCCTAGATGAGCGTATGTGTGAGCAGAATATATATTACAAAGATCTGATCGATGGAAATATTTTGGTCCCCATAAAAATCAGGATGATGCAAAAAAATACCTTCAGACGTTATATGGAAAGTGAAGGAAAACTAGGAGGACAAAATAAAGTTCCTAGACTTTCTAATGACAGAAAGATAGCCGATAAACTGCAGCAATATCTACTTTGATATTATCTAATTAATTTGTTGTGTAAATTGTCAAAACCGTGATTTCAACGTTCCTAGTAGGCTTAGCCTACGACTCGCTATCAAGATCTTCTTCTAACACTTCTGCTGATTGTAGTCCCCTGACTACAATCTTCTATTCTTCTCAACGGCGTAAATTGTCTGAACGATTATCCGTGATGTGTCTACTGGAGTTTGAGCACCAGCTAAGGCCAAGGGGAAGTTTCGGAGTGAGAATGACAAGTAGATGAGTAACATCGGACTACTCGCTCATTTTTAAAAATTCTTCGTTCCTAGTAGGCTTAGCCTACGACTCGCTATCAAGATCTACTTCTAACACTTCTGCTGATTGTAGTCCCCTGACTATAATCTTATATTCTTCTCAATGGCTTAAATTGTCTAACCGATTATCCGTGATGTGTCTACTGGAGTTTAGCACCAGCTAAGGCCAGGGGGAAGTTACGGAGTAGGAATAATAAGTGCATGAGTATCCTCGGACTACTCACTCATTTTTAAAAATTCTTCGTTCCTAGTAGGCTTAGCCTACGACTCGCTATCAAGATCTACATTCTAACACGTCTGCTGATTGTAGTCCCCTGACTATAATCTTATATTCTTCTCAACGGCGTAAATTGTCTAACCGATTATTTCCGTGATGTGTCTACTGGAGTTTAGCACCAGCTAAGGCCAGGGGGAAGTTTAGGAGTGGCAATGACAAGTGCATGAGTATCCTCGGACTACTCGCTCATTTTAAAAAATTCTTTGTTCCTAGTAGGCTTAGCCTACGACTCGCTATCAAGATCTTTTTCTAACATCATTCTGCTGTTTGTAGTCCCCTGACTACAAACTTGTATTCTTCTCAACGGCGTAAATTGTCTAACCGATTATCCGTGATTTGTCTACTGGAGTTTGAGCACAAGTTAATTGAAGTAGCTTGTCGTATTGCCTGCCGGCGGCCTTCTTTCCCATCGCTGGAAAGAAGCAAAGATCTAGGCTTGACCTGGTTTTTACGTGATTTGGAGCAATCTCGAAGAGTGGCGACGATAGTCGACAAGTGAAGGAACCGCGGCAGCGGATGGGATGGAGAATCAATATTTACTAAATCCACAAAACTCGCTACGCTCAGACAGTTGTGGCTTCTTTAAGTAAATATTGCTCCAAATCCCTAAACCAGCTAAGGCCAGGGGGAAGTTTCAGAGTGGGAATGACAAGTACATGAGTAACTTCGGACTACTCACTCATTTTAAAAAATCCATAGTTCCTAATAGGCTTCGCCTATGGCTCGCTATCAAGATCTACTTATAACATCATTTTCGTAAAAGAAATGGTATTGCCTACCGGCGGCCTTCTTTCCCATTGCTGGAAAGAAGCCTGCATTTTTTCTAGCTTCTGTTTGTAGTTTGTATTGCCCTGGCTACAAGTTTATATTCTAGCGGGGTAAATTGTTGGAATCACGGATTTAGGTAGATTTCAGGATTACACGGATTTTATTTTGTAAGTATTTCTTTGCAAGTATTGGAGAAAAGACGCTGTAGGCGTCACCTATCTTAGCCCCGTACAACGTGCGGGGTTAATAATACCATTTCTATTTTTAGATGACGTAAAAGGATTTAGAATTGTTCAAAATGGATCAAGGCAAAAAACGTAGGCGAACCCATAGGTTCGGCGAGGCTTTTTAA
>ENA-ORXT01004806-ORXT01004806.1-marine-metagenome-genome-assembly--contig:-NODE-4806-length-13687-cov-16.924908_pt1 | contig 13687 bp, 9 predicted proteins | sample MGYA00237868_ERZ511482 | MGnify/ENA metagenome assembly ERZ511482 | reverse complement strand
AACGTGCGTTTGGGGAAATGGATGTCTTTAGATAGGTCAGAAAGTCCAATACTACAAAAATTATTTAAAGACCAGACGGAGGTGCTCGTTCGATTGAGAGAAGCGGCAAGATATGTAGGCGGTACGGGTTTAGATAGACCAGAAGATATTGAAATAGATCCCATCAATGGCAATGTATTGGTTTCTTTAACCAACAATACGGGAAGTGAAAACTGGTACGGCTCCATTTTGAAAATTCAAGAAGAAGGGGGGGATTATACAGCCTTAACTTTTAAACCAGAACGTTATCTAGCAGGTGGGAAAGATACGGGTTTTGCTTGTCCAGATAATATGGCATTTGATACTGCAGGTAATTTATGGTTCACTTCCGATATATCTGGTAGTTTAATGCACAAAGAACCGTATACAGAATTTAAAAACAATGGCTTGTTTTTAGTACCCCGAACAGGACCTAAAGAAGGGCAAGTTATTCAAATAGCTAGTGCCCCTAGCGATGCAGAATTGACGGGGCCTTTTTTCGCACCCGATGGTAAAACTTTATTTTTAAGTGTTCAGCATCCCGGTGAGTATTCTCAAAGTATGGAAGAATTGACGAGCCATTGGCCGGATGGCGGAGATACGATTCCTAAATCTTCTGTGGTGGCGGTTAGTGGAAAGACGCTAGAGGCTATTCAAGGGATAGTTTAAATACTTTAATTAGCTTCCATAGAAAAGATTGGATGGTATCTAAATTAGCCATTGAAAACCTATATATAAAAATTTTCACCCAGATACGTCTGTTACTGTTTATGAATTAACAAAACAAGCAATAGGCGTTTCTGGGAATCATTCTAATTAGGTGAAAATAGTACTTTGCTGATAGCAGCAAGAAAAAGTGGCTAGGTTAATTTTTTCATTTATACGATAGATAAAAATATTTTCAACTTTCCCTACTAGAAATACGTTTACTATTTAAGTTTAGATTTATTAACTTTGACTTAGGAACGAAGGAAAAATAAAATGACTATTCTGTTTTTAAAAACTCAGACCCTGTAGGGGGTTAGTATCAAAAACTGTAAATTTATTTTATTCCTGTTCCTTAAAATAAGTGCGTGGACATTATTAATTACTGATTACCAATTATTCTCTACACGTGTTCCACAACGGCTAATTTGCCAATAATTAATAATCAATAATCAAATTATTTATGATAGGTTGGCAGTTTTCAGAATATACACCAGATCAAGTAGCTGGCAATACCTTTGAAAAATTATTAAGTCTTTTCAAAGAACTACTGATTCACACTTCTGGAGAAGTGAGTGAGGCCTTGTCTTGGTTAACGCAATTGGATAAGGAATATAATCTGACGACGGAAGATTATGGGATGGCGGACTTTATCCAAGAATTAATAGATAAAGGATTTATTCAACAAAACCCGCAAGATGGTCCAGGTGGCAGCTTTAAGCCCTCGAAAAAGATGGAAATATCGCTACGCCAAAAGGCTTTAGAAGATATTTTTGGCCAACTAAAGAAGGCAAAAAAAGGTAAGCATAGTACCCGTTATAGTGGTCGAGGAGATGAATCTACTTCCGAATTACGTCCCTATGAATTTGGCGATAGCTTAGATAATCTAGCTGTTTCTGAATCGCTCCGAAATGCGCAAATTAATCATGGAATAGACGATTTTCAACTAACAACTCAAGATTTAGAAGTGCATGAATCCTTTTATCAAAGCCAAATGAGTACGGTTTTGATGATTGATATTTCGCACTCTATGATTTTGTACGGAGAAGATCGGATTACGCCTGCCAAAAAAGTAGCGATGGCATTGGCGGAACTAATCACCACCCGTTACCCAAAAGATACGCTAGATATTTTAGTTTTTGGCAACGATGCTTGGCCGATTGAAGTACGAGATTTACCTTATCTAGAAGTGGGCCCTTACCACACCAATACGGTAGCAGGCTTAGAATTAGCGATGGATTTATTGCGACGGCGCAGAAATCCCAATAAGCAAATTTTCATGATTACGGATGGAAAGCCTACTTGTATTAAAAAAGGAAAGAAATATTATAAAAATAGCTTTGGTTTAGATAGAAAAATTATTAATCGTACCTTGAATCTAGCAACCCGATGCCGCAAAATGGATGTGCCTATTACGACCTTTATGATTGCTAGAGATCCTTATTTGGTTCGTTTTGTAGAGCAATTTACGAAGGCAAATAATGGAAAGGCTTTTTATAGTGGCTTGCAGGGGCTAGGAGAGTTTGTGTTTATGGATTATAAGAATAATAAGCGTAAACGGTATTAGAAAATTGTTTATTTGTTTAGAATGTTTATTTGTTTATAGGGCTAAAAAAATAAACGCTATTCTTCAATCTCGTCACAGAAGTGATATAGAAAAAGAAGCAACCATTCAAATTGGCTTTTTTGAAGAAGTGCGATATTGTATTTCTTCTCAAGATTATCAATTGAACAAATAGCCTCTAAATCACCAATTGAATACTTTGGTTTTTTTTGTGGAATTGATGAAGGATGGACGGTTGCTCTAATAAGTGCAACAGCAATTTCTAAAAGTGTATTTTTATTTCCTAAATAAGTCCACCAATCCTCTCCAATTCTAATATTGACATCTACTTGAATTTCTTTCAATTTGAAAGAGCAAGTCCAAATTCCTTTTGGAAAGACCGTGAAATTTTCTTTAGGTAGCTTGCTTGTTAAATTTCGAAGTATATGCCAATCTTTTTTATTTGACTGTTTTTTAGTACCGTACAACACGCCATAAGTAAATTCAACATGGTTTGCTGAATTGCTTTTTGCCCAATTTACCACATTATTAACAATAGCATCTGCAAAATTTTCACTCATTTCATCATTAAGACACCTTGGTCCGCTCTTTAGAGTGACCAGTTTTATGGTTTCTCCTTTCTTACACAGTCCATCTAAAGCGGAATTTGTTGTATGCATGGAACTAGGAACTCCTTTCCATCCATATATAGGAAGTGCAACTTCTTCAATCATTCTACCTGCGGAAGTTTCCATAGAGGAAAACTCTTTTGCAGGTAGAATATCCCCTTCTATTTCTGATAGACTAGTGTACTTATTTTTGAAAGAATGGATTAACAACACATAAGGGCTAGTATTAAATTTTCTAAGATTTGATCTTTTGGTAGGAAGTGCTGCTAAATGAGTAGCTATTTTATTTCTAAATCCAGTTTCTAATTTTAGGATTCTTTTTGTAGCAGTAGCACTTTTATCTAATTTTTTTAGCCTACTAAAAATCTCCTTTTTACTAAAAATAAGAGGCTTAGGTTTGGGTAAATCTGGATTTCTTTTAGCCATTATATTTGCCGTTCTTTAGTAATTGTTTTTGGTTTAGAATATCTTTGACTTGTATCTGATTTATTCCAAATAACTGCTTTTCCTTTGTTAACCCATTTTCTTGTTCTAACATGAGATTGAATGTATACTAACCTAAAACCATCTTTAAATGGTTTCTTTTTCTTTTTTTTAGGACTAGTATCAAGAAAACTGGCAATAACTTCCCCTGCAATTTCTCCCAATCTAATTGGAACCGCATTTCCGATTTGCTTATATTTCTCAGTTGTTTTACCTGAAAAAATCCAATTATCTGGAAATTCTTGTATTCGAGCATATTCTTTAACGGAAAGGGTTCTTGTCTCGGTAGGATGGCAAAGACTTGTACTTGCATGATTAGGCATTGTCACTAATGTTGGGGATGGTAGTTCGAAAGTTAACCTTCTCCACCACCCTGAACGACCGCCTTTTGCATGAAATGCTTTTCCCATTGTGTCTATTTGAACTTCTTCAGGAAGACTTCTCCAGTTTGAACCTTCAGGAACTAGTTCAAGAACACTTAATTTTCTAGGGCTAAAATTGAGTAATTCTGGTTCTTCTTCCTTTAGATCACCTATAGCATCCTTAAGTGTTTTCCATGGCTTTATATTAGGAGAATCAAATAATGAGCCTTGAATTAATTCATTTGAGCTTTTTGGTTTTCCATGTGTGGGTTGAGGAAAATCAATTTGGTGACCAAATTTATTTCCTATAAAGAGTATTCTTTCTCTAACTTGGGGTGCACCATAGTTAACAGAGTTAACCTCGAATATATCTAAATTATAAGCGCCCTTATTGTTTATACTTAAATCCTTAGCAAATAATTTAACAACCGAGCCTTTTTGTTCTTCTTCAACTAAAGGAGGACCTCCTTTTTCAGGTCTGTCCTTAATCGGTCTATGCTTTAAAGAAGCAGAAATAAGACCTCTAACATTTTCCATTAGAAATACTTTTGGTTGTAGTACTTCTATGAATTTTAGAAATTGCCAAAGCAGTGTTCCTCTAGGATCTTGCACCGATTGTCGTCTTCCTGCTGTACTAAAAGCCTGACAAGGGGGACCACCAACGAGCACATCTAGCTCGCCTGGTTTTAATCTACACTCTTCCATTATTTTTTGAGGGTTAAATTCATTTATATCACCTTCATATATTTTTATCGTATTACTTAAATTTCCTTCTTTTTGATTTATACGTATCGTTTCACAAGCAGCTTTATTTAGTTCTACACATGCTAATAGTTCAAATTTTTTTGTTGATTCAAGTCCCAAATCTAGTCCCATTGATCCTGAGAACAGGGATATTGTTTTGTATTTACTTAATTTTTTCATAAGAATTGCAAGATACTCATTTTATGATCCTTTTTCTCCTTATTTTTATTGAGTAAAGTAAGATTTTTAGGATAAAAGATAATTAATACCAAGTAATCTATTACTAACAACATTATTAATTTCTCTACTCTGCATCAAAACAAAACAACATGAAAAAACCACTACTCCTACTCTTCTGCTGTTGTATGTCTTTGCTATTGCAAGCACAATCCAGCCAAGAACAGCAAAAAAACTATACCATTCAAGGACTGCAAGCACCCGTTGAAATCATCATTGATCAATGGGGTATCCCACACATCTATGCTACCAACGAAGCCGATCTATTTTTTGCACAAGGCTTTAATGCCGCAAGAGATCGTTTATTCCAATTTGAAATATGGCGTAGACAAACGAATGGAACCGTTGCAGAAATACTCGGTCCAAGAGAATTAAAAAGAGATATTGGGACAAGGCTATTCCGCTTTAAAGGAGATATGAAAGAGGAGATGAATTATTATCATGATAGCGGGGAATTGATCATCACTTCCTATGTTAAAGGCGTAAATGCTTATATAGATTTAACAGAAAAAAATCCTAGCTTGCTACCGATGGAATTTGGTTTATTAGGCATTAAACCGCAAAAATGGACACCAGAAGTTGTTATTTCCAGACATCAAGGTTTATTAGGAAATATTGGTGCAGAATTAAATATCGGGCGGCAAGTAGCATTAATAGGTGCGAAAAAAACCAAGGAAATAAATTATCTGCATCCTAAAGATCCTTTAATAGAACTAGATCCTAAAATAAAACCAGCCGCTTTATTAAAAGACATTTTAGAAATATACAATGCTTATCGTAGACCTGTTCGTTTTCAACCACAAGATTTAATCGGTGATGCAGCAGCAGATTGGAAAAGTTACCAGAATTTGGCTACCCAAGAAGATAAAGAATACGACCTGATGATGAAAGAAGAAAAAGAACATTGGGGCAGTAATAATTGGGTAGTAACAGGCGACCATACTCATAGCGGTTATCCGATGATGGCGAATGATCCACACCGTACACAATCTACGCCCTCTCTTCGCTATATGGCACACTTGGTTGCGCCAGGCTGGAATGTCATAGGTGGTGGAGAACCAGAAATTCCGGGCATTTCTATTGGACATAATGAATATGGTACTTGGGGCTTGACGGTTTTTAGAACAGATGCGGAAGACCTATACGTATATGAAGTCAATCCCGAAAATTCGAACCAATATAAATACCAAGGCGGATGGGTAAACATGACCTTGGAAAAAGACGAAATTCCGGTAAAAGGACAAGATGTGATGGAGGTAATTTATAAATACACCCAACATGGTCCAGTCGTTTTTGAAGACACAGAAAACAATTTAGCGTATGCCATTCGTTGCGGTTGGTTGGAAGTGGGGGGATCTCCTTATTTAGCAAGTTTACGGATGGATCAAGCTAAGAATTTTGAAGAATTTAGAGCCGCTTGTAATTATAGCCATATTCCTGGTGAAAATATGATTTGGGCAGATAAAGCAGGCAATATTGGCTGGCAAGCAGTAGGGATTGCGCCTATTCGGCCTAATTTTAGTGGTATGGTGCCTGTACCTGGTGATGGTCGCTATGAGTGGGATGGCTACTTGCCGATTATTGAAAAGCCAAATGTTTACAATCCACCAAGTGGGATTTTTGCAACGGCTAATGAAAATGTTACACCACGAGATTACCCACACGAAATAGCTTACCAATGGTCTGATCCTTACCGAGGGTATCGCTTAGCAGAGGTGTTAAATAGTGGAAAGAAACATTCCTTAATGGATATGGCCGCTTTGCAGACTGATTATCTTTCTGTACCTGCTCGTAATCTAGTTCCTTTATTGAAAGATTTGCCTGCTACAGGAAAACAAGCAGAAGCTGCCAGACAAATTTTAATGGAATGGGACGACTATCAGTTAGATAAAAATTCGATTGCTGCAGGTATTTATGTAGCATGGGAACGTGCCTTGAAAAAGAATATGACGGAATTGGTCGTACCCGAAAAAGTCAAACCCTATTTTAACCTACAAATGAAACGAGTGGTAGACTGGCTAATCGTACCCGATCATAAATTTGGAAAAAATTCATTGGCAGGTCGAAATCAGTTTTTGTTAAAAGCATTAGAGACGGCGGTTGTCAACCTTACTAAACGACTAGGCCCAGATATGTCTAAGTGGCAGTATGGGCAAGAAAAATACAAGCATATTTTACTAAAACACCCGATGAGTAATGCGGTAAAACCTGCCATTCAAGAAAAATTAAATGTGGGTCCTGCACCTAGAGGTGGTAATGCTTATACGGTGGGCAGTACAGGTGGCAACGATAATCAATCTAGTGGGGCTTCTTTCCGTATGATAGTGGATACAGGTGATTGGGATCAATGCTTAGGTACGAATAGCCCCGGTCAGTCAGGAAATCCTGATGATCCTTTTTATGATAATTTGTTTGATATGTGGGCGAAAGATAAATTTTTTCCCGTATTTTATTCTAAAGAAAAAATAGAAGGGGTAGCGGCGAAACGCTTGTTGTTGCAGCCTGCTAGTCGATAGGATAGATTTTTTGCAAGGCTGAATGCAGGGTCTATTGATACTCCATATTTTTTGGATGGGGCAAAAAAATCATAAATCTTACATCATAATTCATACATCATAAATCCATTTTACGCTACTTAATTCCCTACTTGTTTTTTTGCCTATTTCAAAGTAGGATGGATATATGATGTATGAATTATGATGTAAGATTTATGATTTTTTATCCCACTCAAAAGATGCGGGGTATCAATAGACCATTCATTAGACTTGTTACCCTTTAAGAAATACCTATCTGAAATGCTCTTTTTCTGTTATTTTCCTCTAAAAAATAACTCAATAAAATGATTATTCAGTGATTTTTTAAAGAAAACTAACAAAAAAATAGCTATTTCATATAGGCATTTTTAAAGGGTAACAAGTCTATTTGAGAACTTACGATTTTTACAAATAAATTTATGTACCTCAATAAGTATAAATAATTGATTGTCAATACCAATTTTTAGACTTGCTTTAAACACAAGGGATTTTGGGGACAAAACCCGATTGTATTTTTTAATGTAAAAAAATAATATATTTAAAAAATATTTTCACTGAATCCGTCTCTCCCTTTTTCATTTCCTTATTTTTGCATCCAAAATTATAAAATATGATTTCGGTAGATAATATAGCTGTAGAATTTAGTGGACAAACCCTCTTTAAAGACATCAATTTTGTCATTAATGAAGGGGATAAAATTGCCTTGATGGGGAAAAACGGGGCGGGTAAATCCACCATGATGAAAATTATTGCAGGTATCGATAAAGCAACAAGAGGACATGTGCAAGCCCCTAAAGATGCGGTTATTGCCTACCTACCACAGCACCTACTAACAGAAGATGATAGTACCGTTTTTGAGGAAACGGCTAAAGCATTTAGCAAGGTTTTTAAGATGCGAGAGGAGATGGAAAGCCTTAATAAAGAATTGGAAACACGAACAGATTATGAATCTGCTGAGTACATGGCGATTATAGATAAGGTGACGGATCTCGGTAATGTGTACTATGAATTGGAAGACATCAATTATGATGCAGAGGTAGAAAAAGCATTGATTGGTTTAGGTTTTAAGCGAGATGATTTCCACAGACCTACTTCTGAATTTAGTGGAGGTTGGAGAATGCGTATCGAATTGGCTAAAATTTTATTACAAAAACCCGACTTGATTTTACTGGATGAGCCGACGAATCACATTGACATTGAATCGGTTCTTTGGCTAGAAGATTTTTTGGTAAATAAGGCAAAAGCAGTGTTGGTTATCTCCCACGATAAAGCTTTTATTGATAACATTACCAATCGAACCATTGAAGTCACAATGGGGCGTATCTATGATTATAAAGCGAATTATTCTCATTACTTGGAACTCCGTAAGGACCGACGGGATAGCCAAATAAAAGCCTATAAAGAGCAACAGAAACACATTGCAGAAACCAAAAGATTTATCGAACGCTTCAGGGGGACGTACTCTAAGACAAATCAAGTAAATTCTAAGGAACGGATGCTGGATAAGATGGTGCTGATTGAAATTGATGAGGTCGATGGTTCTGCATTAAAACTACAATTCCCCTCTTGTAGACGTTCTGGAGATTATCCTGTAATTGTTAAGGATTTATTGAAAGCGTATGACGAGCATGTGGTATTTAGGGATGCCAACATGACGATTGAGCGAGGGGAGAAAGTGTCTTTTGTGGGTAGAAATGGAGAAGGGAAATCTACCATGATTAAAGCCATTATGGGAGAGATTGACTTTGAGGGTACTTGTAAATTGGGACACAACATAGAAGTGGGGTATTTTGCACAAAACCAAGCCGCTCTTTTAGATCATGAATTAACAGTTTTTCAGACCGTAGATGAAATCGCAGAAGGGGACATTCGGACGCAAATTAAAAATATTTTGGGGCAGTTTATGTTTAGCGGTGACGATATAGATAAAAAAGTATCGGTTCTTTCTGGTGGAGAACGGACTCGTTTGGCAATGGTAAAGCTATTATTAAAGCCCGTTAATTTTCTGATACTGGATGAGCCGACGAATCATTTGGACATTAAATCTAAGGATATTTTAAAGGAGGCTTTATTGGCATTTGATGGCACCTTGGTCTTGGTGTCTCACGACAGGGATTTTTTGCAGGGTTTATCAGAAAAAGTTTTTGAATTTAAAGATAAACGAGTCATCGAGCATTTTGAAACAATTGATGCCTTTTTGGAAAGAAATAGAATGGATAATTTGAAGGAGATTGGATTGCTTACTTAAAATCAAGAGCAAGATCAAGTTCAAGCTCAAGTTCAACATGGGACGCTGACTAGACGTGAAAACCCCCGCATTTCATACGGGGAGGATACGTCTAATCCACGTCCCGTTTTGAACTTGAACTTGTTTACCCTTTATTCGCCAATTGCCCACAAGCCGCATCAATATCCTTCCCTCTACTACGCCGCACCGTTACCATAACCCCTTCCTCAATTAAGTATTTCGCAAAATCATCAATTCGGTGTGCGGCAGATTTTTCAAATACCGCTCCATCAATTGGATTGTATTCGATAATATTTATTCGGACAGGGAAATGTCTGCATAGTTTAGCTAGATTTGCCGCATCAATAAAACTATCATTAAAATTTTGGAAAGCGATGTATTCGTAGCTAATTTTATTCTTCGTTTTTTCGCTAAAATAGATCAATGCTTCCATAATAACTGCCAAATTATTCTGCTCATTGATAGGCATGATTTCATTTCGCTTCTTATCATCTGCCGCATGAAGGGATAAAGCTAAATTAAACTTCACCTCATCGTCTGCCAACTTCCTAATCATTTTGGCGATACCTGCGGTACTAACGGTAATTCGTTTAGGAGACATATTCAATCCATCAGTAGAAGTGATATGTTCCACACTTTTAAGCACACTTTTATAAGCCAATAAAGGTTCTCCCATCCCCATATATACAATATTGGTTAAAGGATACCCAAAGGTGTCCTCTGCTTGTTTGTTGACAAGAACAACCTGATCATATATTTCTGCTGCCGTTAAATTCCGAACCCGTTTCATTTTACCCGTTGCGCAAAACTTACAAGTTAAACTACAACCTACTTGGGAAGATACACAAACCGTAAAGCGTTTTTTATCAGGCACAGGAATTAAAACCGATTCTATTAAATGACCATCATGTAAGCGATACCGAGTTTTAATGGTTCCATCTTCACTTCTTTGCACCTGATCTTCTTGAATTCCATTAATCACAAAATGCTCCACTAATTTCGCTCTAAGACTTTTAGACAGATTCGTCATTTCCGCAAAATCATGCGCTCCTTTTTGCCATAGCCATTGATAGACCTGTTCCGAACGGAACCGTTTTTCGCCATTCGCTAAAAACCATTCTAGCAAATCTTCTTTATTCAGTTCCCGAATATCTATTTTTGTAATTGTTGCCATATTGTTGAAAAGAAGTCAGATCGAAAAATTACATTTTTCTGTCAGAAGTCAGAGGTCAGACCGTCTCGAACATTCGGGACTGTCAGAAGTCAGATTTAGCTTACAAAGATACTTAAGATTATGCTAAAGAAATTGTTTATTCTCCCTGTGCGTTTTTATCAAGTCGCCATTTCGCCTTTATTAGGTTCTAATTGCCGCTATAATCCGACTTGCTCTCATTATATGATAGGAGCGATAGAAGAGTGGGGGGCATTCAAAGGTGTATGGCTGGGTTTGAAGAGAATATTTCGTTGCCACCCATGGAATACTAGTGACTCTTATGATCCTGTACCGAAACGGAAGAAGTAGTTAACCTCAATCTCAAATTCAACTTCAAACCGTGGCATTAATGGACGTTTAGGATAACGTTACGGTTTGAAATTGAGGTTGAGGTTGAAGTGAATGTGCAACAAAATAGTGATAAGCAAGAACGAACTACTCTCTACTCTGAATATTTTAAAGCTCATACTCTGCTCTAAAAACCATATTTAATCGAGCCTCTGTAAAACTAGGAGGAATATCTCTAAGTAATAGTTCTACCCTTACCGAAAATCGGTCCTCCGTTAGTATGTCTGTTACTTTTGGTAGGCTAGGAATTAATAGAATGCTTTGACCTGTATTGAATGGAACCTGTTCTCTAAAATAGATTTCCTTTCCAGTTGGATTATCCGTCGTAAATATTTCTACAACGACCTCTCGAACAAAGAACAAATCTTCTTGTCCGAAACTCACCCGTAACTCCCCTTCCACCGGCGCAATTTCTGTAATATCTGTTTCCTCTATGCCATTGGCTGAAAAAAAAGCGTCTTTATTAGTCGGTATATTATTAAGCGTAAAAACGTGCGTATCAAAAGTATTTAAGCCTGCGGGTATCTCAAAATCTTGCTGATAATTCATGTTTAGACTCGGGCTATTATCTCCACAAGAGAAAAATAGAATAGACAAACAAAAGAAAAAGAGGATTTTTTTCATAATTCTGGTTTAGAAATCAAAAATATATGTTTTACAATTCTAATAGATAAAAAAAAATCGCCATATTTGAGGATTACTTATTAAAATTGTTTATTTGTTTAAATCGTTTGTTTATTTGAAACTGTACTCGTTTCCTAAACAAATAAGCGATGTAAACAAATAAGCAACTTCTTCCTAAACATTATGAGAGCAAAAATAGTATACGGACTCTTAGTAATTTTATGCTTCCAATCCTGTGATTCTCCTCCGCAACTACTACTAGAAGAAGTAAATGCCGTTTATTATGATGCGGCGAAAGCACCATTTTATCACGGTGTCGCTTCAGGTGATCCCCTGTCCAGCCAAGTAATTATTTGGACAAGAGTAAGCCCACCAATGACAAAAGCAGTAGATGTTAAATGGACGATTGGAACGGATGAAAAAATGGCGAACATTGTAAATAAGGGCCAAACCACAACGGATGAATCGAAAGATTACACGGTTAAAATAGATGTGACGGGTCTGCAACCCAATACGACCTATTATTATCAATTTGAAGCATTAGGGAAAAAATCAATGATTGGGCGAACGAAAACGACTGCCCTTGATAACTCAGAACAAGTACGCTTAGCAATTGTTAGTTGTAGTAACTACGAAGCAGGTTATTTTAATGGCTTTGCTAGGCTGGCTGCCCGAAATGATTTAGATGCCGTGGTTCATTTAGGAGATTATATTTACGAATATGGTCCTGGTACTTATGGAGATACTACTTTGGGGGTTAGTAGACAACATTTACCTCCAAAAGAAATTATTACTTTATCGGATTATCGAACTCGCTATGCCCAGTATCGACTCGATCCAGATTTTCAAAAAGTACACCAACGACATCCTTTTATTACGATATGGGATGATCATGAATTTGCAAATAATGTGTATCAGGCAGGTGCAGAAAATCATCAAGAAGCGGAAGGAGATTTTGAGACTCGTAAGGCGATAGCTAAACAAGTTTATTTTGAATGGTTGCCCGTAAGGGAAGGCGCAACTAAAGAAATTTATCGAACGATTCGTTTTGGTAATTTAGTAGACTTGATTATGCTGGATGAACGAGTGAAGGGTAGGACTATGCCTGTTGATAGTGCAAGCCAAGCAAATTATGCCTCCGCAGATAGAAGTATGTTGGGTGCGGAGCAATTAGCTTGGTTTAAAAACCAATTGACTACATCTGATGCAACTTGGAAGGTAATTGGCAATCAAGTCATTTTTTCTTTAATGGATTTAAGTTGGCGAGATCCTAAACGACCTTTTAACTTAGACGCTTGGGATGGCTATCCTTATGAACAAGCACAGATAAATAAATTTTTATCCGAAGAACAATTATCTAATGTGATTTTCACCACAGGGGATACCCATTGTTCTTGGGCTTTTGAAGTACCACTAGATATAGCCGCTTATAAATCAGAAGGGACGAAACAAGCCGTTGCTATTGAATTTGGTACACCAAGTATTACTTCTGCTAATTTTGATGAAAGCGTTGGACTAGCAGAGGTTAAGCAAGCAGAAGCCATTTTTACAAGTGAAAACTTTAATCCTCATTTAAAGTACGTCAATCTTAGAGATCACGGTTATTTATTATTAACTTTAGATAAATCAGAAACACTAGCAGAATACTACTATGTAGATAAAATAAATGTACGAACTACTATGGAAAAACTAGCTAAGCAATTTAAGGTAACATCTGGTAGTTACCAATTGCAAGAAATTAACTAAAATAAACGATTATGAAAAAGTTTTTCTTACTGTTTTTCTTGTGCGGTTTTGCACTAACGGATATAATGGGTCAACTGCCATCCGCAGAATGGCTTGAAAATAATTTACTCACTGCTTTTGAATATCGTTGTGTTGGGCCGACTCGGGGTGGCAGGGTAACAACCGTCTCTGGCGTAGTTGGCAAACCTTCTACCTATTATATGGGGGCAACAGGTGGGGGCGTTTGGAAGACGGAAGACTATGGCATTACCTG
>ENA-ORXT01004805-ORXT01004805.1-marine-metagenome-genome-assembly--contig:-NODE-4805-length-13688-cov-3.171699_pt1 | contig 13688 bp, 10 predicted proteins | sample MGYA00237868_ERZ511482 | MGnify/ENA metagenome assembly ERZ511482 | reverse complement strand
ACACCTGGTTGTGAAGCAGGGTCTTTCCAGTAGACCATTACTCGAGTTTCTTTAGTGCCAGGAGGAATGGATAAAGTATGTTCGACGATGGCACCATTTGAAACTTCACTAAGTTCGTATTTTTTTTGTTCGATGGCGAGCGCTGCTCGGTAAGCATTCACACTGCCCCACCCAAAGATGAAATCAGGCCCTTTATTCCCAAGGTCATTTGCGGTATTGAGCATTAAGGTTTTCAGTAGAGCTGCATCAGCGATTTCTTGGTTATTGTTATCCTGATAGGCCTGGTGTAGCATGGCCATCACACCTGCTACCAAAGGTGCTGAGAATGAAGTTCCACTAGTTGTGGCATATCTGTTATTGCTAGTTGTGGAGGTGAGGCTTTGGCCGTGAGCGGTTATATCTGGTTTGATTCTACCATCATAGGCAGGTCCTCTACTGCTACTTGCAGCGATGCCAGTGGTATTAGTAGTGCTACCTACAGCGATGACATTTTTGCCTTGTTTATGACCGCCTGTAATATTCGCCCATTGATCTCCAGCACCATAGCCGCAAGACTCGCCATTACTATTACCAGCAGAAAAAACGTGCATCAATGTTGCATTATCAAAGCATTGATCATCGACCGTTCGAGTTGTATTAGTATATCCTGCGTTACATCCGTTGCTGTAAGAAGAATTGGTGACCAGAACATTTTCATCAAAATGCAAATCCATGGTATTATCCAAGAAGTTAGCTCTATAGTTGATGACAAATAATTTTGCTTCTGTGGCCATTCCTTGAATTTCAGGATTGAGATTTGCTGCACCGCACATGACGCCTGACACAAGATCTGCGTGGGTGGCAAGAGGGCTGCCTTCAATTTCCTGGTTAAGTCTTCCAGTGAAATCGATATGTGGCCCTACATCTCCATCGTCTCTGCACAGTACGGCGATACCTGTACCGTCATAGTGTCTGCCACTGGGCAGGTGAGAATCCAGTAGATTGGCCCTAGCTAAGGTTTTACCACCCAGGTCATCGGGAATAGATGGCGGAGGACCGGGTTCTACTCTGAATAAGAAAGGGGTATCATATAATTCTGCAAGTCTTGACTTGGGCGCCAGGACTTGAATAGTCTGATCGTAACCATTGTATTCTGTTGCGGTGACACCGATGCTCTCAAGGTAGGCCAATATAAAAGTCTGGTCTATGGATTCTGGATAAGATATAAGCAGTTCCAATTGATCTCCTTTTAGGATATGAGGAGGATAAGATTCAAATACTAATTCTTCAGATATTTTTAATATGTCGGACGCCAAAATCTCTTAAAGAGCTAATCTCAAACGATTCCTCCATCGCTACTAGATAAGCCTTATTGGGGATGTATTGTAATAAGGTAAGACCTTGCTCTTGTAAATGAGTTATTTGCTCTGAGTTGGGAATGTTTTCAAATTGTATTAATCTATAATATTGTCCCGCAACAACTTCATCAGCATCCACTATTGGTCTATTCAGGTAAGTTGATAAATTTTCAGCAGGAGTATAAGGCCCACTGGATAATTTCAACTTGTTAGACAATTGGGCTTGAAGCCCGAAAACAGTGTTCAGGGAAAAGACCAGTATGATTATCTTTTTCATAGGTTGGATTAAGTGCATTAAATTACTCGATTTGTATTCAGCGACTTGTCGTCAAAAGCCCTTTATTAAATAAACAACTTACTTGATTATTATTTCATCAGAGAATATCCAGCATTTGTTACCAGCTCCCTTATGATATTCAGGACAGATACCTCTATTTTCTGCTATAATTTTCAAATACCGGGTGGCATCATTGCCTTTGACCACAAAATCTTTGATGATGGTTCCCTTATCCTTAGGCGTGATTTGGTTGTTTTCCAAAGTTCCATACAAGTTCCAGTCACCTTCTCTTCCGGTGTACACCTTCAGGTTCATCGGCATGAATATCCAAGAGTTTTCATCTTGCAGAAAACCAGTTCTTATTTCTTTGACTTTCTTTTTCTTGCCCAGATCGATGACAGCTACCAGATCCACGCCTTCGTAGCCTTGCCATAAGCCACTTCTGTAGTCGTCACCACCTCTGAGTCTATCTATGAGTGCCAGGTCTCCTCCAGCACTGTAATGGGATGCATATTGAGTTTCCAGTTGTAAATCTTTGTCCTCATTCATCTTGGTGAAGTGACTGGTTATAGCCGCGCTGGGTATGCAATTTTCTTTTTCGGACCAGACGGTCAGACTGGCGTCAGCTGTTATTTCAATGGGTCTGGTGTAGGTTACCGTTTTTCCTTTGTTAAGGATATAGTGTATGGTGGCACCTTCAGTAACACATTCCAGGGTGGCCATGGTTTTTTTTCTGAACGACCTTTCACCAGTGCTCAGAGCAGGCAGAGCACACAATTCTTTTGTCGGTATGGAGCTGGGTGGTCTACTTGATTTTATTTTTCCATAATCCTTCTGTGGTGTAGCGCCCATCTGAAAGTATAAATAGGGTCCTTCCATCAATAGTTCATGAGATAAATAACTTTTGTCATAGAAAGACTCTCCATCATGGAGTTCTTGTATGTAAATATTCTCCTCGGAATTGTCAGCAGTCTCTATGGTGATGGCATTACCGTTTTCCAGTTGTACTTGCACCAGATCAAACCATGGTGAGCCGATCAGATAATCATTACTGCCGGGAGCAACTGGATAGAAGCCCATGGCAGACATGACTAGCCAAGCGCTCATCTGGCCACAGTCCTCGTTTCCTGAAAGCCCGTCGGGTGCATTGTGATAGAGTTCATTCATTATTTGTCTGACCTTGGCTTGGCTCTTGTAAGGCTTGCCGAGATAATTGTACATATAGGCGATATGATGACTTGGCTCATTGCCATGTGCATACTGTCCTATGAGGCCTGTAATGTCTGCTTGGTGTCTTCCAGAAGTGTTCTGTGGAGCTGAGAAAAGCTCATCCAATTTCTGCTCGGCCTGGTCTGGCCCGCCAGTAAGATTAATCCATCCCTCCACATCTTGTGGTACATAATAACTATACTGCCAGGCGTTGGCTTCAGTATAATTAAAATTTACTTCTGCAGGATCAAAGGGATAAAACCATCTATTATTACTTCTGGCGCGCATGAATCCAGTTGCTGGATCATATAGGTTTTTATAATTCTGCGCTCTGGTATAATAGAGTTCACCTAGCTCTGTTTTACCCATAGCCTCTGCCATTCTTGCTATAGTCCAGTCATCGTAGGCGTATTCAAGCGTCTTGGAGACACATTCTGATTCTTGCTCCGCCATGAGGATGCCATTCTTGACATATTCTGGGATGCCTAGCTTGTTGGCATTGGCACTGGAAATCATAGCTTGTAGAGCTAGTTCTGTGTCATAATTCCTGATGCCTTTCATATAGGCATCAGATATGACGGGAACAGCGTGATAGCCGATCATACAACCTGTATAGTTGGCAGCTAATTCCCACATCGGTAAGGTACCCCCTTGGTTATATTGATTTATAAAAGTATTTATGAAGTCATTTGTTCTGGCTTTTTCTATAAGGGTATAGAGCGGGTGGGTGGTTCTTTAAGTGTCCCATAAAGAGAATATGGTGTACTGGTCGTGGTCTTGAGTCTGATGGATTCCCATGTCAGTTCCCCTGTATCTGCCGTCTACATCAGAATAGAGATTAGGTGCTATCATCGTGTGATAGAGCGCTGTATAGAAAATAGTTTTCTTGTCGTTATTTTTGTCTTTTATTTTGATTTTACTGAGCGCAGCTTTCCACTTTTTTTCTGTTGCAGCTTTTACTTTTTCAAAGTTAAAATCTGGAATCTCTGAAGAAAGATTTTTTCTGGCGCCTTCGATGTCTACTGCGGACATACCGACTCTGACATGGACTACTCTTGAATCATTTTTAAATTTTATTGCCGCTTGCAGTGCTTGCCCAGTTGCTTTTAATTCTGAGGAGTGTTCTTCACCGTTACGTAGCAGCCATTCTGATATCGGCTGGTCAAACTTCATGACAAAGAAAAAGCGCTGGTCTGTCGCCCAAGCATCAGAATGGCGATAACCGACAAGCTCCGTATCGCTTACTTTTTCTATGTAAGCTGCTGTGACTTTGTCTCGATGTATGAGATCAATGATTAGACCTTGGTCAAAAGTGTCTTGATATTGGTACCGATGCAAGCCAGCTCTCTCACTAGTAGTCAGTTCCACTTGTACTTCAGGCTTTTCCAGATAGGTGGCATAATAGCCAGGGGAGGCTACTTCATTTTCTTTAGAGAAGGTGGAACGATAACCTTCGGTACCATCAGCACCATTGTTGAAGTTAGCGTCACCCGTATAAGGCATCACAAGGAGGTCACCATAGTCAGAAACACCTGTTCCACTCAGATGCGTATGGCTGAAACCATAGACAAGGCTGTCTGTATAGTGATATCCACTACATCCATCCCATCCGGTCAATCTTGTGTCAGGGCTCAATTGCATCATCCCAAAAGGTGCCGTAGCGCCTGGGAAGGTATGGCCGTGGCCACCTGTGCCTATGAATGGATTGACCAAATCAAGGATGTTCTGGCCTGGTAGTACTGGACTACTGATCAGTAAACAGAAAATAATCGATATATGCTTCATCATTTTGGGTATATGACCCAAAATAAGAAATCATGGATGAAAGATAGGGGCAGACTATCTGAAGGACGTCAGGGAGTTATTCCCATAGTAAAGTGTAAGGAGTAGGCTAATGAAGAAAGTCTAGATTTTCATGATTTTTCCCTGGTGGACTACGATTCCTTTATCTTGAATCTCGTAGAAATAGATGCCATTATTGATAGATGAGATATCAATGTTGGATTCTTCGTTGCTTAAGGGATTATCTGATAGTAATCGTCCATCTTCATTGTAAAGCATCAGAGACGAGCTTATGGGTGTATGATTATTGAACGAAACTTGTAAGTTATCTCTTACCGGATTCGGGTAGATTCTTACTGTGGCGATTTCTGGTAAGTCATATGAATCAGTTGTGTCACAGCCTTGTCCGGGAATTCTGAAAGCATCTGAATTTGTAATGCCACCGACATTTTGGTTGCCCATAGTCAAAACCTCTATCCGCTCAGATGGCAAAACCGTTCCCAGATCTCTCAGTTCAAAAATGGTTCTGGCACATTCGTCGCCGACCATGTCAAATACTACTGTGCAGAGTACTTCATCATCATCTAAAGTTCTAAATCCACCTAGACCATCAAACCATTGTAATCTGAACTTCCCTTTTTGTGGGTGAGCATTGTCATTTTCAGGCTTTAATAAGACGACATCTGCAAAATCAGGGTGAGTAGAAGACATTTCTGATACTTGCAATACAGTTTCATCGTAAAAAAAGAATAACTGAAAGGAGGTTAGATCATTGAAGTCTTTAACCTTGAGGTCAAACTCAACCTGAGAACCAGAAATATTCGCATTAGTAAAACTAAAATCTGCAGCAGCACTTTGAGCATTGCCAAGACAAACGAACCCAAATACCAATGAGAGAATGGATAGATAAATTTTCATGTTCAGAGTAAAGCGGGGAGGTGGTAAATAATGTGGGATTATAACTTACCAGCCCCGAAGATAACAGCTAATATGACAATTGAATGGTTTTTAGTAACAAAATCATCAAACCAATTGCATATTAATTTTATGTAATACATAAAGTACTAAAAGACAGCCATATACATATTATTTATTGATTTTAACCTTTTTCCTCATATGTATATTATTATAAGATATATAGCGAATTTTCGATATGTCAAAAGATTTTGTTTCTGGATGTGATAGCTTTATTTCTTTTGTGCTTCCTGGTAATAAATCAAAGAAATTTGAAGAAAAAATATAACCATCTTCACTGTAGAGATAGAGATCCTTTACCAGTTTTTTACTGCTGACTCTCAATAGTGATTGTTCCAAATTCATTTCTATCATAGGCTCTTCCAATTCAAGCTCCTGATCTATCCAATGGATCTGTGAAGATTCAACCCCACTATGAATCATCTTTATATGTACAGCAGATAGGTCACTTATCAAGTGACTGATGTCTATGCTGATCCTATCCATGGAAGACACAACCAACTCTCCTTGTTCCAGCATTTCACCCTTTAGAGTTAATATGGTGTAGTTCAATTTCTCAGTTGCTAAGAGTTCGTTGAGAAAAACAAGCTCAGTTTTTCCTTTGCTCATATCCACTATACAGGCGATTGGAGCATAGGCCTCTTTAACTCTGTAGTGCAGCGCTCGCCATTGTCCATTATAATCCAGACTACTCCAGGATACTGCTGGCCAGCAGTCATTCAGTTGCCAATAAAGGGTCCCCATGCAGCGCGGCTGATCGAGTCTATGTGCTCGGATGGCCATGGAGATGCCTTTGGCTTGAGCGAGTTGAGACAAATAACTGAGTTCCAGTAAGGATGTGGGCTCAGGATAATAATCAGCTAGATGCTTGTAGATCAATCGATTGCCTTTGTAACTTTTCTGCCTATGAGCCAATAAGGGATCTTCCAGATCAAAGGATTTAGGATGGAAGAAATCTTCTATGACGTTGATATTAGGGAAGGACTGAAAACCATATTCGGAATTGAACCGACCAATGTTTTTGCCATAATCCTCAAAGGGATCTTCACCATGAAATACTCCCCAATAATGCATGCTACCATGATTATAATTTTCTTGTCTACCCCAATTACTGAGGGGACTGGTGTGGCTGTAGTTGGCTGAGGGCAATTCTGCATACAGTATTTCAGGAATTTCAGTATTGAAGAGCTTGGTGTAGTTATCGTACAAGATTTTCTGGTGTTTTTCTTTTAGCTCATATTTTTTCTGCCAGCCCCAGTTATGCCACGCTACATCTATCTCGTTATTGCCACACCAGTGTACGATGGATGGGTGATGGCTCAGTCGTTGTATGTTGTCTCTTACCTCTGCGAGAATATTATCTGTGAAATCTTCGTCAGCAGGGTAGATCGTATTGGCAAACATGAAGTCTTGCCACACCATCAGACCGAGACTGTCGCAGAGTTCATAGAAATAATCTTCTTCATAGATGCCGCCGCCCCAGACACGTATCATATTCATATTGGATTCGGCTGCGGTGGTGAGCAGATCACGATAATCTTTTCTGGTGAGGCTATTAGTAAAATGCCTTTGAGGGATGTAATTAGCCCCTTTGGCGAAGATGGGCCTGCCGTTTATTTTGAAATAAAAAGAGGTGCCTAGACTGTCGGGCTGGTGTATGAGCTCTGCTTTTCTAAGACCTATTTTTTTTGAAATCGCGCTATGTCCTGTTTCTCCAAGTTGGCAACGGAGGGTATAGAGCTTTTGTTGACCTAGTCCATTGGGCCACCAGTATTCGGGGTCGACTATGGTAAAGTGTATTTGTGTGATAGAGTCAGAACCTGAGGACCAATGAAAAATATCGTCGTAGGTATTTATAAATGAATAAAATGGATTTCCTTCCAGATGGACATCAGCAGTCACTCTTGCGTAAGACCTGCCCACTAAGCTGTCATGGGTATGCTCATTGGCTTCAAATACTCCATAATGTATATCATCATGCACTAGCATATCCTTGATCCTAGCGCCATCATAGGATAATAATTCCACAGGCCGCCAGATACCACAAGTGACTATTCTTGGGCCCCAATCCCAGCCGAAATGAAAAGCTGCTTTTCTCACAACTGGAGCGACCTTGATCTCGCCAGCATCATTATCTGTGGGTAGCTGATAGGGTAATTTATCCAGATAGGCTTGGCCTTTCTTGATAGGGGAGTGAAAATAAATTTTCATTTTGTTTTGAGGCTTTAGCCAATCAGACACTTGCACCTCCCACTTTCTGAACATATTATCGGCAACTAATATCCTATTCCCATTCAGAAAAACTTCTGCATAGGTATCCATCCCGTGAAAGATAAGTGTATGATATTTTTTTTCAAGTTGCTCTGTGCTCAAGTTGAATTCCGTCTGATAGACCCAGTCTTTATTCTCCACCCACACGAGGCTATCCTCATTCGTCCCTATGAATGGATCAGGCAATTGTCCCAGGCGTATGAGGTCTTCCTGTACAGTTCCAGGGACCAGGGCTGGATACCAGCTTGCTGTTGTCCCTTCACGAAAAGTCCAGCCATCATTGAGTGATAGAGTATCTACTTGCCCATCAGCCGCCACGAAAATGGAGCTGAAAACTATGAGGATGAATAAAATCTTATAAAAGTGCATCTGGTTTTTTCCAACACCATATTAGACAATATACATGGGATTCAATGTGATAAAGACTATTTTTTGCTTAGCTCAAGTCTTCAATATAGAGCTGGTCTTTGGAGCCTTTGATATAACAATATTTAAAAAATCCTAACGCGTCAGGGTGGGTAAAGACAAAGATGGAGTCATTTCTGAATTCTATTTTGTAATATTTTCTTCTACAGAAATCCTTTCCACCTTTCCCTCAATCGAAACCGGGAGTGATGAGCCCTTGATAATTATGATGGAATCCTGGTTGCTATCTATCTCAACAGTCAGATCAATTGATGTTGTGAACATTTCGTCTTCTAAAGAAGTGGTGGACTTGGTGCCTGAATAATTTCCAGAGTAGGCAGTCCTGTAATCACTGGGTTTCTCTTCGCCCTCTTGTCAGGCAATTAGCAAGATTAGAAGGCCTGTGAAAGTTAATGAATTGAGCTGCATGATCTTAATTTAGATTGTATCAGATATAGTTGCTCACTGTTTCTTACCCTTTATGTAACATTGAATGGCTAGGCCAGGAACATGGGGGTAAGTGAGTAGATGGAGAGAGTCATTTGTGAGGCGGAGGTTGTAAAATTTGTTCTCAACAGTTATGGGTCCGGTCGTGCCATCTTCCATTATCGGCAATGAAACACCATCTAATACAATGGTATCAGGTCCATCAGATTCTATAACCACATCTTCTATTTCCGTGATGAAGGTATCGTCTTCAAACGAGTTATTGGATTTAGTGCAGTCGTAGCTACCTGTATACTTTGAGTTATCACCTGATTGGGCCATAGAATCCGTATCATCATTGCAAGCTGCTAACGCTATAAAAATGTAGAAAAGGGATATAGGTTTTCTTGTCATAATTCTATTTATTCAGAAAGACGGTACATTGAATGGATAGCGTTTGTGGTGGAACCACTTTATTGACCAGACAGTGACTCAGATTTAACCAGTGATCATCAACTAGAGGCTTGTGCTGAGGCAGGTTTTCTTATTATTTCATTCTGGTAATCCAACAAAAAGCGTAGGCGAGGCTGCTGCTGATAGAGCAGTTGACTCACCTTTGAGGGTCCAATAGGACCTTCAATCACGACTGTTGTCGAGACTGGATAGTTCATCCCAGTATTCCACGGCTCTACGTGTATGGGGTATACAGATGGAGAAGACCTCGAATACTTCATCCGTGGTAACGCCTAGCTCATGAGCGGTGCCCAGGTGATAACTGATACAATCATCACAACGCAGAACCATGGATGCGACTAGCCCTAGCAACTCCTTGGTTTTTACATCCAAGGCGCCATCCTTGTAAGTCTGATTGTCCAAACTGAAAAATCTTTTCAGAACTTTGTTGTCTTGCGCCATGATGCGCTCATTCATTTTCTTTCTGTAGCCGTTGAACTCTTCTACTTTGTTCATGTTTTTTTTTACGAATTATATATTGGGGAATGTAATTAATCAACTAAAAATCTAAAATCCTCCACTCTATATCTCAATGGGTGCCTTTATTGATTTCGCGCCAGAGTGAGATGATCATACGGAAGGGCATGAAGGCATTAGATAAGAAAGCTGCTGACCAGAATAAGATCATTTCAGCACGAATATATTTTCCCAGACTGGATTGATCAGGATATTTCAACTCCGTCAGCATAGCACCCAGGCCGACCTCATCTGAATAGGCTTGAAATTCGTAAAAAGCATCTATCAAGTAAAAGAAAATTGGGATAGGTAGGAAAACGAATATCACCTTGATCCACTTGGCAGCAGAGACCCAATGGTGTTTCAATAAAAATATATATCTAATGAAGGTAATTGCTATGATAATGAAGGCAAGATTTGATTTGTAGAAGGGGTAGTTGGCCCCTAGCTTGGAATAGATGGGTAACATGGCAGCAATTGCTATGACTACTGTCACGATCCACCACACAAACTCCAATATTATTTTCTTTCCTATCATATCTGATTTAGCTTGGATATAAACTTACTACAATTCAATGAGGTCCTAAGAATCTATGCGCCATCTAGGCTGTAGCAGAATTCTGTATCATTTATAATTAAGATAATGATAAGTTGAGATAAGAGAAATATCCATGGATTGAACTCATAATCAATAGGTGATATATTGACAAAAGATTCATATATGCTTTTTCCATAAGTTAAAATGGTAAAATAGCTGACTATATATAGGGGTAGTAATGGCGCATAGTTGTCTTATAAGTACTTGAGAATGAAACCTAAGTAATCAGTGTAATCTCTACTGATTTAAAGTGTGAAAGGGATAAATTGATAATGATTAGTTGGTTTTTGAATGAAAAAGTAGTGTTGTGGTTGACACTACTTTTTTTTATGCCCCTAAGTGAAGGTTTTGATTGGTTGGGTATCCAGTTTTCTATGTATGAGAGCTGTATCGAGATTTCACAAGAGATTACCTCAAAATTCATTTCGCCTTTCTTTTTGGTTTGTATCTGGATTGCTCCAGCAATAATTGTGAATCTTGCATATTGATAAGATCAGCCATGGTATTATCAGTTTGTCTTTTCATATAAGCATCCACGATCTTATAGCCTATATAGTCTGTTGTCCGGCCTGGGGCAGATTCAGGCATCCCTTGAGTGGAGGGAGCGGGATTGAGGAACTTGCTGAGCTTCAGGTGATTGGTCTCATACATTAATTCTTCTGAGAGATAATAATCCCACACTTGTAATTCGCTGGCATTCATCCAGGCCATCTGGCTACTGGTGTACTCGTAGATGATCGAGTCAGGTGTGGTAGGAAGGACTTTTTTCAATAAGTAGATTTTCTTGCCTTGGTTGATCATGCGATCGATGAAACGTTTTCCAGGTGGAGGTCCTATGGCATCTTGTATGATCATTTCCATAGTCTTCTTGACCAGATATTCTTTATCATAAGTTCTGGTAATGTAATCTGAGAAGACAGGGTCGGTGGGATTGATGGATTTATAATCATAATTCTTACCTAGGAAAAGATCCAAGCCAATGCCTATCCCATCTCTCTGGTCTGCATCATCAAATATGAAAGTAGGGTAACCATATTCTGTGAATAAGGTATAGAAACGGGGAAGGGGCTTTCCTGGAAAATAATGCTGATAGTATTTAAGTGCTTCAGTGAGATTATTTTCCAACTGGTCGGTATCAGGGAAAGCGATATTTACTTTTTGGCCCAAGTCGTTTATTCGTCCATCACTTATGAAAATTTGCAGTCGAGCTTTGAGGCTGTCTGGGTTAGGGTGATAAACTTGCATCAGCTTTTTGAAATAGAGATCTGTCAGCTGAGGATACTTGATCAAAAGTCTATTATAACTAGCGAGGGGTTTATCCTCATCTAGCTTTAATAGTTCCTTATCATAGCGTACCCAATTCAGTTTTACTTGCTGGTCAGAGATGTCTGGCAGGACTTCAGAATCGTCACTTTTACATCCAATGATAATTGTCAGGATAAGCAGAAAGAATAGATGACGGAATTGAATCATAAGTAAAAAGGACTTTGGTGCAAAGTTAGAACCCAGGATTTATTTTAACTCTAAATGAGAGAAAATATTCTAATTTTTGAAAATCATTTCTGAATGCTCAAAACTTCCTGCATCTGTCGGAATCACACATCTGAAAAGATAGAGCTGATTACCATCAAGGTCTCGAATATCAATTCTCGATTCCTCTGAAGTAAGTTCTCTGCTACTTACAATTTTGCCTTGTAGATCATAGATGAGTAATAAGGCTTCAGTACCAGAACTGGTTAACTGTCGCTCGTCAGCTATCTCATTATACCAATCAGTTATTTCCAGTTGAATGTGATCGTCTGCAGGATTAGGGAAATAAGTGATGATAGGCTCGATTGCGATGGACTCTTTTTCTCTGTTAGCTAATTGTCCACCCAGATTGAGTGTACAGCCAGATAAGCTTATGTCATCTAGCATTACATAGTCCGAATCATTATCCCCTTCTACTCTGAATCGTATACGTGTGGTGCTGGAAAGTGCTACTCCGGAAATAGTGATTTTAATATCCTGACGTACCTCATTATTGAAGTCTGTTCCAGTGGTAAATGTTTGATATGTCGTATAATTCTGTCCTGCAGTGGCTATCTCTATGTGGAATCGATCTCCAGTTTCCATAGAGTAAGGATAAAGATTGAATTCCAATTCTGCAGAACTATAAGCCGATAAGTCCAAGGCATCAGTGTACAGGGTGGAGGATCTTCCGCCATTTCCTTGTAAGTAGAAAAGATAGGAACCACTATTAGAGAAAGAATTACTTCTTAGTATAGTTGCCAAATTCCCTCCGTCATTCCATTGGCCCGTCGTATTGTTATCAAAGTTTTCTGAGAACAATAGATTACAATTCATATTTCCAGCGCCTGTGTTACAAGCTGGGTCACTTGAATCGGGTATGCAGGCATCATTGTCATCACTATCCAAGCCTATACAATATCCATCACCATCCTCATCCACATAAGTACCATTAGTACAATTACAATCCTGGTCCAGGGTTTCTCCCAGCGTACATGGATTGCCATCATCACAAGGTGTTCCGGGAGTGCAGTTAGGCGGAATGGTTGTTATGCATCCACTCAGTACCAAGTCATCGAAAATGACATAATCATCCGGGGCATTAGTCTCTGATCTGAATCTGAATCGGGAAGCATTGGTCCAGACGAAACCTTCTAGGCTTAGATTGGCTCTGACTCTGTCATTAGGATTAAAATCCAATCCTGAAATAAAAGTTCTAACAATTTCAAAATTATTACCTGCTGTGGCTATTTCCAAATGGAAACGGTCACCCACTTCCATGGATAAGGCAAATAAGTAAAACTCCAAAGTCAAATTTTCATAACCCAATAAATTTATCGGGTCAGTATAAATACTTGAAGCCACACCGGAATTCCCTTGTATGTAAACTGAATAAATGCCCGAATTTGCATATTCAGTACTGGCGAGTAAAGTTGCTGAACCACCCCCTAAATTCCAGACGCCAAGATTTCCATTTTCAAAATCAGTGCCAGCTATAGTGTCGCAACTAGTAACAGGTCCTCCAGAATCACAATTACCATTCTGTGGATCAGGAATGCAAGGGTCATTGTCATTACTATCACTGGCAGCACAAACTCCGTCATTATCGGCATCTATGAGGACGCCTCCAGAGCAACCACAGTTGTCGTCCCAGACTTCCCCCTCGGTACATACGTCACCATCGTTACACGGCTGACCTATGAGCGCATTATTGAAATTAGGGCAAGTATCGTCAGAATCACAGATACCGTCATTGTCAGCATCAGCGAATAGTCCACCTATGCAGTTGCAATTATTATCATATACAGAGCCTATGGTGCAAGGGTCCCCATCATTACAAGGCGTCCCTATCACGCAGTTGGAAGTGCCAGTTGTCGTACAGCCTTCCAGCTTCAGATCATCAATGATGAAATAATCCTGAGCACTGTCA
>ENA-ORXT01004804-ORXT01004804.1-marine-metagenome-genome-assembly--contig:-NODE-4804-length-13689-cov-8.483544_pt1 | contig 13689 bp, 17 predicted proteins | sample MGYA00237868_ERZ511482 | MGnify/ENA metagenome assembly ERZ511482 | reverse complement strand
TCGACCGTCGGGCCATTGTTCAGGGATCAGACCAGGATCAAAATATGCTGCGATTTCCGATGATTTCGCAATGGACTGAACATCGTCGCAAAATAGCTCGCAAGAGGAGATCTTCTGGTCTCTGTCCACGTCGCACTGGGCCGTCATCTAAATTGGCTGACGGGCCGGTCTCCGCGATCAGAAATTCCAACGGGATGAGTGACCCCTGGCACGACCCCTGATGGGCGACCAGCCAGAATGGCCGAAGGGCCCGGCTTCACGATGTGGGGGGGCAGAAAAAGCGATGGAGGGCTCATTGCTGTCATGTGCTGCCTCGTGTGTCTGAGCACCCGCAGTCATTGAGCAGAAAAGCGCCTTTGAGATTTGTTCGCTAACACGCCACCGGTTCGAAGCCACGTTTCCGCGAAACGAGGGACATATGGGTGGTACTATTGATCTCGGCTGAGTGCTAGGTTTTTTGTGGAACGACTGTAGCATTTAAGTCGTTCTCTCAATATTAGCAACTTGGACTGCATCAGCCCCTCAGATCCGTCATGCTTGAAGTGCACCAGTGTCAGCTGGGAACCGCACATGAGATATACACATGTGACAAGTGCCATAATCCCGTGCCGCCACACCGTGTCCTCATATTTGGACCGCCGCAAGATGCGAGCTGGAAGTCAGAGGCTTGCATGGACCGCATCTTCAAAAAGCGGGCCACGTTGTCACGAAATCAAGCCGACGGCTATGTTTGTGGAGAATTCTAACCCTTAGAACTGAGCACTGTTACAGTCCGCGACTGCGGGATTTTTTGGCGAACGGCTGTAGTCACTATTAAGTGCACCTGGCCCCCCCTGCAAAGAAAAATAGATACAGTCAGAAACAAACGGGAAGACACCATAGTAGAGGTTGGTAAGGAGCAGGAACATGGCTGCAAGCCGAGCAGCGCGCAGAGGCTGGTGGCCAGTTCAGACACGACCCGCCAGTCGGACACTCCCCACACATGTACCGCTCCCAGGGAGAGGCAGCTGGGTGGAGGGTGAAGCGGGCGGTGGTGACGGCGGCGGCCAAGTGAGCCAATCTGAAGAGGGGGGTCGCAGGGGCGGCTGCCGGCTGTATGCCAATGGAGCGCGATGCGGCGCCAGCAGCGGCTGATGTTCCCCTCCCATTTCTTCCTCCATACTCCGCTTCCACCTCCCTCGTAGTTCTCCCGCGCCTCTCCTCCGCCCCCTTCTCCCGTTCCCGGCAATGATCTCCATTTCAAAGGGTGACGCAGAACCAGCACAGAAAGTTGTCTCAGATGCGTGTACCTTCACACACGGCGCACTTGAAAGAAACGAGGGGGAAGGCGGGGGGAAGGAGACAAAGCGCCTGGGACAGTGGCGGGGACGGGAGCAACAGGTGTAGGCAGGGTGCGGGGACGACCAAGTTCCCGATGAGAACTGAGCGGGCGCATCACGCGGACAGCGAGCGCCGTTGCGACGGCGTTCGTGAAGCCGAGCTTGCTTAAAGAATGGGGGCCGCGCGGCACACCCCCGGAATAGGCGTGTGGGGGGGGGGGGTTGCCCAAGAGCTGGCGCTCTGGACCACACACGACGGCGGCGCGGAAGATCGCGCCACGTGAAGCGTGCAGCAGGCGACTCACACTGCACGAGATCCTGGATTTCATGTCGAGCTGCAATTGCTGGGACTGGCTCAGTTTGCTAAAAATGCTGCCTTCAGTTTGGCCCGTCCGAGCGAGCCGTCGATTCAGTCGAACGGCCGCTGTTTCTGACCGAAATGGACATCAGAGAGAGCCTACAAGATCAGGGGAATAGACACTTGTCTATTCTCCTTATCTTGAGGATCAATTGATCCAACTTACGCGAAAAATATATATCCTTCATCCTCGCCGTGCACGTTTTGCTGCCCTCAGGTGCCCTTGAACAGTCCGATGGATAAGACGGGCGCGCTGCGTTCGCCTGTGTCGAAAAAGAACAGAACGGACGTCAGGAAGGTTCTTTTTTGAGGTGCCTCATGTAAGGATCAATTGATCATCAGAGGATCAAATGATCCCCGCAGGGGAATAGACACTATTGCTGATCCCCGAATTTTGTCCTGGTGGACAGAGACTGACTTGCGGACCGACTCTCCCCACCAATCAGATGCGCCCCTGGGACTGACTTGGTGCTCCTGGTTGCTTACATGTGCCCATACAGCCTCCTCTTTTTTTCTGCACTTCTGGCAAGGAGACAGTAGAAAATCTCAAGATCTCGTGTTGGCAGCTTGGTCCGTGCCAAGAAAATCGGATCAAGCGGCAACAAACAATGAGTTCTGCTGGATGCAACTTCATGGTACCGAGTGCGAGCTTTCTATTGGCTTTGATGCCTTCTTACTGTCGTTTTAAACCAATCGAGTGCTCTTATTCAGAGTTAGTCTCTGTCTCTGTCCCCCAGGACAAAATTCGGGGATCAGCAATAACGCGCGCCGGAATAGAATCGCGTTCTGTTGAGGCTGCCCCATGCAGCGACGACCAGCGGACGCCCCGCCCCTCTGGCGGAACGTTGCCATCGTGGGTGGCCTGCGAGTGAGCACGAAAAAGCATGCAGAAACCACGCAAGCGATTCCACCAATCAAACGAGCCATGCAGACTGTGGCAGGCACGCCCCACACGGGGCCTCAGAGGAGCTTTTCTGTCTCGATACCCCGCATGCATCGAGTGCCTTGCAGTGCTCCACACCGCCGCAAGGTGCCTCAATTGGGAGACACACCTCGGTTTTCTGTCGCGGGCGGGCTCCGTGGTTGTGGGTCATCTGTTGGCTGTCAAATGAGCACGCTGTAGACGGTCTCGGACGTTCTTTGGGGCATCCAGGATGGTGGCGGTTGGGTGCTCTGCGGCCCGCCTCGGAGCGCGACACCAGCACCCGACCTCGAGCACCCCCACAGGGGGTGTCGCGCTCTTTCTCTCGCCCCTCCCCGTGCTTCCTCGGCAGGGTGCGGCAGCGGCAGCCGTTGTTCCCGCCCCCGCGCGGACGCTTCACCGCGGCCCGGCCGCATGTTCCCGCGCTTTCCCGCCCCCCCCTCCTGCCCCGCCTCCCCGTACCATTCTCGGTCGGGTGCTTGCGGCGTTGCTCCGCGCACCACCGCCGGGCTGCCGACGACGATGCAGCGTCGGCCGCGTGCGTCGCCGGCTCGAGGTTGTCTCTCCACTCGGGCCCCCACCATTTCCCCTCGCCGCCGCTTCACGGCAGCTATGCGTTGGGACCACCGCGTGCGCGCGCATTGCTTTTGACAATGGTGCTCCCCCCCGTTGACGATCGTGCCGACGCCGGCTGTAGTCTTCCTGCGCTGCCCCCTCTTGTGGCCATGTCGCAGCTCTCGCCTGGTCTACCCGTTTTGAGCCAGTTCCACACGCAGGAGGACGACCTGGCGGAATTTGGCTCCGCTCTTACCCTTCCCCCGCCGGTAGCGCCGCCGCCACCGTCGGCAACGCCGCCACAGCAGGTGGCGCCGCCGCCACCGGTTGCGCGGACCCCGTCGGAAGTGTCACCCGCGCCGGTCGTCCCGCCCATACCGGTCGCCGGCAGGGGCGGCGCCACTTTGGCGTGGCCCCCGTCCGGAATTGTGGCGGGCCGCGCTGGATACCCGCTCTCGGCTCCACCGCTAGCGGCGCTTAGCGCTCTTCGGTCATCCACACCGCCGGTGGCGTCGCGTCGGACCTCTTTGTCTGCTGCTCCGTCCGTTGGCGCGCCGATACACACGCCGCCGGGAGTTGACTATGGCGCACCGATACGCCCACCTCGCGTGTTACCACCGCTGTCGGCATTTTGTGGTGCCCCCATTCCCCCGCGGCCCATGGCGGAACCCCTCCCGGAGCTTGTCTCGTCGCTTGTTGCCCCCCCCCTAGTTGTGCCGCCCTCGACGTCCGGAGTTCTGGGCGGCGGGGCTATGACGCCGTCGCCGCCGCTGTCGCTGGCCTGTAGGCCACTAAAGAGCAAGGCTATTCCACCTGTCGCCGAGAACCGTCAACATCACGTCGTCGCTCCGCGCTCCCCGCTGCCTTCCTCTGACAAGCCGGCCCACAAGGACAACAATACCGGGGCGACTGACGGCAACTCGTCGACGTCGCCAGGTTCTAGCTGCACCCCCCCCCCTATTGGGCCTGACGGCAATGCGGCGGTGCTGCAATCACCATCGTTGCGCGACGGTCGAGACGACCCTGAGTCTTTTGCGGCGACCCGCTCCGACGGTCGCGCACCCACACAGCCTGCTCCCCGCTCGACCGCTCCACGCTCAAGGTCGGTCGGTGCCAGCACGACTGACGCCGGGCCTTCGCCTCAAGGACAGCAACTTGATCTTGATGCTCTCTCCCTACTTGTGCTGGAGGCCGTGCGTGTGGTTGGTCAGCCGCTGCTGGGGCGCGGGGACGACGGGTGGACGGCCATGTACGTGGTGCTGGAGCGCGCCCCGCGCGCCGGCGTCACGTACAAAGGCATCATTGTGGACTGTTCTCGCACCGTCAAGAAGGCAGCTCAAGGGAATGCCTTCGTGTCGGACTGGTCGCGTCACAGTGTCAGTAGCAGAGCGCTCCCCGCTGTTCACCAAGGGGTTGCTCATCCGCAAGGTCGGGATCCCCCACTGCCCCCTGCGGCGGTGAAAGGCGAGCCCGAGGACGACGTCGACATCGACGTGGAAGCGTGTCTGCGGGACACCGCCTTTACGGACGCGGGCGACTCCCTCGCCGACTAACTAGGCGACTTGGACGAGTACCCCAACCTGGTGGTGAACGACCGGCGAGTCATCCAACAGGTGACAGCCGCGCAGATGGGCCAGCGGACGCTGGAGCTGTCCGAGATGCAAGAGCTTGTCGCCAGCTGCGGCTTGCGCGACTTTAAGCATATCTCGTACGACATGGCGACCGCCATCTTCGTCAAGGGGAGCAACGCGGTTAAGAAGCAGAAGCAGGTCATGCGTTTTGAGTGGACGAAAGTGTGCCCGCCTCTGCTCCTACACAACCGGTGGAAGCTGCAGGGCAACAAACTGTCGGTCGAAGGCAACAACTTTTACCCGCCCAACCATGGGCGTGCCAAGGAACACGGTGACATTGAGCACAAGCGCTTGGCCCTGTGCATCGCGGCGTACTTGTCACCGTTTTGGCGTGCCGTGGTCGTCGCTTACTTCAATGACAACCCCGTGACCAAGAAGCCACTGGCCAAGCGCTTCCGCGGCGCCGATGACGCTTTCGCGAAGGCAATGAGCAAGCTGCCCGCCAATAGGGCACGCCTCCCCCTCAAGGTGAAACCACGGGGTGGTCTTCCCCCCACGAATGCGTCCCACCCACCCCGGCCGTCACCACCACCACCACCACCACTCCCACCTCCCACACCGCCCCCACAACTCCCCCCCCCTCGGCCGGCTCCGCCGCCCCAAACCGCCTGTCGCAGGCGCCGCCAATCACGCTGGACGGCAAGGCGGTCGTGCTGTTGTTGGTGGTGTCAATCGGGTGCCCAATGCGGGCGGCAGCCAAGGCTGGCGGGGTGGCGCACTGCCGCCACCTGCAAGAGGGGGCCATCCACGCGTTGCTCCGCGCCCGCCCCCCTCCCTGCCCGAAACCGACATCCGTATCCACGAGCTCGCGTCCGTAACGTCGCGGTTGCCCGTGTGTCACGTGGCCGGCATGAGGCCCGCGCCCATCCTGCCGGAGTCGACACGCTTCTCCACATTCCCCCTCGGGGGCGTGGCTATGTTCACCCTGACCCGGATGGAGAAGCAGCTCAAGGTCGTGTTGCCCAAGAAGGTGCTATCGGCCGCGATGAAGGCGGTGGAGGTCGGCAGCGGCGGACCCATCGCCCTGGACGGCGGCGCACCCAGTGATGGCGGCGGCGACGAGGTTGCCCTTCAGATTGAGGTTGACGGGCACGAGCCCCTCAGGTGCACGGCCGCGTCTTTGGCAGCAATGCCGGGCATTTACCGGTACAACGAGTCCCACGAGATTTGTGTCGCCTTCTTTTCCTGGATGCGCTTGTTATTGTCAGCGGTCGCAACATCCTTCCCGCCCGACCTCTACGATCTCGTCGGCACCCGTCGGTCTGTGGCCGAGGTCGCGCGCCTCGTCATGATCTCGGTGGGCAAGCTGGTCATGACGGACACTGTGTGGCAGTATTTTTCCGTCGGTGACGGCATGCTCGGCGCGATGGTAGGCTGCAATCTGTACGGTGGCTACTCCATCCTGGTGGTGGAGGTGCTCATGGCGGGGCAAAGGCGCTTTCTCACTAACGGGATGCTGGACGCGGCGCTGGTTGAGCTGCGCGAGCACTGCATGGGCTTGTCGTCGGCCTCCGCGGTGCTGATGACCAACCAGTCCGCCTCGTTCATCGCCACCTTTGGCCGAGATGTTTCGGAGGAGGACGCGCGCGGCAAGATGAGGGAGGTGCTGGGCGTCTCACCTTCCCGCCCGTACGTGCGGTACGTCATGCTGCTCAACCTCATCAACAAGCACTGGATCTCCGCCGAGGTTCTCATCCACTCGGGTACCATCAACGTCTTCGACTCTGCTTCCGGGAGCTACTCTCAGCAGAAAGCCGAGGCTGTGAGACGGGTCGTGCTGTTTGCGGAAGAGGCGTCGCGCTTCCTGCGCACGACCGATGCAAGCACGCCTACCTGGGAGGCGTGGAATGTGGTGGACGTGACAACCCCACGGCAGCCCAACGACTATAACTGTGGTGCCTTCGCTCTGGCCCATTTATGGTGCGCTGTGGACGGCCGTGACTTAGGTTCTATTCGTTGTGTGGGTGACCATATCAGGCTAGCCATGTTATACGCGCTGGTGGAGCGAGGACGTGTGTATGACGATGCTCGTGCAGAGGCGCACGCGGCCGTTTGATAGACTTAGTCTTTTTTTGGAGGGGCATGTACGGAGTAACGTGTTCCATTCATCTCTTTCCGCGTGGTTGCTATATATGGAGCACGTACGAATCCGGCCCGGTTCACTTCTATATGCCAAAGGAACCTGTGTTTATTGCTTCCCAAGGGCGGCACCCAAAATCGCAGCCGACGGGTCCTGCTACTCCACGGAGTCACAGGTGAAGCATAGAAGAGAAGTGGTGCGGACAGCAAGCATTCGCTCGGATGGCAAACCGGTCAACCACCAGGCCAGTGGCAATCGCCCACCGCGCCCAGCAACTCAAACCAGGCTTGGTCAAGACCCCAGCCTTGGCAGCCGGCGCCTCTCCGCCGTGCAGCATGTCGTCGTGCATGAAGACTAGGCGGCGACCCGTGGGGCGAGGGCAGCCGTCATTCACAGCCAGTATGTGGGAGTCCACAGAGCGCACACAGAGCAATGTAGACAGCATATAGGGGCACGTCAGTCAATGGACAACCGCGTAGGTTCCCGCCACAAGCCCTCCCACGGTGAGTAAGACACGCAGATAAGGATATCCAGCCACGCACCGCAGTGATCTATGCGTATAGAGCTCAAATGCCAAGGAAAGGAAACAGTTGCTATGGCCGCAATACGTACCCCAGCGTCAGCTCCAACAAGGACAGTGAGCAGAACAAACTCCAGGGAGGGGCTCGACGCACCAGAGCAGGCAACCTTCCAAGTGTATCCAATGGCCTGGAGGTGGGGATGGGGAGGCTGTTGGGCCATGGGAAGAGGGAAGCGGTGCCACGGCCGGACTCGGGCCTCCGCCCAGCCGCAGTCCGTGCGGCGCGCACGGATGAAGAGGAGGTCGCAAAGGTGGTTCAGGGTGGCTTGCTGGCTAGCGAGTGAGAGCGCCGGGCATGCCCGTTGCAAGCCATTCATTGCCAGGCGCAGGCACTGAGATGTGCCGCTTGGCGATCGAAAGGGAGGCCACATGATCGTTGCAGTTGAAACTTACTTTCAATACGACAGCCTAAAATCACTTTTCGTGAGGACTTTTCGAAACTTCACATGTACGGGGCGCTGCACGGACATAGAGGAGAAGACCCCGCAGGGACCGAGCGGCACCAGCTGCCTCAGTCACGGCACGACCACGGAGAGCCATGCCGCCTGAAAGGGGCCTGAGGCATGTGTACGCGATTGAGGTGCCGGCCACAAAGTCTGTGCCTGCGGGCCGGGTTGAGTACGGAGGGAGCTCATTGGCGGCGCTGAGTGCGTAGTGGCACTAGCCCCTGTGCTTTCGAGGGGCTGCGGCCCAGAACATGGGCGCGTATGGACATCGAAACAATGCTACTCGAAGCAGAGTTTGTGCGCATCAGTGGCCTCCGGGAAAGGAGTAGCGGACCACCTGTCATGCACGAATTGGTCTTCTGTGAAGGTCGAGTCTTGAGCTGACTGCTCGTGGCTTCGTGCGTACGGCATGTACAACAGAGTCCCCTGTCAGCGATGTCCGATTAGAGAAGAGGCATGTGAGGTGATATTGCTATCGTGCAGTCGCGACACCCATGGGCTTCTTGGACGTTTGTCCACTGCATTGCTGAACCACCAACTGGTACGGTGTGCGGAATCAAAACGTGTACCCCGTGGACAGTCGCAGTAGATGCCCGGGCACTGTTCTTGCTTGATAAATGCTGCCGCATTGTGTGAGCCTCTGTTCTCAGGACACATGTGTCGCGACGTTATCTGTCCATTCTCATTCTCACCGATGACTCTCATGCGCGCGCATCTCCAGTCTCTTGGGCAGTTATTCACATCCTACCTCGTCTGGTGAGGCCTGTTGTACGATTGGAGTGCAGGACGGCGTTTGGCTCCGAACTGACAGCCCGGTGGCCAACTTTTCTTTGGTAGGTTCACGACAAGTCCTTCGCCACCACCACACAAATGTGTTTGTAGCCTCCCGCTGTAGCACCCTCTGCAAACAGCAGTCACATACCTGCCTCGTCTTTGTCCCCTCTTCAGCCGCATCGCCTCAGCGTCCCATGTCAGTGCAGGACGGCGGCTGCACTGCGTCTTCATCGTGGCGCCTCCTGCCCGGTCGCAAGAAGTGGTTCGTGGCACTGTTCCAGTTGGGCACGGCGGCAGCAGGCGTTGAGCGGTACGCCGATGACGGACGCTCGTGACACACCTGTACTGGCGCTACTGGTAGGGGCAGACTCTGAGGATGGAAGCAGCTCGGCGAGTGGAGTGGGGGGCGCCAGAGAGTCCTGATAGTCGCGGGGTGGGGATGTGGGTGGCTGGCGGGACACAGAGTGTCTCTAAAGCAAATGCCGTGACAGACACAACGCTGGACGCCGTCCGATGGTGCCGCCGAGGGCGGCGGCAGTTAACGCACACGCAGCGACCACGCCGCATGCAGCGCCATTCATCCCCCTGCCGCTTGCTTTGTGTTTGCGCCCGCCCGTGTGGGGTGGAGCCTCGAGATGCGGGCCCACCAATGCGGCTCTGGGCCAGCGTGTGCTGCGTCGTCGCAGAATTCCCTGGGCCCGCTCCGCTCGGCTTGCCGGCTCTTGTCTGTTATCTGTGTGTTAAGAGCATCAATTATTGATACTTCTGTGCGGGCGAGGAGAAATAGGTAAAGAGAGCATGTCCTGTTTATTTTCCGTTGTCGACGTGCACCCTGCGGAACCACTCTGGCAACTTGCATGTCGTGTGCTTGTCCAATTTGTCACGGTACAAAGCGATGACGTTAGAAAGCGCCTGCTGGTAGACGCTAAAGATGATGAAGTGCCGCTGGTTCATTTGCCGCAGGTGGTGTTGCTGCCGCCTCGACAGGGCGTTGCGCTCCTCCTACGAGGACGTGTTGGTCCCGTCCATGGCGACGAACGAGTCGGAGCACATCGCCTTGGTGCAGTCGTTGTGGTTCTTCCGCCAGTCGAAGCGGTCCACGCGCAAGGCCACGCGCTTGGCCACGTACGGCAGCCGCACCAGAGCGGTCTTGAGGCTGGCACACGCGAAGTCGTAGACAATGACGTCGGGCAGCGTGGCAAACCGCTGCACGACAAACTCAATTGGCATGCGCTGCCCCTCAGCACCGTCCAGGACGACCACCCCGACGCATTTCGGGTGCGCGCAGTTGCAGTTGACACCAAACGTGCCGGTCGTGCGCCGGTTCTTATTCGCCATCTCGTGCTGGCAATCGGGGGCGTCGGTCTGCGCGCCCGCGGCCCCAACAAACCCCGGCACGGCGCGAAAGCAAGGCAGACCCGGCTCCCAGACGCCCGTGCGCAAGTAGTCGTCGCCTTGGTCCGTCGGGTCGTTGTACACCGCTCGGTACTCAGCGACCGAAGCCGGCGGCACCAGCCAGGTGTTCGTAAATTGCAGCGGGGCAAATTTGTGGCTGGGGTGGGCGTGCGCCATGCCAAAGCGAGAAAGGGGCTCGGCGCAGCCATCACCCTCGCCACCCTTGTCGCCGTCGTCGCCGTTGGGTGCCTGCATGCGCACGCTGAGGCCGCCCATCGTGCCGCTGTCGCTGTTGGCGTCGCCGACGTCGCCGTCCCACCGTCCGTCGACTTGTCCTTGTTGGCCTCGTCGGCCGTGACTGACACATGCTTGTCGTACGCCATAGACGTCTGCTTGAGCGCGTTAAGCACGCCGACAAACAGCTCACGCTCGCGCGGGTGGAAGCAGAATGCAGGTCCCAGGCACGCAACCGCGCCACAAAGCAAACGCTGCTCGGTCACGTCGGTCCTGCCGAGTACAGCGGCCAACATGGTCACCGAAAAGTTTTTGGCCGACAACGCGTCGATGAGAGCGTCCACTGAGCTCAATTGGTTGCCGGGCGCCCACACCGTGAACGCGTCAACAACTAGCGCCCTCACAAAGTCCACCAGCTTAATACTGGAGGCGGCCGTCGATGGGATGTGCGGAAGCGGCGGGAGAATGCGGTCGCGGAGCCGCGCTGCAGCCCAGGCGCCGCCCCTGTCCGCCAGGGCGGGCTTGTCGAGAATCTCCGCGTACAGGCGCAGAGGGGCACCATCGTCCCACGCGACCTCCGTGGGGTACAGCGGCTCGGTTGACGTGTAGTCGTCTCCAAACACCTCGTCAAGAAGGGCGTCGTGCGCCACCTGGTCGTCCTCGGCGTCGCTCCCCCACTCGTTGGCGTCGCCCGCCGACGCATCGCCGACCACCGACATGGCCGCGCCTTGTTCGTCGCCTCTTTCACCTGCAGCACCATGGGTCTCAGCATCCTCATCCTCGTCGACTTCAGCAGTCGGCTCCTTGCGATCGCCGTCCTTAAACAGCTCTTCGATGTGCCGCATCAGCACGCCGGGCACTCGGCGGCGGAGGTCATACTGGGCGCCAACAACAGTGCGCGCGAGCGAGCGCGCCACACGCCCGCAGTCAAACACCTCGACGAAGAAGGCAAACAGATCCTTGCGCGAGCCACCGTCCACCGCGGGGTCCCATCCGCGCTTCTTCGAAAGGCCCTCGGCATGCGGCATTGGCCCCGCCAGGATCACCGCGCTGCCGTCGACCGCAGGGTACCCCACCATCAGCGTGATGGCCATCACATGGCCGCGCAGGGCCGATACCGTGGTGATGGCCTTGTTGGTCCCCAACGTCGGCACGGCCGTGGACACGAGCACACGACCGAGAGCCTTGCAGATCGCCTCGTCCGTAGTGACGTGCGCGATGAGCGATGCGCGCGCGACAGCGTGGACCCGCACCGATGTTCGGAAGAAGGGAAGGATGTGCTGGATCCCATAGCCCACTTGTAGCCCGTCAAAGCCGATTTTTGCGTAGCTGCCATCTGCCCGCCGGCCTTTGAGGCACTCTGTCACGGCTGCCGGCAGGCCGTCGATAACCAGGGACAGGTACAACACGAGCCCCGAGTGGAGCGTGGTGACGGAGCTCAGACGGAGGGTGGAGAGCGGGAACGAAAACGCGGCGCTCATCTCCCAATACGCCTCGCGCAGGTACGCCGACGAGCTCAAAGAGCAGCCGTTCGGCACAAGTCAACCGCCAACTCAAATAGGAACGCCTCACAGAAGAGCAGTGACGCCGACTGGAACACAACGCCGTGCTTCCGACCGTCGGGGATAATGCGCATACCGCACTTGGTGCAGCGCCAGACCTCCACGCGAGCGATGGCCACGCCCTCGCCACACTCAATCGTAGCCCCGACCGTCCGGACGCCCGATTGGGGGTGCCGATGGAGGTTGCAAAGATGGCAGTGCGTGGCGGCGCCGTACTTGAGGATGATTGAAGGGTCCCGCAGCGCGTCGAGCACGCGTGCGCGCTCTTGTTGCGCCACGGCAGACGGCACTATTGGCAGCGGCAAGGTGGAGCGCGGCGAAGACCGATAGTGCGGCAGTTCGGTGCTGCGCAACAGCGGCGGCGGTGGCGGCGGCGCGGAACCGGCCACTACTGGCGCATGCGCGGCGTCACCTTCAGTATCGATGCCCGCGTCACCACCGTCGCCGTCACCACCACCAAAGTCGTCCATTCCATCGATCTCCCCGTCATCCAAGTCCTCCGACTCGTCCCCGTCGCCACACCCCTTGGCGATCTCGGTCGCCGCCCCCGAGTGCTCGCAATCAGCGTCTGACGTCCTGCAAGAATAGAAGATCCAGCAGCCGCTACGAGTCTTGCGGACCGCGGCCAGCGGCCGGCTAGACTCGGCCATGCGGACGAGGCAGGTCGAGTCACCAAACAGCACGGCCTTGCCAGGGCGCCGCCGCGTCAACACACACGACGCCGAGAGGATAAAAAAGAGCTGCTCCGTCGTCACGCCAAGTGCCGCTCGTACCTTGTCGAGTGCCTTTGTCATGGGCTCTTGCATGGAGCACACCTCGCCGTCCTTGAGCCAATTCTCTGCCTTGCTGCACGCGCACACGATGCCCGACTTGGCGGTCCACGTCGCCTCAACGGCTACACATTGATGCCGCACTTGGTCGTCGCGGGAGCCGCTGGTACCAAACTTGAGCAACGCCCCGATGCTGCCGACTGGCGACAGGTCCCACGCGCGCCGCCGAAGGGCGGGGTCCGTCACGCGGGAACACTTAAAGCGGATAATCTTCAAGCCCGCCAGGTCGACGCCGGCCGCGTCCTCGGGGAGGAGGAGCCGCGTGAGATTGAAGTAGGCGCTCGTCGAGAGCACGACGACAAGCACCGCGTGGAGCGATTTGCGCACGTCCAGACCGGAGCCCTTCAATCGCCCGGTGCCGCGTGCGTACACGACACGGTCGGGAGTACCGGAGGGTGCAGGAAAAAAACCGGCCGCCCCGCCACGATCTTCCCCGTCCTGCAACCGCTGCTGCGCATCGGCGTGCAGCTGCGAAAAAGAGCCCGCCCCGACAAAGGACAACAAACCGTCGTGATGGTGCAGGACTTGTACAGGGTCGGAAGGCTCCTCGGGGCCCCGCAACGGACCGAGTAGGGCATCGGCGGGCGCAAGCGCCAGCCCAAGGACCGACGTGGAGGCCAAAAAGGGCGGGTGCGTGCCTGCCGTGACGGGCAGCCGCCTGGCCATAGCTCCAGGCGGGGGCCGCGGGACACGTCGCATCCGCCGAGATTGCCACAATAGGGGAGCGAGGAGGGGATAGGAGGGCAGGAAGCCCCGTCCGGAGCGCTAAGGAGGCGGTGGGCGGCCGCGGCCGCGGCGACGCCACCGCCCACCGCGGCCGCCGCGGCGGTCGCCGTGGCGGCAACGGCGGGCGACAACGGACGCGGTGGGACCCGCCGAGGTCACTGCAAACGAGAAGGGAGAGCATAAAGAAAGGACGCACCAGACGGAGCGCGGCGGCAGTGGGGGGCGGCGGGGGCGGGGGGGCGCGGGGGGGGCGGCGGGCAGCGTGGCGGCGACGGCG
>ENA-ORXT01004801-ORXT01004801.1-marine-metagenome-genome-assembly--contig:-NODE-4801-length-13694-cov-14.922597_pt1 | contig 13694 bp, 10 predicted proteins | sample MGYA00237868_ERZ511482 | MGnify/ENA metagenome assembly ERZ511482 | reverse complement strand
TTATACAGCATAGAGCTGGTAAAAAGCAAAAATAGCAAGCAAATTCTAAGTATAAATCGAACTTTGATTCGTTCATTATAATCGTTTACTTCCTTCATTACATCTTTCAGAAAGTAAGTACTAGTTTTTTGGAGAAATAGGTATATTCCTACTATGTGTTGTATAGACATTTGCTGGGTACTTTACATTACGGTAATAGAGGGTGGTAGTAGCTTTTAAGTTTATTTCTCTCTATAGAAAATAGATAATTGTCGGTAGGTAGTTATTGTATACGACATGAATTTTTTCTTTAGAGTAAAGTGCGAAGAAAAGATATAAGGAACATTTTTGAAATCTCTTTTTTGTAAGAAACAAAGGAAAAATAAAATGAACATTTTGTTTTTAAAAAACCAAATTCTATAAGGGTTTGAGTTTTATAAAATACAAAGTTATTTTATTTCTGTTTCTAAGGGATTTCAATGGAGAGAGGTCAAAACTATTTTCGCTTCTCACTAAGAGGGGAAAGGATATACTCCAAAAAAAATAAATAACAGCTATTTATATTCAAAAAATATGCCCATTTTGGAGGTCTAAATGAGTTTATTTAAAAATGGGTGTTAGTGGACTATTTAGGGGTATTGATATGCCGATAAGAGTGATTCACACGAAATATTTTTATATTTGACAGGTAGTTTTTTGAGTAAAACAGAATTATTATCTACGACTTTGTAACAGCATCATTTTAGAAATTAAAAACGCTCAACTACTTTTATACTTTGAATAAATTGGTCCAAATAATCTTATTGTGCATATCGCCACCGTCTCCAGTAATTATATAAAAAGCCAAAAACTAATAAAAAAACTAAAGGTAAACCAATATTAATTAACTGCCATTTCGTTTTCTCTGTTTCTGCCCGCACCTGATCCAACAGGCGCAATTTCACTTCTTTAGACCTCGCTGCTATGACTCCTTCTTCATCGATTAGATATTCAATAGCATTTACTAAAAAGTCTTTATTTGCAAATTGGAACTTCTCATAAGGATTATACCCTAATGGACCATATTTATCCGTAGCTTCATTCGCAGGGTTTCTAATAATATCGCCATCTGCCACTATTAGCATTTTAGTAGGTACACTTCTAGTTTTAAATTCTTGACCAACTTGCTGCCAAGCATCTAACACACTTGGCGTAGCTCTATTTTCATAATGTGCCGCAAATTCCCCTTCTAACAATAAAGCAATTGGCTGTCTGCCTTTATTAAATTGTTCGGGATCTGGTTTATACTTTAAAATTTCAAAATTTAAGCGCATCGGATAGTATTGCAAACGACTTTTGGGAGAGGAGGATAAGAGATAGGTTTTTTTGATAGGGGTTTTGGTACGGGAAGTAGTATCTACCGTATTGGCGAATAATAAATTAACTAAGCCCAAACTTTTAGTAATCGGATGTTCTTGATTAGGACTTACCACTAAATGGTAGTACCAAGGAATTAAAGTGGCTTTTCCTCGGTCATCTATTATCTGTGGAATTCTAGAATTCTTTTGTAAATCTAGTACCAAATTATTGTTAATCTTAGCCCCATAGCTAAATAGTAAATTTTCTAGATTTAGTAAATTATCTGAGTATGGGATTGGTACATATTGTGCTTGTCTACGAAGCGAATCTAGACTTACATCTAAGGCATCTATTAACCACATTACCTTCCCCCCATTCATTATATATTGGTCTATTTTAAACTTGTCTTTTTCGCTAAATGCGGTGCGAGGTTTCGCTACTATTAAGACAGCAATTTCTGGATGGATATTGACAATACTATCTAAATTCAAACGACCTATATCATAAAAAGGCAATAAGGTTTCTGTTAGATCTCGAATTTCTAGATTTTTTAATTCTTGATGTCCTTCGGTAAAGGCAATTGCTGGTTTTCGGGTTATTTGTAGTTTTTGGATAGCGTTTGCTAGTTTGTATTCTAGCAAAGCTACGGCATCGTTTAAAGCTACTTCCGCAGGCTTACCGGGCACATCCTCTCCTAGTATATCAACAGGAATATTTCTTCCTTTATAGTGTACGATTGCATAAGGATATATCAATACCTGCTTTCGTTCTTCATTCCCTTCTATCAATAAGTTCTTAGCTCGAATACCATCTTTTTTGAGCTGTGCTCTTCTAGCATTAATTTCTGCGGTTGTTCCTCTAGATGGGTCTTCAAATTCATAGTCCACATTTCCTGCTACTGCTCTAAAATCATTTAAAATATCTCTGGTTGCTTTTTGCAAACGTTTAAAACCTGCTGGAAATTCTCCATCTAATAAGACTTGTACATACACTCTATCATCTAATTTTTCCAGCAATCGCTCGGTTGGTTGCGTTAAAGTAAAACGCTTGTCTTCTGTTAAATCCCAATAACTAGAAATATTGCAACTCAATACATTTAGGCATATCGCTATGCCCACAACTAAAGCTAAATTGATAAGTGATTTTGTCACTATGAAATTTTAAATAAATAAATAAATAATGGAGAATTGAGAATGGAAAATTGAGAATTTGTTAGATGTAACTAGACGTTTTTTTTGAAACACAAAAGAACGTCCAATTACGTCTAACAAATTCTCAATTCTCAATTCTCAATTTTTAATTACCATTTTCGGCTTTCCAATACCACTTGGCTACCCATTAAAAACACGCCTATTAGGGTACAAAAATAAACAACATCTCTAAGTTCTATCAAGCCTCGACTAATAGACATATAATGGTGATCAATGCCAATCATTTGAACTATATCATCCGTTTTACCTAAAAAAACGGGCAATCTACTGATAAAATCAAAGCCCCAATAAAATACAAAACATAAAAATACAGCTAGGAGAAAAGAGACTATTTGGTTGCTTGTTAAAGAGGAGGCAAATAAGCCTATGGCTACAAATACACCGCCTAGTAAAAATAGGCCTATATAAGAACCCAAGATAGCACCCGAATCCATATTTCCTTTGGGGTCGCCCAATTCATGTATGGTGTAATAATAGAGCAAAGTTGGTAATAGCGCAAACAAGACTAATAGCCAACAAGCCAAGAATTTACCGACTACAATTTCCCAATCTCGCAGCGGTCTAGTTACTAATAATTCTATGGTACCCGATTGAATTTCTTCCGCAAAAGAACGCATGGTAATTGCTGGAATTAAAAACATAAATATAGCTGGCGCAATCTCAAATAATTGATCTAAACTTGCATACTTGTATTCCAACAGGCTATAATCAGGAAACACCCATAGCATCAAGCCCGTCAATAATAGAAATACACCAATCACAATATAGCCAATGAGCGAACTAAAAAAACTATTTATTTCTTTATAAAAAATACTGAACATTTATGAATTGTTATTGATTGTCGATCATTGATTAATTAGGCTTGTTAAGGAAATTCTTAAACACTATTTTTCTATCTAAAATAGGAGGTAAGTACCTACCTATAAATAATCGTCATTTTTGAAGAGACTATTTTTTCATTATACAACTAAAAAAATCTTTGAATAATCCCTTTATTGAACTATTTTTTTAGGAAGTAGAATGGAAAAAGAGTCCTTCATAAAGTGACGATTATTTATAGTTAGGTACTTAAAAGTATATTTAGCAGGTAGGTTCTTTAGAGGGAGGGAATTTGATTTATTTTTTATAAAAAAACAAATCAAATTCCCTCCCTCTAAAAAAAGCTATTCCATTTACTATTTACCTAGTATTAAATTTATTGGGAAATAATGTTTAAGAATTTTACTGAACAAGCCTAATTAGCAATCAATAATCAACCTATTTACTTCCTTAATTGAACCTCATGTTTATCATCATACAAAAGCAAACTTTTAAATAAGCCTTCTTCCGCTTCTTTAGGCCCCAAACTCTTTAAAGCTTCTACCAATTCTTGCTCTTCTTGTATCCACAATAATACATTTTGATAATTAAAATCTGTTACTTCACCTGTTTCAAAACGAAACATCTTTTCTACTACTACAGGAACCGTACGACGTACTTTTGCAGTGCGATAAGGTCGTTTAGTGAAAGGATTATAAACGGAAAAAGGAATATCTTTCTCTTCCTTATCTTCGTAATAATAATAACAAATATTTCCTCGTACCCCTATTTGGGCAAAAGTACTCATTCCTTTTGCAGTAGTACTTGGTTTCACCTGTATGTAAGGAATTCCTTTGAGGCTAATTCCCCAAATACTATCTATATTCAGATAGGTATTTGTCGAAATTAATCGAATATACTCTACTTTAATTTCTTCGGTTTGCGGATTTAAAAAATAAGCTGCTTTGATAGCATCGCCACTATAAGTGGGTTGATTTTTTTGAAATTCTTCAAAATCTAAATAGACCCCACTTTTAAATTTGAAATCTTGTGTCAGTACAGGTTGTGCTTGTACAATATGGATTCCGAGAATAAATATTATTGGAATCAATAGGACCTTCCAACTATGTTTTATTAAGTTCATACAGTTGCGAGTTTTCGAGTTGCGGGTTGGGGTTGTGTAAAAAGTGGTTTTGTATTAGAAATTTGAAAAATTTTTAATACAAAACCACTTTTTACACAACCCCAACTCGCCCCCCCTTTCATTTCGTCAATTCTTGAAAGACATTTTCTACGCTGAATTGTTCTTTTTTCATTTCCAATAGCGTCCATTTATTAGCGACTGCTAGTTCAAATATTTTTGCTCTAATATCTTGATTTTTAGCAGTAGTGATAGTCCAACGCTTAGCGCCAATCTCTTTTATATCGCTTATATAGGGTAATTTAGCCAATTGTTCTTTTTGAACGGTTTCTGCTAATTCAATAGTAATCACGGTATCTCCTGCTACTCGTTGTTGTAAAGTCGCAATGGTATCATTGGCTACTAATTGCCCGTTATTTATAATCAATACTCGATCACAAATCGCTTGTACCTCTTGCATAATATGGGTCGAAAAGATAACTGTTTTTTCTTCCCCCAATTGCTTTACTAAGGCTCGAATTTCTGCTAATTGATTCGGATCTAGTCCCGAAGTTGGTTCGTCTAAAATCAAGACTTCTGGATCATGTAACATGGCTTGGGCCAAACCTACTCTTTGTCGATAACCTTTTGATAAGGTGCCGATGATTTTGTTTTGTTCTCGTCCCAATCCTGTCCGCTCTATCATTTCTGCTACGCGGCTTTTTTTATTTTTTATTTTGTGTAATCCAGCTACAAAGGAAAGGTATTCTTTCACATACATGTCTTTGTACAAAGGGTTATGTTCGGGTAAATAACCAATACGGGCACGTACTTCCATGGGATGTGTTCGGACATCAAAACCACTTACTTCTGCGATACCTTCACTTTGTGGAATAAAGCAGGTAATAATTTTCATCGTAGTGGTTTTTCCTGCACCGTTGGGTCCTAGAAATCCTAATACTTCTCCTTGTTTAGCTTCAAAACTGATGTTGTCAATGGCTTTCTGTTTGCCATATATCTTCGTAAGCCCTTGAATTACTACGGACATGGAACTGTTTTATTTTTGTTTTTTTGTTTCGTTCCCTCGCATTTCGTACGGGGGTCCGCATTTCATACGCCCCCCCCCGCATTTCATACGGGGCTACTCGTGTTCAACTACTCCGTAGTTGGGTAGCCTTATATAAACGTAAGGTAAGACCAACAATTATGTTGCGCCTTGTATTTTCTGTTAAAAGTATTTTAAAAAAATCAAAGGTAAGAAATGAAGAGGAGATAAAGAATTAAATAATTGAGAATTGAAAATGGAGAATTGAGAATTATACTAGGCGTTAATTAAACGTGATTAGAACATAAACAACGTTTAATTAACGTCTAGTATAATTCTCAATTCTCCATTTTCAATTCTCCATTATTTAATTCTATACTGCGCCATTTGGCGTTTTTTTCGAATTAGCATAAAGAGTAGCACCAATAAGACACCAGCTGCTGCACCTACTCTTGCCCAAATAGCCTGCGTGACTTCAATGCGACTTTCCAGATAATAAGCATTTGGCCGCCCAGGAGAACCATTTCCTACTAGTGCCTCCCAATTTTCGATATTGGCATTATCTAGATTTGGTAGTAATAAATTTAGCGTAAAGAGCGAATCTCTAGGGCGAATATCGTATTGAAATTTGTCAACAGAAGCTCCTTCTTCGTCATATAAATTGATCTTCTCTTTTCGCTTACTCAAACCGTAGCCTAAATTTCCATTAATCTGTACGTCCCCTCCGTGTGTTTTACTAAACTTAGCGGTATCCTGACAAATAACTGCATACCCTTTAGAAGGTATACTAATAGGCGGAATTTGATAGTGATTTCTGTTATCTGCCAAAAACCAACCTTTTAAATCTACTCGTTTTTTGGACTGATTATATAGTTCTACCCAATCGCCTGTTTTTCTATTATTACAACTCACCTCATTAATGACAACTGCGCCAGTTAATGGATTAATGGCTTTTTCAAAAACAGCTCTGAGGGAGGATGTTTCTTCTAACAAAGCTATCGTTACTTCTCTAGTCCCCTCCATCAATTCTACCCCTTCCCAATGAGAGAATTTAAATCCTAAATCTGGTTCTGCCATTAAATGTATGGGTACTTTTTCAAAGTATTGGCCATTGAAGTTTGCTTTAGAAGACACTTCAACATTCCGATTTAAAATTATTTTCCCTCCAGCAGAAGTGGACAAATTTAAGGCAACACTTTTACCGATGTCAAATTTCTCTTGCAAGTGTGCTCGCATATTTGCAGGTCGCTCTCTAGCAAATTCCTTCATAATCCCTATTTCCCTTTTCCAAGTCTTTTCACTCAGTTGCCAGCGTTCAAAATGACGAGGCATTTCAGGAGCTAAATGTTGCGCATGTTTGTCAATTAAAGATAGAACTCGCTGAGACCGAAAAGACTCATTAATATGATCGGAGAAACGGTTGATAAATGCCTGTTCAAAATCGACATTATTTAATAAATTTCTTAAGATGAACGTACTCCAAGGTGGATTAGGCCAATGCGGGCCTTTCGGTTCGGTATGAAAATCTAAACTATTGTGCTCATAAGCTTCCGCATCATGTAAACCAAAGCCCCAATCTGTATCATATAATATCCATCGCCAACGACCACCTTCTATCTGAGGTCGCCAATATTTAATATTTCCGCCAGCATCTACATTATCATAATAGATTTCTGCAATTTTATAATCCATAAAATTATCTACATCCATTAGAGTCTGAATATGTAGATAATTTTCTGGCAAGCTCATATCATTGTCCTCTAAAAAATCAAGCATTTTCTGATAATGCTTTTTACTACCTCTTTTACGGGTCAATTTATGCTCAATTAAATCAATACTATCTTTGTGATAACCCCATTCTGATTCTAAAAAATACCGATTTACTTTATCTCTTATATGGTAAACCCCCCAATATTCTCCATTAATATACACTTGCGCAGGTCTATCATTTTGTATTTCTATATCCCAATCATCCACCAAATTGGTCATTAAGGCATCCCTGAAATGTGTTTTCCCCCAGTCACTACCTGAGTTACGAAGGACTAAAAATTTGAATTTCTTAGCCCCTTTTTTACCAAATAGTTTATGTCGAATTCTTTTTTTCCCATATTGGTCTCTACAGACTAACACGATAGATTTTTGAGGAAACAGCCGACTCATCCCGCCAAATAAGCGAAAACCTGTTCCACTTCTAAAAACACATTCTCCATTATCCTCAAAAATTTCGGTATTAATTTCTCGTTCCGATCTACTCCAAAAATTAGCACCAGGTTTTCTCCATAAAGAATCTATAGCATCAGGTCCGTTCATAAACACCCCTACTTCGGGGTCAAAAAGCATCCAAGGATCTATACTAATGGAAACGGTGGGCAAGGTAGTTCTAGGTTCCCCAATAAAATAGGTATGCGCATAAACGTCGCTGTTTTTTCTGCCTTTATAGGCTTTTGTTCTAAGCACCGTCGTTTCTTCAATTAAAAGGGGAAATTTATATAAGGTAGATTTCTTGTTAGGGGTAGAACCATCTAAGGTGTAGTAAATCTTTGCACCAGGTGCATTCAATTTAACCACCACATTTTCTGGATAGAATCCTCCTGGTTCTGAGAATTCTATTTCTACAGGAATTTCTACACGGGGTATCTCTACCGTTTGCTCTTGTGCAAAGCAAACAGCACCCCATAGAAATAAAAATAAAATTAGCCTAAATCGTTTCAAAGTCCGCATATTGTGTTTCTCAATCAATCAAACGTAGCTCTAATGTAACTCAGACATTCCATTTCTGATAATTACGCTAAGAATAAAAGATAAAAATAAGAGAAATTTACTTATGATGGAAATAAAAAAGGCGCAATTGAAAAAAATGTTACGAAGGGGGTATTAATGAAGAAGGCAGAAGGAAGCATAAAGAATTCGACGGCTATTGTCAGTTGAGGTAGGTTGCGAAAAAGATTTACCTTCGCTTAAGTAGTAAGATTAGTTTATTTTTTCATCAATACTTAGAATGTTTATTTGTTTATGTAGTATAAATAAACAAATAAACATTCTAAACATATAAACAAAACAACCTAGTTATCTTGTTTAGCAAAAACCTTCTTTAACAAGTCAGAAGTTCTTGCAGCAGCATTCGTACGAATGTTTGCTTCTTCCTTTGCAACCATGCCAAATAAGCCATTTAATGCTTCTTCTGTTACATAATCCTCCAATTCTGGATTTGCCTTTGTAACAAATGGAATTTTATTATAGGCATTCACCGCATCTGACCAATATTTTCTAGCCTGAAATTTATCTAAAGACTCTTGAATAACAGGTTCAAAGGAATTGGTTAAATCTGTAAGTGTTGCGCCTTTCAAAAAAGTAGTTGCCGCATCTTGACCACCCATTAATATTTTAGATGCATCTGCAATAGACATGCTTTTAATCGCATTCACAAAAATAGGCTTAGCTTTTTTTGCAGCCTCTTCAGCACCTCTATTTAATCTTTTTACAATCTCGTTCTCTACTTGGCTAAAGCCTGGTATTTTTTGTAATTTATCAGTAATTTGTCTCGCTTCTGGTGGTAATAAAATTTTGTATGGACTATCAAAATAACCATCTAATGCAGATAATTGAGTCGCTCCTTTTCCAATGCCTATTTCTAATGCTTCTTTTAAACCATTTGCGATTTGTCCATTTGTTAAAACCCCATTAGACATAGCGTCTTTAACAACATTCTGTAATTGTCCTGGAGAACAAGCCGTCATAAAGAATATCATCATTAAAACGGAAAGCTGTGTAAACTTCATTTAAAACTGAGTTTGGAGTAACCTATGCAGGCTTGTTTATTAGCTTATTAGTTTAACTGTTTATAAAACAATGAGTTAAATAAACAACTAAACTTTCTAAACCAATAAACAACCATATTTAAGACAGGTTACTTATTATTAGGAATAATAGAGTTGTCAGGAGCTAAGTCATTAGTTATCAATGATTCGATTTTAGATTACTTGATAATAAATTACAAATTAGTAGAGATTTACGCATAAATCTCTACTTTAGCTACTAATCACGTTCATTGTGATTTAGCTAAGTATCTGATTATCAAGCCGAACAACTCTAATGTATTTAATAGCGCATTGGTGTCAAGATTTGGATAGCCAATAAAATAAATAAATAGGCTAAACAAATAAACAACCCTACCTATTCAAGGTACTTTAGCAATAATTAGACCTTTCTAACATGGATATAGTTACTAAAGAAGATGTTAATTAGATGGAATCCTCAGGAGTCATCAATTCTTCTGTAGTGTCTTTTTTCCATTTTCTACGCTATCTATTAAATCTTTTAAGCGCACTTCTGCTTTTGCAATAGCTGCCTCTTTTTCTGTAATTTCTTCAGTGGTCATACTCCCGTCGGTTAGCGGCAGTTACTTTTGTTTTAGCTCTGGCAATTCTTTCTTCCGCCTTTTCAATTCTCTTTTCCGCATTCATAACGGATTTTTGAGCTTTATTTTTATGTTCTTTGTTTTTTGCTTTTGCCTCTGCTGCCCTAGCTTGACCAAATTCTTTCCCTTTCTTAGCTTCTTTATCTTTGCCCTTTCCTTTATTTTTATTCTTTTTACCTTTACCCATGTCATCCTCGTGATCGTGATCATGGTCTTCGTCATGGTCGTGGTCATCCTCGTGTGCCTTGTCTTTTTTTGCTTTTTTATTTTTGCCCTTGCCCTTATTTTTCTGCTTTCCTTTGCCCTTGTTTTTTCCTTTACCTTTGTCCACTAACTCGGATTTTATTTATCAGGTATAATAACGCTCAAATTTTCTCAAAATTACGAAAACCACATTATAATTAAGTCTATTTATAACATAATCAGATATATAAGCTGGACTTTAGCCATTGGTCTTTAGCCTTTATATCAAAGAAATTATTTTTAATTTTTGAATTTGATTTCAGCGAAACGTAAGTAAATAATTTAAAAATTAAATACATAGAAGTAGATATTTTGTATTTTAGCGAAAGAACTAAATAGTATAAAAAAAAGCAGGAAATTTTTCTGAAATTGTGGCAAATTTTAGAAAAACAAGCATAGCTAGATGGACAAAACAAAAAATATCCTTACGATTAAGGATTTACATAGTCGGTTATTTGAATATAAATCGGGTATCATTCTGGTACTTATATTACAGATGCTATGGGCATTTATTGAGTTATTAATACCTTTTCTCACACAAGCTTTAGTGGACCAAGGTATCTATCATCAAGACCTTGATTTTATCTACCTTATACTGATAGCACAACTAATGTTATTTGCTGGTTCTATATTAGCGGAGTACTTCAAAATGTGGTTAGTCCGAAATATAGGCGTGCGCATGAATATGCAGTTACTTAATAATTACTTGCGACAAATCCTCACCAAACGTCTGCTATTTTTCAATAAACATCCTTATGGGGTAATTCTTCAAAATCTAAATGATAATTTAAGAATTGAAAAATTCCTTACGGACAGTTACGTCAACTTATTCAACGCACTTTTTCGTTTATTCATTTTCAGTGTCGTTCTTTATTTTTTCGATTGGAGAGCAGGAATGATAGTATTGCTATCAACCATTCTCTTCTTTTTCTGGAATTTTGTTTATTGGAAACAGAGAGCTAAATTAGATAAAAGGTTGTTTGAAACTCGTTCTACGGTAAGAAATAATTTACTACAAATAGTAAATGGTATTACGGATATTAAACTACACAATCAAGAAAATTATAGACTAGATGAATGGTATGGCACACAAGATGTGCTATCCTTAACCCGCCTTGCCCAATTACGAATCTGGCAGTATTATTTTGGAGGCGTAGCTTTTATTAATCAAGTACGAGATATTTTTATTATTTTTTTTACTGCCTTAGCCGTTTTAAATGGGACACTTACCTTAGGGGCTATGTTGGCTATTCAATATATACTAGGGAGATTAAATAAACCCATGAACGACATCATGCAGTTTATACAAGATTATCAAGATGCGAAGTTAAGTCTAGATCGTGTCTCTAAATTTACGGCACCTGCACAAGGGGATTATCTTCCTTCTAATGAAATCCGAACTATCCAATATAAAGACAATATTAAAGTCGAAGATATATATTTTGATTATGAGAAAACTCCTGCGGTCAAGGGTATTTCTTTGGATATTCCTTACGGTTCCAATATCGCTATCGTAGGAGAAAGTGGTAGCGGGAAATCTACTTTACTAAAAATTCTACTTAAACTATTACAATTTCAAAAAGGACATATTAAGATAGGTAGCCGACGCTTAAACGATATAGATACTGCCGTTTGGAGAAATAACTGTAGTGTCGTTGCGCAAGAAGGTTTTTTATTTTCGGAGACCTTTGAATATAATATCACCTTACAAAGCGATGCTACAAAAATAGACGAGGATAGATTATACCAAGCTATTAATTTAGCAGTATTGGATAAATTAGTAGATTCTTTTGATAAGGGTATTCATACTCTTTTAGGTCAAACTGGACAAACTTTGAGTAAAGGGCAAACGCAACGGGTATTGCTCGCAAGGGCTTTTTATAAAAATTCGCCTTATCTCTTTTTAGATGAACCAACGAGTGCCTTAGATAATATTACGGCGACCCAAGTAGTACAAAATATTAAGCACGACTATGCCGAACAAACGGTTATCATGGTAACACATAAAGTAGCGATTGCAGAGCAAATGGACCGTATTTTTTTAGTGGACGAAGGCAAAATCATTGAAGCTGGAACGCATGAAGACTTGATGCAAAAAAATGGCAGGTATGCAGAATTATATCATTCTTAGGGATATTGTCTTATTGCTTTATTGCTTTATTGTCTTATTGTTTTATTGCTCTCCCACTAGATGCAGGTAATCAACAATAAGACAATACAGCAATAAGACAATACAGCAATAAAACTATTCTTGTTAAATTTCCTCTTATCCTATCACCACATTCTGTGGATTTCCAGCCAAAAACCCTTGAATATTTTCACTCACAATTTGAAGCAATCGAGCTCTCGCTTCTTTACTAGTCCAAGCTTGATGAGGTGTAATTAAACAATTCGGCATATTCAATAATATATGATTTAGGGGTGGTGGTTCTACCGATAATACATCTAATCCAGCACCAGCTATAGTGCCATTCAATAAAGCTTTTTTTAAATCTAACTCATTCACTAATCCCCCTCTACCTGTATTAATTAAATACGCACTTGATTTCATCATCGACAGATAGACTGTATTTATAATTTGCTCATTTCCTTTGGTTAAAGGGGCATGCAGCGTCAAAACATCGCTCTCTTTTAATAGTTGTTCAAATGGGACTAATTGAATGGCTGAAGGCGTGGGTTTATGTGGGTTCTTTCTAGTAGCAATCACTTTCATTCCAAAAGCTAGGGCGATTTTAGCGACTTCTTGACCAATTTTTCCTAAACCGTAAATGCCCATCGTCTTATCTCTTAACTCGGTCAAAGGTCTTTTACTATAACACCAATCGATAGAATTCGCCCAACCGTTTTGCTGCACACTACGATTATGCAAACCAATGTTATTGGTTAATTCTAGTAGCAAAGCAAATACGTGTTGCGCTACAGAGGAAGAACCATAGCCCACTGCATTACAAACAATTATACCACGTTCTTTTGCCGCTTGAATATCTATGCTATTATAACCCGTTGATAGCAAGCAAATACATTGCAACCGTTCCAAACGATACAAGGTATCTCGGTTTAAAGTTCGTTTATTGATAATCAATATCTCTGCCTCCTTCGCTCTGTCCAATAACTCTTCATCCAATGTTCGGTCATAAATCGTTAATTGACCTAAGGCTGCAATAGCATCCCAACTTAAATCACCAGGATTGGCTACAAAGCCATCTAAAATAACGATGTTTGGTTTGTTCATTTTTGAAATTGATTTGATTGCTTAACAAATCGGTGGTACTCTTCTAAGCAAAAGGATTAAATTTAATATTTCGTTCTTGCTCAACACATCCCCCAACCCCTTGGGGTTGGGGGATGTGTTGAGCAAGAACGAAATACCACCGATTTGTTACACACCCAATTGACTTCTGAAAAGACTACGCCATAAAAATAATAGCTAATTATTAAACCTTTGTAATAAATAGTAGTCAAAAGGTTAAATCTTCTTACTAAATCGCACCTGTGATAGAACCTTCTGAAAAAGAACTTCTAGAATTATTGAAAAACCCGAAA
>ENA-ORXT01004800-ORXT01004800.1-marine-metagenome-genome-assembly--contig:-NODE-4800-length-13697-cov-4.988913_pt1 | contig 13697 bp, 8 predicted proteins | sample MGYA00237868_ERZ511482 | MGnify/ENA metagenome assembly ERZ511482 | reverse complement strand
AGCGTTCAGCTACAACGATAAGGGCAGCATGGCCACCGTCGGTCGCGCCCGCGCCGTCGTCGATTTCCCGAAACCGGAATTCAGCCTCGGCGGCTTTGCGGCGTGGATGCTGTGGCTCGTGGTCCACCTGTTCGCCATCCTCGGTACGCGCAACAAGGTATTCGTCTTCCTGAACTGGGTGGCGAATTACGTGAACTATAACCAGAGCCTGAGGCTGATCATTAAACCGAAAATAAAGTAATGTAGTAGTGTAGTTCGGTAGTAATGTAGTGCTACCGCATGTTAGAGGCGAGACATCTCACATATGACGCCTCCGACAACGGCACTACATTACCACATTACTACCAGACTACACTACTACTCCAGCCACGCCACCGCCCGCTTCCGTTCCGTCGTCCCGAACGCGCTCAGCTCCAGCCCCGGTGTCAGCAAATCACTTAACCGAACGGTTGTCTTGAGCCAGCTCTGGTCACCGATGATGGCCATGCGCTCCACGTTCTTATACTGCTTGACGGAGGTTTTCAAGTCTTCCAGCAGCGCCTTGCCGGAGAAGCCGGCGGAAGTAACGATCTCCAGCATTATGCGGGCCTTGCCGTATTTCTTAGCTTGCTCTTCGATCAGTACGTTGATGCGGTCGTAGTCGGCGGTATTCATTTTGCCGATGATGGCGAGGCCGAGCAGCCGTTCGCCGCCCAGGTCGATTTCCTTGAGTGATTCGGACATTTCCGGGGCGGGGTCGAGCTTGAGCCATTCGTGCGCCAGTTCACCGTCGCCGAGTCCGAAGGTTTTGACCTCCATGCGCGGCGTCAGCCAATCGAGGCCGCCGGTCAGGGAGGTGATCCAGCTGTAGTCGGTCAGGATGGCGTACTTCTCGATGCGGTCCCACAGTTCGGTCTTGGCCTTGAGCAGTTTCCAGAAGGTTTGGAAATCCTGGAAACCACCGACGTTCTTGATGTTGCCCAGCAGGCGCAGTTTGCCGTGGGTGATCACCTTCGCCTCTACGGCCATCAGCAACTTGCGCATGCCTTCGTCGTCCACTTCCCCGTCGAGGGTGAAGCCTAAAAGATTGGATTGGGAGAGCGGGAAAACGGAGATCATAAATGGAGAAGTTTGGTTGTCTTGTTAAACCTCTAACGTACGGCAAAGGTGGAAAGGTCAGTCGGGTTTTTCGACGAACGGCGCAAGAACATGGATGGCATTGGTCGAGGGGCACCTTCCCCCCGCCCGCTTACAGGCCCGCCGACTTCACCGTTTCCAGCCCCCCGTCTTCGCCCCGCACCAGGAAATAGCCCTCCAGGTCTTCCCGTTCGTTGACCAGGGCCATCGCCCGTTCCGGCCCGACGACCATGCAGGCGGTCGCGTACGCATCCGCCGTGGCGCAATCGGGCGCGAGAACACTGGCGCTGAGCAGGCGGCCGCGCTCCACATAACCGGTTTTGGGGTTGATGGTATGGCTCAGCGTTTGCCCGTCGACCTTATAGTAGTTGAGATAGTTACCGGAGGTGGCGACGGCCCGCCCGCCCGACAGCGGCAGGGTGCCGGCCTGGGCGATATTCGCCTTATCCTCGTCGGGCAGGCGGATGGCGACGTTCCAGGGCTTACCGTATTTGGTGCCGCCGCCGCGCATCTCCCCGCCGATGTCGATCAGGTGATCGGGGCGGTCGGCGGCCGTCAGCAGTTCGGAGACCAGGTCGACGCCATAGCCCTTCGCGCTGGCGTTCAGGTCCAGCTCGACGCCGGGTTTGGCTTTGCGCAGCATCGTGCCGTCCACGCTGATCTTGTCCAGGCCGACGAGGTCGAGCAGCGCGGCGACCTCCGCCGGAGTGGCTTCAGCGGTAGTGCGGGGCCGGGCGGTGCCGAACCCCCAGAACTTGACGAGCGGCGAGACGGTCGGGTCGTAAGCGCCGCCGGTTTCGCGGCTGACCCGGCGGGCCAGCTCGAGGTTCTCCAAAAAGTAACGGGTGCCCGCCAGGTCGATGCCTTCGCGGCTCCGGTTGAAGGCGTTCAGCTTACTCTCCGGCACCCAGGCGGACAGCTCCAGATTGTAGGCCTCCAGCAAACTATCGATCCGCCCTTGCAGCCGCGGAATGCCGTCGCCGATGTACGTCACCCGGTAGTACGAGCCCATCGCCTCGCCGCTCAGCCGATGGATGGCCGGGGGGCTTTGCGTATCCACCTTTTGGGCGCGGTCGCAGGTGCCAAGGAAAGGGAAAAGGAGAAAGGGGAAAAGGAGGCGTAAGGGGAAACGGCTACGCATGACGTTGAAAAGATTTGGTGGGTGGGGCAAAGGTAGGTGATTCGCCCATCCGATTTGCACCCGCGACCCCGCCCCCGGAAGTAATAAGGGAAGGGATTTAAAGGAATAGAGGGGAAACGCGCCCCAAACAAAAGCGAGCCGGGAAACATCCCGGCTCGCGACTAATACACACACTTGAAAACCCATTAGATCTTACCAGCCCGGCAACAGGTTCAGGCCGAAACTCCACGTCCCGTCCTTTACCAGCGGTCGCGCCAGGTATGGCTCCACCACCAGTTGACCGAACACGTTGATGCGTGCCGAAACACCCGCCGTGAAGATCGGCTTCACCCCGGGCACGGCCACGAAGGGTTCACCGGTAACGGAACTGATCAGCGGCTCGCCGTTTTCGTCGAGCGTAAATTCCGGCCCGCCGAACTGATCGAAACTCGTGAAGGCCATACCGCCGTCTACGAAGAAGTTCAGGTCCGTCAGCAGGAATTTGGAACCGATCAGCGCGATCCGCTTCGGCCCGGTGAAGGGAATCCGAAGCTCCGCGTTGGCCACGAACAGCTTACTGCCGATGAGGCTGCTGATGTCCCGTCCGCCACGCTCCAGCGTCGTAAAGACATCCTTGCCGTTCAAACCTCGCATGTACCACGGGCTACCGACGTACAGCGGAAAAACATCGCCGCTGTTACCGCCGTACCGGCCCTGGTGCATCGCCCGTAAAGCCAGCGCGCCCTTGCCGAACCAAATGTACCGCCGGTAATCCGCCGTCACGTTGGTAAAGTCGAACGCCCCCACGTAACGGTCCACGCCCAGCCGGTAACGGTAGCCGTTGACCGGTGCCGTCAGGCCGAAGTTCGCATCGTCGCCCACCAGCGCCAGGCCGGCGGTACCGAGGAAGAAGTTGTCGCCCTCCAGGTCCTTGCGCCGCTCCGGCCGCTGGTTTTGCAACGTCACCCGCCGCCCGGTATTGGGGTCGAAGTAGCGCGCGTATTCATCCACCCGCGAGCTGTACAGGCTACCACTGATGGATGCCTCCAGCCGCAGTTTGGTGCTGAACGGCAGGCTGGCGAACCCCCCCACCCGGTCCTGGTACAAGCGCTGAATCAGGTACGGCGCGTTACCGAGCACGGCCCCGCCCGCCCCGTCGCCGAAACTGATCGTATCCAGCCGGGCGGATAACTGGCCAACGCTGCGGAAAGGCGTCCGGCTAATGCTCGCGCCGTAGTTGAACCGGTTCTTACGGTTGACCCAGCCCAGGCTGCCGCCGAAGTCGGTCAACTCGCCGTTGATCTGCACGCCGCCGATCAGCTGGTTGTTACCCAGCACGTCGCTGAACAGGGCCACCACCCCCCCGGCCGCGCCGACGTTGGTTCCGAAAGCCTGGTTCGTGCCCACTCCTAACCCGGAGGATCCCTGGATGTGGTCGAGCTTGAACTTCGGCTTGTAATCGCGCCGGCTGATGGAGTCGGCCGGCAGCACCGAGGTTTTTTCCATACCCGCCAGCAGGTCGTCCACGATCAGGTCGGCGCGGCGGTTAACGCGCGGCAAGGTGGCGGGCGTCAGGTCCACGGCGTTCTTATCCACCACCCAGCCTTCCAGCCGGTCAGCCAACGCGCCGTAGATGCGGTAGCCTTTCTGGTTGAAGTAGGTGTACACCAGGCGATTATTACGTCGGTCGATGCTCATCGCCGGGGCATAGTGCGTAATCCCGGATACGCCGGTGATCAGGTCGGTCACCCGCTCCAGTTTCGTGGAATCGAAGTTATAGCGGTAGATGTTCCGGAAGCCGTCGCGGTTGCTCAGGAAGTAGAGCGTACCGTCTTCGGCTTGCACCGGGTTGAGGTTATCCGCGCCGGGGAACAGGTCGAGGTCGCGGCTCTCCCCCGTCGCTACGTTGAGTGTGGCGAGGTTGAAGCGCAACGCGCCGTGCGGCCGGTCTTTGGTTTGCATCGCTACGCGGTCGGTGCTGTAATAGACCGTCTCGCCGTCAATGCCCCAGTGGGCGTGCGTCTCGCTGAAATGGTCATTCGTAAGCCGCGTCACCTGCTCGGTACGCAGGTTGATCAGAAAAAGATCGGAGTAGCCCTCCATCAAACCGGAAACGACGACGGATCCGCCGTCCGGGCTCCAGCTCGGATCGGTGAAGGCTTCAAGGCCTTCGGGCCAAATGGTACGGGTTGCCTTGCCTTTATCGACGTCGGCGATGACCAGGCCGTTCTTGCCCTTACCGACGATGGTGTAGGCGAACCGCTTGCTATCGGGCGACCAGGTGCCGCTGTTCTCGATGTAGCTCAACTCGTCAGTATGCCCGTTCGTCTTGCTGCTCCTGATCTTGCGAATCACCTTGCCCGTCCGCGCGTCGGCCAGGAAAAGGTCGATGCTGAACAGGTCTTTTTCGGACAGGAAGATGAGGTACTTACCGTTCGGGCTGATCTCCGGCGCGACGTTGATGCGCCCGCCGCCACCGTCGCGCGAAATGAGCTCGCGGCCGACGTTGCGATCTTTCTTCGCCCCGGCAATTTGCTCGCCGTAAGTTTTTTCAAACGACTGTACCCACAGCTTACTGAGATCCTCCAGTTTCATGCCGAGTACGTTGACCGTCGCTTTTTCCAGTCCCAGTTTGGCGGTGGCGCGGAAGTAAGGCGCGATCACGTCGTCGCCCTTCAGCCCGGTCACGAAAGCCCAGAAGGCCTGCCCATAGCGGTAGGGGAAATATTTACCGGAACTCAGGTCCTTGATGCTCGGCACGTCGTCGTTGAGCAGCGCGTCGCGCATCCACATGGCCGTGAACGGGTCTACGGCACCGATGGACATGTATTCGGCCAGGCCTTCCACCATCCACAGCGGAATGTTGGCCATATCGCGCAGGCTGGTGCCCTCGCCGCGCAGGATCATATCGTACTGGAAAGCGTGTACCAACTCGTGGCCCAGCACGTGGTGGGTCTGCTGATTGGTATGCGCCACGGGTAGCACGACGCGGTTTTTGAACGCTTCCGTAACGCCGCCGGTACCGGTGCCGATGGCACCGCTGATGGCGTTAGTTTGCTGAAAATCAGCGTGGTTGGCGTAAATGATCATCGGGTTGCGGAACGCAATGTCGTTGTTCAGTACGCGGCGGTGAACGTTGTACCACTCCTCGCTATCATTTAGAAAATCATGCAGCCAATCGTTGTTATCGATATAGGTATACAGCTCGAAGTTAGATGTTTCGTACACCTTGAAGTCGAACTTTTCGTAACTCGGCTTATTGCGGCCGAACTGGCCGATTTGGGCCGTCAGCAGGGTCGGAAGGGTCAGTGCCATTAGCACCGCCCATAGGGGTTTCAAGTTTATCATGTTTACTATTTGCACTTATCAAAAACGGCACGGCGCGGGGGCCGTACACCTAACGGACACGAACGTGGACGGCCTTCCCCCAAGCCGAAAATGCTAAAGAAAGGTTATCGTTTCTTACTACCTTAAAAGATGTGCAAATGTTTGAAAAAAGTTTTGGGCGGGGACGCGGGTGCGGAGAAATGGAGGACACGGCGTTGGTGGCATTATCCATCGCGTCACATTTCAACTCCAAATATCAGACGCTCAATCATGCTTAATGCATCGCCCCGGAACACTCCCGCCTTACCAGCGGTTCAGCCACTGACGGACCATAAGGTCAACTCACCAAAAGACCACCCCCCATGCCCACCCGCCCCGACTACCCCCCCATTGCCGATTACGGCGTCATCGGTAACCTGCACACCACCGCCCTGGTCAGCCTGCGGGGCGACATCGACTTCATGTGCCTCCCGCGTTTTGATTCGCCCTCCGTCTTCGCGCGCATTCTGGACAAGGATAAGGGCGGGAGTTTCACGTTCACCTGCGCGGATGCGGAGACTAACTTCAAGCAACTCTACCTGCCCGACACCAACATCCTGATCACCCGTTACCTGAGCGCGGACGGCATCGCGGAGCTGACCGACTTCATGCCCATCGCGAAGAGCGAAGACGACTTCGCCATCTTCCGGCGGCTGAAGGGTGTTCACGGCAAGCACAAGATTAGAGTCGCCATCCGGCCCGCTTTCGACTACGCCCGCGCGGGCTGCCGCGCCGAGCGCAACCCCGATGGACCCGGTTACCTGCTGCACGACCCCACCGGCAAGCAACACGCCATGCTGCTGCTCACCGATGCTAAACTGGAGATTACCGATCAAGGCCTGGAAGGCGAGATCATTCTCGAAGCCGGGCGGGACGTTGATTTCCTGCTCACCCTGGCCACCGGCGCGAACTACGAACTCGACTTTATCGAGCACTTTCACAAAACGCGATCCTTCTGGGCGGAGTGGTCCGCCAAATGCACTTACGACGGCCTGTGGCGGGAGTCGGTGATGCGCAGCGCGCTGACCCTGAAACTGCTGACCTCGCGCCACTACGGCAGCACGGTCGCCGCGGCCACCTTCGGCCTGCCGGAAACCATCGGCGGTGAGCGGAACTGGGATTACCGCTTCACCTGGATTCGCGACTCGGCCTTCACGATGTACGCCTTTCTGCGGCTCGGTTACCGGGAAGAGGCGGAGGGCTTCATCGACTGGATCCAGGATCAGTGCATGGAGGAACTGCAACTGATGTACGGCATCGACGGGGCAACGGAACTCGAAGAAAAGAACCTCGACCACCTGGAAGGTTACATGGGCAGCCGGCCCGTTCGCATCGGTAACGGCGCGTATGATCAGCGACAAATGGACATCTACGGCGAGTTGATCGACACCATCTACCTGTACAATAAGGCGGGCGGCAGCATCACCCACGAATTTTGGCAAGGCATCAGCGGTCTGGTCAACTACGTCGTCGAACACTGGCGGGACAAGGACCACGGCATCTGGGAAGTACGGAGCGGCAAGCAACGCTTTTTGCATTCCGCCGTTTGCTGCTGGGTAGCCATCGACCGGGCAATGAAGATCGCCGAGGCGCGCTCCCTCCCCTGCCCCATGGCCGAGTGGCGCCAGGTGCGCGATACCATCTACCGCGAAATCTACGAGGGTTTTTGGAACGAGGACATCCAGGCCTACCCCCAGTTTTTGGGCAGCGACACGGTAGACGCCAGCGCGCTGCTGATGCCGCTGCTGCGTTTCGTGTCCAGCAAGGAGCCGCGCTGGCTGAAAACCTTCGAGCAGATCGAGGAAAAGCTAACGGCCGACGTGCTCGTCTTTCGCTACAAGCAGGAACACGGCGCGACGGATGGGCTGGAGGGCGAAGAGGCTTCCTTCACTATTTGCTCCTTTTGGTACGCCGAATGCCTGGCCCGCATCGGCCGGGTAGAGGAGGCGACCGTGGTCATGCAAAAGCTCCTGGGTTACGGCAATCACCTCGGCCTGTTCAGCGAGGAGATCGGGATGCACGGCGAACAGCTGGGCAATTTTCCGCAGGCGTTCTCCCATCTCAGCCTGATCTCGGCGGCGTTTCAGATTGACCGGAAGGCTAAGAGCTAGGAATCAGGAGCTTGTGGTCTGTCAAAGGCGCATTTTCCTGTTGCCTTTTGGGCGCGGCAGCTCGGGAGCGTGGTAGCCCGGTAGCCCGGAGAAACTCCTCCGGAGTACCTCCGGGCTAAGTTGTTTGGCCCCCTCCGGGGACGTCCCAGCACTTATTGTCAACTATCAAGCAGTTAGACGACTCGATTCTGAGGCAACCGGAAAATCATTGGTTGACAGACCACTAGGAGCTAGGAATTAATGCCCGTCTTGCATGCGTGGCGGGCACTAACTCCTAACTCCTAACTCCTGGCTCCTGGTTCACCCCCGCAATTTATCCAGCAAATCGCTTAGTTCCTGAGCCTCCGCCTCCGAAAGTGGCGAGAAGGCGATCTTCCGGGCGGCTTCTACGGCATAACTGGCTTTGCTGATCACGTCGAGCCCGGTCTTGGTGATAAGGATATCGACGCGGCGGCGATCGTCCATACATTCCAGGCGTTCGACGTAGCCCTTTTCCTTGAGCTTATCGACCAGGCGGCTGGCGTTGCTCATCTTGTCGAGCATCCGTTCGGTCAGCAGTTTCACGGTGGCGGGCTTGCCGCCACGCCCCCGCAGGATGCGTAGAATGTTGAACTGCTGAAGGCTGAGGCTAAAAGGTTTCAGCGCTTGTGCCGTGGTTTGGTTGAGCCAGGCGGAAGTGTAGACAATGTTAACGTGGGCGCGGTGTTGCGCCGATTTGAAAGTCGGTTGCTTTATAGCTTCTTCGATAGTCGGCATAACGTGGAAAGGGAAATTTTCGGGCACCAATATAGGTTTGCACAGTCAATACACTAGCTGATCAATTGTTGCAATGGAGTATGAATATACGCCGGGTCCTGACAACACGTATGTTAAAAAACGGACTTTGCACCCGCGGCCCCGCCCGAATAATGGAAGAGTTACAAATGAGAATCGGGAAGTGCCGCCGCACTTAAGACGGCGGCGCACCTCCTCCGGCTACTTACCGGGGCGTTGGAGAACCCGCCGAGATACGCGGCAAATGTCGGTCACTATTTCTGGTCCCTGTTTACCTTCGGCGGGTAAAATCACCCGAAAAAATGAAGATTCTCGTCATCGGCGGCGGCAACATGGGTAAGACGTACTGCCGCAGCCTGCTCCGCGCCCACCTCGTTCAACCCGAAGACCTGATGGTGCTGGAGCGCAGCCCCGAGCGCGCCGAACTCCTGCGCGCCGAAAAAGTCGGCGTCGTTCATACCGAACCCGCTGACTGCCTCAACGTTGCCGACCTCATCATCCTGGCCGTGAAGCCGCAGGACAGCGCGAGCCTGTTCGCCAAATTGCGCCCGGCCACCGACCCCCAGCAAGTCTACCTTTCCATCATGGCCGGCGTTACGATCGCCTCGATCCAGGAAGGTCTCGGCGTGGAAAAAGTCATCCGCGCCATGCCCAATCTGCCCGCCCAGATCGGGTTGGGCATGACGAGCTACACGGCCAGCGACGCCGTTACCCGCATCGAACTGGTGCTGGTGCAAAACCTGCTCAACACCACCGGCAAAGCCATCTACGTCGACACCGAGCACGCCATCGACGCCACCACGGCCATCAGCGGCAGCGGCCCGGCCTACGTTCTGTATTTCATGGAAGCGATGATCGACGTGGCCCGCGAAATGGGATTCACCGAAAGCCAGGCTGAACTGCTCGTAGCCCAAACCTTCCGCGGCGCGGTGGAACTGCAAATGAAAAACGACCTCAGTTGCAGCGAGTGGATCGCCCGCGTGAGCAGCAAGGGCGGCACCACCGAGGCGGCGATCAACACCTTCAAAGCGACATCGGTTTATGAAGACATCAAAGCGGGCGCGCGGGCGGCACTGGAACGGGCGGAGGCTTTAGGCAGGGGGTAGAGAGGAGATGACGGGGTGTAGGGAGGAGATGGTAGATGACGGGCGGTAGCCGGTAAATTATCGACGGCGGGTTTACGCATCTCCGCGCTACCATCTACCATCTATCGGCTAACTTTGCCGCCGTGCAACTCACCACCTCTTACCGCGACATCTGGAAAGTTTCCCTTCCCATTATCATTGGGAGCGCGGCCCAAAACGTGGTAGCGATGACGGATAGCGTCTTCCTTTACTACAAAAGTGAAGACGACTTTGCCGCCATCGGTTTCGTGGCTGCTTTCTACATCATCGTGGCGGCCATCGGTTTCGGCTTCAGCCGGGGTGGGCAGATATTAATGGCGCGTCGGGCCGGGCAGCAAAAACCCGCGGGCGTAGGCCGCGTTTTCTACAGCACGATCTATTTCGAGCTGGTGCTGGCCGTGCTCCTTTTTCTGTTCATGACCCACGGGGCGTACTGGCTTTTCGCCAGCCTGGTGGATTCGGATGTCATTTTCTATAAAGCCCTGGAGTACCTGGAGACGCGCAAGTGGGGCGTCTTTGCCAGTTACCTGGGGGTGGCCTTCATCGCGCTTTATACCGGCATCGCCCGGCCGGTGTTCATCATCATCGACACGATCATCCTGGCGGCTACCAACATTTTTCTGGACCGCGCGCTGATCTTCGGCATGTACGGCTTTCCGGAAATGGGCATCGCCGGGGCGGGGCTGGCGAGCACGATCGCGGAGTACGTCGCGCTGCTGGTATTCATGGTGTACATGATCTTCGACCGGAAAAACCGCATCTATAACATCTTCAGACTACCGAAATGGAACCCCGCCATCATCCGCGAAATAGTGGGGCTGTCGGTACCGATCGTGGCGATGTCGATCGTTGGGCTGAGCAGTAGTTTCATCTTCTTCGGCCTGGTGGAAAACTTCGGCGAGCGGGCGCTGGCGACTACCAACATCGTGCGCATCGCCTACCTCATCCTCTCCATTCCGGCCTGGGGTTTCTGCACGGGCATCAACACGATGGCGAGCTACTTCGTCGGGGCGGGCGAACGGGAAAAAGTGAACGTGGTGCTCTGGAAAACCTCCTTTCTCTGCCTCGGCATCACGACGCTGATGATCCTTCCCTTACTCCTCTTCCCCAACCAGGTCCTCTACCCTATTCTGGGCGACGAGCGGGCGTACCTGATCGACGCGGCCTACCCTATTTTTTGGGTGCTGTGGGGTATTCTGACCACCTTCAGCTTCGGCAGCATTTTCTTCAACGGCCTCATCGGCGCGGGAGAAACCGGGCTGGCCCTGAGGCTGCAAAGTGCTTGCGCGGCGGGCTACGTCATCCTGATTTTCGCGGTGGTACGGGTATCCTGGGGTACCATGGTGCTGGCCTGGTCGGTAGAGATCATTTACTGGGTGGCGGTGTTCGTGCCGGCGTGGCTGTTCTTTCGGCGACCAGCGTGGGGAGTCAAAAGTCAGGAGTCGGGCAGTCAGGAGTCCGTAAAAACTCCTGACTAACGAGGGCGGGGCCGCGGGTGCAAAACAAAAGGGGAAGGAACGTCGCCGCCCTTCCCCTTTCTTTAATTCCTTCCATCTTTCCGCCTTTGCTCAGCAGACCTTATCGGCACAGGCCGAACTGGCGAAGGCGTCCGGCTTGGCTTTGAAAACGAAACCCATGCCGAGGATGTAGCCCATGGCTTCCTTCAGCGCGGTGTTCGACTCGAAAGCCGGGTCGGTGTTAATGTCGGCGTGCACTTCGAGGGCCACGTCGTGCTCATCCAGCAGGTTACAGAGCGCGTAGGCGATCTCCACCGAACGGGCGACTTCGAGGATCATCCGCTCGCGAATGCTCATCTTATTCGTGTTCTTGTAGTTAGCGATGTACATGAAGCCGCCTTTCTTTTCGCGCAGAAATACGATGACGGTAGCGAACTCGGTCACTTTGCCGCGCACCTGGCTGTCGGTACCGATGCAAACTTTGAGGCGATGCCCCGCTTCCCGCTCCCGCAGAATGGTATCGCGAACGGCGTCGGCGATGGGCTTTTCGATCCGGTCGCCGTTATAACGGCGCCACTTCATTTCGGTGATGGGGCTCTGGGTCATGATGGTTGAGGTTGTTTGATTCCCCAAGGTAACCCTCCCAACGCAATGATAAGTTGCGCAGCCACCCGAGGACCCGAAATTTAATACTGTTATGACTTCCGGTTTACGCGTGGCAAGAAACTTGCCTTTGTCCGCAACCATCCTTTTCATACTCAGTTAATACCCCGATCCATCTAAGCCCGGAGGTGCGCGCCGAGGCGATTACCTCCAAGTTTAGATAGGTGGTTTTGGGGCACGCGGGCTTATGCCCGGCGTGCCTTTTTAATTACGTCGCGACTATCCGTGAGAAGATTACCCGACGAGGACGCTTCCACGCCGCGCCAAGCTCCCCGCGAATGATGGAAACGGCACACCCCGGCCAAGCGCGTCAGAACTTTTCATGTGACTCCCATAACGTTATCATGACCTCTTTTAAAAAACGGTAACTTTCGCGTCGAATCGCGTTTCCGTACAACTTTAGCGGCACGAGAGCCCCCAAACGCAAGCTTCCGCCCCCATGTTCGATTCGTTCGGGAACTTTCTTAACAATACGTAGTCGCCGTGTCGGCTCACGTCTGGACGCGAGAAGCTTGCATGGTAGTTTAATTATCAGTTACTTTACTCATAATGCACAGCAGTCAGGAACAAGCCGAGGAAATTTTACCCCCCTATAAGTTCAAAGAACTCAAGGTTTACAACTCTACGGAATACCTGTGGGAGAACGTGAAGAAGTACCGTCAGGTCTTCGACCGGCACGAGACGGCGTACATCTACACCGAGCTTTCTCTGCACAATAAGAATTTCGACCTCGAAGACTGGTCGCTGCGCGTCGACCTTAAGTGTTTCAGCGTAGCGGGCGAGGTGCGCACGGAAGTTTGTAACCTCACCATTGAGAAGGAGGTGAGCAAGTTCGACAACGTCATCTTTCTGCGCGAAGGTTGGGGCAATCAGAAGCGCGGTACGTTCTGGAAGCGCGGCACCTATTTTTGGGAAGCCTATATCGACGGCAAAAAAGTAGGCAGTAAGTACTTTTACATCATCGAGCCGCGGGAAGACGCGACTGAGATACTGGAAGACGACTGGGAGTATAAAGAGTCGGTCGAAAAGTACCTGGAGTTACAGAACGCCCGCATTTACGAGGGGCCCTACGACGATGTTTCGGAGGACGACCGCATTTTCCTCAAGGAATTCGCCGTCAAGGAAACGCGGTACATCTACCTGGAGCTGACCTTCAAAAACCTGCAACCGCACGAAGATTGGCACCTGGAGTTGTTTACTAAATTTCACAACCAGGCCCGCGAGCTCAAAGGGCAGGTGGTTCGACTGCAGCAAATCAAGAAAGATCAGGAGGTGATCAAGATTACCGCGGGCTGGGGCGCGGCCAACCCCAACCTGTGGCGCAGCAACAATTATACGGCGGACATCGTGTTCCTGGACCGGCTCATCGGCTCCATTCCCTTCATCGTCGATGACGAAGCCGTGCCCGGCATGCCCCCCATTTACCTGCCGGGCAAAGACAGCGGCATGGTGCTCGCCCCCGCCACCGAAGATGTCGATGAATCCTTCGATCAGATCATGGCCCGCCTCAACGCCCTGACCGGCCTACACGAGGTGAAGCGCCAGATCCAGGAACACTCCGTCTATATCCGTTTCCTGCAGCTGCGCCAGCAACGGGGCTTCGAGATGGACAAGGGGATGGACGTCCACGCCGTTTTCATCGGTAACCCCGGCACGGGTAAGACCACCGTAGCCCGCATGATGGGCAAGCTATACCGCAAGATGGGCCTGCTTTCCAGCGGCCACACCGTCGTGGCGGACCGCGTCGACCTGGTGGGGGAATACATCGGCCAAACCGCACCCAAAACCCGGGAAGTCATCGATAAGGCCCGTGGTGGGGTGCTCTTCATTGACGAAGCTTACGCCCTCGCGCGCAGCAACGACGATGGTAAAGACTTTGGCCGGGAGGTCATCGAAATCCTCGTTAAAGAAATGAGCAACGGCCCGGGAGACATCGCCGTGATCGTCGCCGGATACCCCGAAGAAA
>ENA-ORXT01004799-ORXT01004799.1-marine-metagenome-genome-assembly--contig:-NODE-4799-length-13698-cov-9.663094_pt1 | contig 13698 bp, 8 predicted proteins | sample MGYA00237868_ERZ511482 | MGnify/ENA metagenome assembly ERZ511482 | reverse complement strand
TGCAAGTACCAAATGGCCCAATGTTAAATTTCTTCTATAAGAAAGATTTACCTGCTGAAAACTTACAATTTTGGAAAGACTTACAACCAAAAACAGTAGAAATGATGCAATATTTTAGCGAAAATATTGGTGAATATCCATATGATCAATACTCTGTTATTCAAGGTGGAGATGGCGGAATGGAATATGCAATGTGTACACTAATTACTGGTAAACGCAAGTTTGGTAGCCTTATGGGAGTTACTGCACACGAATTAGCTCACACTTGGTTTCAGTTTCTATTAGCCACTAATGAAGGTAAACATGAATGGATGGATGAAGGGTTTACAAGTTATATTAGCCACTATGCTATGGACTATATAAATAAAAAAGGTGGATTTCACCGCTTATATTATACCAAAAATAAATGGAAAGACACTCGCTACACATCGCCTTAATTAAACATCTAATTTATTAAGTTTATAATTAAGTTAATTTTATGGCGATTAGATTTGCATACTAACTGGATTAAGTTGACTTGTTTGATAAAGACTTTTAGTTGGCTAGATGGATATGGCTAACTTCTCTTTTTTAGAATACACGTTTACGACTCAAAATTACTACAAGTAAAACAGCGAGCACTATGCGAAAACAAATAGGGTAAGATTGCTTATATCACCCTCAACTGTTGCAACACTTCGTACACAAAAGCCATTCTATCTTAATCTGTTGCAACAGTGTTTTTAGCCCATTATATGGATGTTTTAAGGCTGCAAGAGTATTATGTATCTAATTAATAAAGTTAATTAACTTTATTAATTAGATACAATTCAATAGATTCTAGATAAAAAACATTTTTAGCTGCTTTATAAGACAGCTGTATTATAGCTTGTATCTTTGTAGTGATTCAAAATAAGCTGTTTCAAAGCAAGTGAATTTATTGGCATACATCAAAGAAAAAACACTGGCTTAAACAGTCAGGTTCTGTATGAAATAGGAATAGACAACTAACCGAAACTCTTTTTTATTGAATACTGTTTACCAGAAAAATGATATATTTTGACTGAACAATCATCCCCTACCCCACTGAGCCGTAGAGAGCGAATCAATAAATTCTTTAGAAGGATTCTTGATTTAACAGAGGGCCTAGATCGGAAAGGGACCATTGAAAAAATAAGGGCAAACATTGAGACTCGTGGAGCCAATGTTTGGCTGTTGGTTAGTGCCATTATGATTGCCTCTATTGGATTGGATCTTAACTCCCAAGCAGTCATCATTGGAGCGATGTTAATCTCTCCTTTGATGTCTCCTATTTTAGGGATGGGCTTATCTATTGGTATTAACGACAAACAAACACTCTGGCTCTCTGTAAGGCATTTTGGGGTAGCGATTGCTGTTTCTCTTTTAACCAGTGTTATCTATTTTACTTTTACGCCTTTTGGAACATTGACACCCGAAATAGCTGCTCGTACTTCCCCTACGGTCTTAGACGTTATGGTCGCATTTTTTGGAGGAATAGCTGGTATTGTAGCAACCAGCAGGAAAGACCTCATCAATGCGGTTCCAGGGGTTGCCATTGCGACTGCTTTGTTGCCTCCGCTTTGTGTAACTGGTTTTGGAATTGCCAATTTAGATTGGGACATTGCAGCAGGTTCTTTTTACCTGTTCTTCTTAAACTCAACCTTTGTGAGTTTGGCAACTTATATGATTGTAAGAATTTTACGATTCCCATATAAAAGATACGTCAATCAAAATGAAAGACGTCGTAATGCCATCTTAATGGTCTGTATATCGTTTATTTTGGTAATCCCCAGTTTCTTTAAGCTCAGTCAGATTCTAGAAGATGCTAACGAAAAGAAGCAACTGACAAATTATTTAGACGAAGTATTCAAGGGCAAAAATATCGGGGTCATTGATTGGGATTTTCAGGATGATGCAGACAACAATCATCAAGAGTTGAATGTCGCTATTTATAGTGAAAACTATCTGCCAAACGATTCTATCGATTTATACAAACAAGCCATTAAAAAATATGGAATCAAAAACTGTGAGGTCAATATTTCGCAACTAAAGGACAAACCCAATTTAAATGAAGGTATAAATATTAAAATTGGAAAGCTTGAAGCCGCTGTAGACGAATTACAAGAGTCAAACACATTGTATCTAAAAGAGTCCCAAGAAACAGCAAATAGGGAGTTAAATTTGAATGCTATTAAGGCAAGTATAGAAGAGGAAATAAAGGTATATTTTCCCGAAATTGAAAAATACAGCATATTAAGTGGTGAAGAACATTTAACAGAAGCCAATCAACCCATTTCGGTGGTTTTGGTAAAATGGAATAAAGATGTTTTAAAAAGTAAAAATTTAAAGGAAAGAGAAAGCTTATTGGCCTCTAGAATTAGTGAAAAATTAAAGTTGGAAAATGTTTCCATAATGCGATATGAATAGTGAAAAAAAAGCGATCAAGAAACTTGAACACTTATTAGAACTTTTAGAAGAAGAACGAAAAGAGGACATCAACCAATTCAACCAAAGGATTTTGGCTGTTAGCCTGAAAGACCGGATACAAAATGGGTCTACTTGGTTTCCACTTGAACTAAAGGATTCAGGTTATGGCTTGGGGGAACAGCCTTTTGTTATTTTGGAAAAGACCAAAGACTACAGCAGTCACAACTCTTTTCATTCTGGCAAACTGGTCAACTTTTTTACCCAACAATCGGGCATTAAAGACGCACATCAAAAAGGCATTGTTCATTTCTCGAAGAACGGACAGGTAAAGGTTTTTCTTTATGCCAATGAATTGCCCGATTGGATAAACGATGGAAAACTGGGTTTGGACGCACTGTTTGATGACCGCTCTTATAAGGAAATGAAAAAGGGTGTAAAACTTGCCATTGAAGCAGAACGGAATAAACTAGCTGATTTTAGGGAGATTTTTAAAGGGGATAAAAGTCCTCGTTTTGAAAAAAGTCCGTATCCTTTTTTCGCTAAATACCTCAACGTTTCTCAAAACGAAGCCATCCAACAAATTATGGATGCCGAAGATGTTGCCATCATTCACGGTCCGCCTGGTACAGGAAAAACTACGACCATTGTGGAAGCCATTCGCTTATTAACAATGCAGAAAAAACGGATTCTAGCTACTGCTCCCAGTAATGCTGCAGTGGATTTGCTCACCTTAAAATTAGCAGCTTTGGGGTTAAATGTCGTTCGTATTGGAAACATCTCCAGAGTCGATGCAAGCCTTGTTGACTTAACTTTAGAAAGTCAATTGTTTAACAGCAATGAAGCAAAGGAAATCAAACGGATGAAAAAACAGGTGGAGGTTTTGTATAAAACTGCTGGGAAATTCAAACGAAGTTTTGGTCCAGAAGAAAGGCAAAAAAGAAAGGAAGCTTATCAAGAAGCACGTGCAATTCGAGATCAAATAAAAACCATTGAGCATTATCTAGTTAACAAAATTATTGACAATGCAGAAGTCGTTTGTGCTACTTTGGTTGGTGCCAACAATCGATACATCGAAAACCAACGGTTTGATATTGTCGTTATAGATGAAGCCGCTCAAGCATTAGAACCTGCTACTTGGATTCCTATTAGTAAAGCCAATGACAAAGTCATTTTAGCAGGTGATCCCTATCAATTGCCACCTACGGTTAAATCACAAAAGGCTGGAAGAGCCGGATTGGAGGAAACGCTCATTGAACAGTGTATCGACAATTTCAAAAACGTTGCGCTCTTAAAAACCCAGTATCGGATGAACGAAAAAATCATGGGTTTCTCCAACGACTATTTTTATGACAATCAATTAGAGGCAGATTATTCTGTAAAAAATCATTTGCTTTTTAAAAACGATTTGCCAGTGGAATTTATAGATACGGCTGGCTGTGGTTTTGAAGAAAAACAAAATCCCAAAACAAAAAGTATTTACAATCCTGGTGAATACAAAATTTTATGGAAACACTTAGACACGCTCCTACCTTCTTTGGACAAAAAAAATCCACCCAACATTGGTATTATTGCGCCTTACAAACAACAGGTCATTTATCTAAAAAATCAAATCAATGACTACTTTGACTTTTCTGAAAATCCCATTCATATAAACACCATAGACAGCTTTCAGGGGCAAGAAAGAGACATCATCTATCTATCGCTGGTCCGTAGCAACGATAAAGGAACCATCGGCTTTCTCAAAGACTACAGACGGATGAATGTCGCAATGACTCGTGCTAGAAAAAAACTGGTCGTTATTGGTGACAGTGCTACACTTGGCAACGACCGCTTCTACAAACGCTTCTTAGACTATTGCGAAGAAATTGGTGCCTACCAATCGGCTTGGTCTTATCAGTAAATGCTATAACATAATACTGACTTCACTCTATAACAAGTTTATTGCCTATTAAGTAGTCTGACAAAAATAAGTTGACAATTAACTGCCAATTATTTTGAGTGCCTTATGAGGCGTTATTTTACCGCATAGCCTTAGCTACGTGGAAAAATCACAACAATTAAGTCACCAAAAGAATGACAGAGAATTGTTAAGTTATTTTTGTCAGACTACTTAAATCCCTATTTATTAACAACTATTGAGCATGTCGTGAGCTTAATGTTCACTAATTATACATTTTAAATATTATTAATATAATATTTTCATAATTCATAGTTATTGTCATTCTTATTTTTAAAATTCGATTTACAATTTTACACATTTTAATTACATACATATATAAACTCGATCAGATGGGGAATACTACGTTGCAAAATTGTTTAGGGTTCCTCTATGTTTCCTTTTATAAAATTCAGCTGAAGTTCCACGACAATGGCTGCATTTTCAAACATTAAATGCTAGGCTTTTATAAAACGAAAACAAATGATGTTGACCAATCAATGTTGTTAAAATTCACAATTGTGAACCAAAATAACATTGTCATTTTAAATGATGTTGCTTATCCTCATTTTTACATCTCATAAAAATTGTTTATTTTAGTGTATCAATTGCTCTTAACAGCAAGAAGCCAATTCTTCGTTCATTTCTTTGTCGTTGGGTAAGATTCTTCTATATTGTTTAGTAGGGACCTAGGTAGGTTTTGTTGTGCCTTCCAACATCAGCACTTACTGGATGATAATATTTACTTTATCATATATATAAAAATCACGAAAACAAAAATCCTGTAAATCCATTAATCCTAAAAATCCTGATACAGACAAAAACATTATAACCCGAGAAACAACAGCCCTTAATCAACATTAAAAAAAACACTTTGGCCAAAATAATAATCATTTCAATTGTGATTGCCGTATTGGGTTTTATTCCACTTATGGGACTTCCAGGAGCACTTGTGTTTATGCTGTCAAAACCCATCGTTCATATAATATATGGACCCATGGCATTCGAGCATTTCGAGCAATCGTTGAGTGCAAGTTTTTGGGGCTTGGCTCTTTTATTAGCTGTTCTTTGGCCAATATCTATTCCTATTGCGTATGGACTGTGTCAAAAAATATTCGGTCAATTGCCTTTTTTCTCTATAAAACACTTAATCCCTTTTTGCATCTTTGTTTTAATAGGATCGACAATCATCTCCTCCATTACGGTATCGATGAACGATAATTTAAGGCGTTTGTCTAGCTCAGAAATACTATCGCAGGCAATACAAAATGGAAAGCTTTCTCTTGTAAAAAAACATTGGAATGCAGACAATATAGAATCCTTGGGTAATCCTTTGTTTATTGCGCTTGAAAACAAGCAAGCCCAAATTGCGCAATTCTTTTTAGACAATGGCACAAGCCCTCATAATTATACCAAAGGTTTTGTACACTATGAACCAGGAATAACTCCACTGCATACTGCTGCTAAAAATGGAATGATCGATATTCTAGAGAAAATTTTACAGGCTGGAGTTGACCCAAATATACGGTCCACTAATGGGAAAGTGCCTTTACACACTTTGAGCTTTGATAAAGATGCACTTCAGGTAGTAGAAATATTAAAGAGCTATAAAGCAGATTTTGCGGCTGTTGATAAAGATGGTAATACCCCTTTGATCTGCTTGACTATGATCAATGCTCCTATGCTAAAGTATAGACCAATGATTGCACAGAAACTAATTGATTTTGGCTGTCCCAAAGATGGAAGAAACAATCAAGGTCAGACTGCATTGAGTATCATTCAAGAAGAACAGCCATACGAATATGAATTGATACAAGTTTTATCAGATTAATCAATTTCAATCAATCCCAAAATATTTTACCCCTGCTCTATCAACTCGTCTAATTTTTCATGTAGCCAAATAGAATCGGCAATCTGGCGAATTTCACTCACCTCTTCTTTTAATTTTAAAGGAGAAATTTTACTGCCCATTTTAATACGAGCCATTTTTTTTACATAACGCACCAAATTACCATGGACTTTTTTATGGTACTGAGACAATTTGCGATTCCGTTTTAAATAAATCGTGAATGCATCTATTAATGAAAAAAGGGGAATCATTTCATCTGTTTCATAATACGTTTTCATTAACAAACTTTTTGTAATCAAATGATAATACGATTCACTAAAGTTTACATTCTGAAGCAATGAAATGGTTTTATTGTATTTGCCTTTTGTAAACTGGAGCAATGCCGATACATAAGTAAAAGCATTTTCTCTATGTTCCAAAGAAATTTTATCCTTATAGGTCGCAATAAATTCTTCTGAGAAATCCAATTCTTTCAAACGAATACTCAATAAAGCAATGTTATGGAAATCCCATTGTTCAATTTCTCCATTGTTCAATATAATATCATTCTCTAAGACCGCTCTGTACAACTCAAACAAACGAGCAGTATATTCTATATTACCTGTATTGATTTTTCGGATACAATAATTTCGAGCATGCCCATAAAAATTACGCTTTTCTGCTAAATCAAAGACATGAATGTATTCCACCAATTTACCAAAGAACAGTGTATAATGTTCTTCATTAGAGGGTTCTATAATCATTTTATAAACCGTCAGATACATATCAATCAAAGGATGTATTTTGAGCCCTCCCTTTTCAATTATAGATATAATATCTTCTATAAAAGAGGGATTGTAATCTGCTTCCAATACATTCTTATAGTTCTCTACAAAACACGCATTTTTTATTTTACTTGCCACATAAAAAACATCTAAATTCCGATCCAATAATTCCAAAAAATCAACTGTGGTATTGTTGCGCTCCTTAAACTTATGGTCTGACAAACGAACATCTAATTCATAGTGCTCCTTAAAATAATGGATGGTCCGAAAAGGTTCGTTTTCCAATGCTGAACGTTCTTTCTCAATCTTCTGCAAATACTGCTTATTCAAATGTTTCGCCGAAAAAGCATTGACCAACAAATCGACTTTGGTATGATTTCTTTTCTTTAATTGCTCTTGAATAAAAAAGCCTTCTACCAACTGCGTCATCTCCGACAGCAAATACCGTAAGTTCTGCTCATTGTATTTAGTATCAGGAAAAAAAGCCGCAAACAGCTGCTTACGCTCTATACCTTCACCATCAAAGGATGGATAAAAATCTATTAAGTAATCATAATAGTCCAACAACTTTTCATTCTTATTAAAATAAGGAGAAGCCATATAATTCCGTAGTAATACCGTTTCCTTAGGAGACAGTTTCTTCAAAAACTTTATGAGCTTACTTTTATACAAATATTATAATTATTACGTTGTTAAATTGGCAGAATTATTAAACCGTTTCAAACAATAAATCATTCCTCACCTATCACTCCTCACGGCTACCCATACTTAGTTGTCTTCATCAAAATCAATTTCACCATCATTACTTTCCTCCTCTTCAAGTTTAGACTTTGCCTTCTCTTTCGCTATGATTTTATTGAGTTGTGCTTTGGCTTCTTGTTCTAGTTTTTTATCGCCTCTATAATTGTCAACGATACTTTTCACAGTTGCCTTGGCTTGATAAACATCTCCTTTTTTCATGAAAATATCTCCCAACAACAAATAAGATTTTACCACCCAAAACTCCTGAGCAGGTGTTTCTCTATCTACTCTAAAACAAGCATCTTTGGCTTTGTCTAATTGGTTTTTGTCGTATAAAATTTTAGCAATCAGATAGCGTGCTTCCGCACCTGCTTCATTGGTGTTTTGCTTGGCAACGGTCTCAAAAGTTTTGAGGGCATCGTCTTTTTGGTTGTTTTTAAAATCTAATTTTGCCAAAATAAAATTAGTCTCCAATTTATCTTGCTTGGTCGCTCTTCGGTCTTTGACCAATAAATTACCATACTTGATAACTTCTGAATCTTTCCCCAAATTATAAGAAGCTTTGGTAATTCCCTTGAGGGCTTCTGTCGTAATTTCGGGCTGAGAAGCTATTCCATACAATTTCTTATAATACTGATAAGCTTTCTGGTCGTTTTTATCTATCACAAAGGCAATACGTGCAGCACGCATCAATGCTTTTTCTGTAAATAAATTATTGGACTGTTTTAACACATAATCAAAATCACTTCTTGCCGAACGATAGTTTTTACTCTGATACATACAATCGCCTCTGTAAAAATAGGCAAAGACTGTAAATGCGCCTCTTGGGTGTTCTGTAATATATTTATTAAAAGAACTGATCGCCTTCTGACAATCTCCTTTTTCATAAAAGCTTTCTGCAAACTGATATAAAATGGTGTCTTGTGCAGAAGTTGACAAATTGACATTGTCGGTTTTACGCAAATAGTCAAAATACGCATCTGGGTCGCCTGTTGCTATATACACTTCTTTCAAACTGAGTGCCGCCGTTTGTGCTTCTTGACTTTTAGGATATTGGTTGATCACTTTTTCATAATAAGTAATCGCCGATCCGTATTCTTCCAAATTGTAATACATCAATCCCAAATCTGAAGTAGCTTGTGGGACAAACTTACTCTTGGGATATTTTTGTAGTAACTGATTATAAGTATTGATAGCCTTACTATAATTGGCAGTTAAGGCGTGGGTGCTCGCTATCTGGAACAGCGCATCGTCGGCATAATAAGAATTGGGATATTGTTTTCCGATTTTTTCCAACATCTTAATTTTTTCCCCATTGTCTTGCTGCAAACCTGCAAGCATTCCCGTCTGAAACAGCGCATAGTCGGTTTCGCCTCCACCCTTCTTGACAATTGTTTCATATTGTTTCTTGGCTTGACTGTAATCTCTTAATATAAAACTACAATCGCCACTTCGCAACAAAGCATCGGGATACATTTTTGCCTGAACCTCACTGAGTTCTCCCATTTGTTGAAAAGCTGAAATAGATTTGTTGTAAGCTGTTCTCGCTTGGTCGTACTTTTTTTGAGAAAAATAAATATAAGCAATATTATAATGAGCAACTGCTGGTGAAATTTTATCGGTCGCTTGACTAGGACTGTTCAAATAAGTCGTCAGCTCTTGGATAGATTGACCGAATTCTTTTTTATCGGAATAGATGTTCCCTTTCCAGAAATGGGTATAAGCCACCAATTTATTGTCCATTGGATAAGTCAAGGTTTTATCAAAATAAGTCAAGCTCTCGCTTGTTTTTCCTCCTGTATACAATTCAATGGCTTTGGCATAAGCAATACGCTGATAACTCTTTTTTAAAGCAGGAGTTTTACTCGATATTCCATCAATCACTTCTAAGGCTTCATTATAGTTTTTGGTTACTTCAAACAACTCGCCCAAATAATCTTTGGATTTTGCCGCTTCTGGGTCATTGGGATATTGCTTGATAAAATCTCTAAAACTGACTATCGCATCTGAATGAAATCCCAACTCGTAGGTTAATTTTGCATAATTAAATGCCGATAGTTTTTTAATACTTGCATCATTGTTTAATTCAGAAGCAGCTTTAAAAGCAGTCCGAGCTTTCTCTTTGTCGTTGACTTTCAAATAGCAATCTGCCAAATGATACATGGCATTTTGACCATACTCATCGTCCAAGGTATTCAACTCTAAGAAATTGGGAATGGCTTTTTCGTAGTCGCCAAACTGATATTGGGTATAAGCCAATAAGTACAAATCTTCTTTACTTACTTTGGTCGAACGCTCTACAAAATAAGACAAATAAGGCAAGGCTTTTTCAAAATTCTTTTGGTCGTAATATACCAAGCCCACCATTTTATGCATTTGTGTTTTATACTTCAATCCACTAACCTCCAACTTAGGAATGGTATATTCCATCAATTTTTGGGTCTGGTTGGTGCGGTAATAAATCTGTGAAATATAATAAGGTAAAATTTTACTATAACGAGCTACATCTTCAACTATAAAAAAGTTTTTTACAGCTGCTTGATAATCACCTTCCTCAAAAGCCAAATATCCTGTATAATAAGAAGCATCTTCAAAATGTTTTCCCTTAATTTTAGCAACTCTCGCAAATTTCTCTTTGGCTTCTTGAAATTCTTGTAAAACGAAATGACTGTAAGCGGTCATAAATAAATAATTTTCGTATTCTTCATAACTTAAATCATTTTCATAAACCTCTTGCAAATTTGCCAAGACTGGTCGGTAGCTTTTTTTATTAAAAAACAATTCTGCCAAATGATAGTTTGCCAAAGAATTGTAACGTCGGTTGTTGCCATACTCTTCAATAAAATTAGTCAACTCATAAACGGCATCGTCTTTCCCCAACATTTTAGAACTCAATGCTTGAAGATAAGCCGCATCCATTTCTTGTGCCGGAAACAGTTTTATATTTTCCTCACGAAACCTCAATGCATCTCTAAAATGCTGCTGCGCCAAAGGATAATTTCCCAATCGGAAATACTCCTTGCCTTCTTTATAAAATTCGAGTGGCTCATTGTAAATAGCGGTTTCTTGCGCCTCCACATTTTTAGGACAAAGCGAAGTTGCAACTGTCAAACCAATGATTACAAGGTATTTATTTATCTTTTTGAACATTTGTTTGCGTTCTAATTGTTTTTATTCTTAATTAATTTTCTATTAAAATCACTCATTCTTACCAAACAGTCCTTCCAATACTTCATTCGTCAAAGCCGACCAATTCCCCCACGAATGTCCTTCATTTACTTCATAGTACTTTACCTGAAATTGTTTACTTTCCATCAACTCCTTCATTTCAAGTGTATTCTCTTTTCCATCATAAAAAGTACCACTGGTCATTACCACCTGAGTAGCCTCAATATAATCGGTTTGATAGGTTTCCTTGATTTTAGGCCATTCGTACCAAAAAGCAGGCGAATGAATTCCTAATTTCCCAAAAGTGTTGTTGGCATAAACACCATTATAAGCGACACACAATCCACCATATGAGGTCCCCAACAATCCCCTATCCATCCTTTCGGAACTGACTTTGTAACTTTCTTCTATTTCGGGTATCAGTTCTTGGGTCAAAAACTGTGTATACTCATTGTTGAACCGAAATTCTGACTCCCTTCTGTTCTCTTTTAAATTAGACGGATTTCTTGGGTCAATGAATACAACGACCAAAGGTTCTATTTTCTTTTTTGCAATAAGATTATTTAAAGTATTTATCATACTCCCCAATTGCTCATCGGCATATTCTTGTCCATCCAACACATATAAGCAAGGCAAGGCAGTCTCTGTTTTATAATTATATGGAGTGTACACGCTATATTGAATGGCATAACCCATTTCGACACTAGGAATCAACTGGGCTTCTGACAATTGTCCTTCGGGCATATACGCCTGACGCTTCATTTCTTTATCTGCTTTCCAAGCGGGCATCTGCAAACTAGAATTGGGTTGCCCACCATTTATTCCAGCCCATTGCTGACGTTCGTTCAAAGGATCAATAATCCATTCTCCATCGACTACAATTTTATAATCCAGACGAGCATCTTTCGGAAATTCAGTTTCCCAAACCCATAAGTCTCTCTCTCCCAAACGTGTTCCTTTGGTATCAATTGACTTTGCTTTTCCCCAAGAATTAAAATCACCCATCCATTGAACAGAATCCGCTATTCCCTTATATAAAAAATAGACCTTTGTACTGTCACAAATCAAAGGGACTTTATCATTCTTTGATAATTCTTCTACAAAAAGATGGAGCGTTTCTGCATTTGCAGAATTAGCCAAAGACGATAATTTCGACCAATCTTCACAACTACTCTGAACAACAGGCTTCTCTGTTTTCATTTTTGGAGAACATTGTACCAGAAATATGGAAATCATAATAAAAAAGAGGGGCTTTTTCATAGCACAAAATTACAGAAAAAAAGAGAACTTTAAATTCAAGAAATATGATAGAAATAAACGCAACAATTTTATCGCATTCCCAGACACCCAAATCACCTAAAAGTGAATCTTTAAAAACACTGCATCAAACGATAGAAAAAGTAGAAAAGGCTACGGATAGTTTCTCGTTGAATACCGCAGTTAGCCAATTTATGATTTGTGTGAATGAGCTCACTCAACAAAAATGTAATTCGAAAGAAATTTTAGAACCCCTGCTTATCCTTCTTGCACCTTATGCTCCTCACGTATGCGAAGAAATTTGGAATAACATTGGTCATAACACTTCAATTACTACAGCCCATTATCCCAAACTAAAGAAAGAATATTTAGTAGAAGATGAAATAACTTATCCTATAGCAATCAATGGTAAGCGAAAAATGGAATTAGTCCTAGCAGCAGAAATGGGCAGTCAAGACGCTGAAAAATTTATATTGGCTCAGGAAGAAGTTCAAAAGTTGATACAAGATAAAACTATTCGTAAATTTATTTTTGTTCAAGGCCGAATGATAAATATCGTGGTATAATCTTTTGTGAAAAATCTTGCCGCTTGTGGTATCCTACGTAATTTAGAGTTCTAAATTAAATACTATTCTACGGAATTTTACATATACGCTAGCCATATTATGTTTGCTACATTCTAATGTCATTGGTCAGTCATTGATTAAGGGGAAAGTTGTAGACAGTAATTGGCAAACCTTGGATAGTGTTCAAATATCTAATATTCACTCTAGAGAAAGCTTACTTACCGATACAAGCGGTAGTTTTAATCTAACGGTTGAGGATGGACAACTTATTCAACTTTATAGAAAAGGCTATAAAAAATTGCGTCTAAGAATTGCCAATGCTCAAGAACCTACTTACTATGTACTAACCTTAGAAAAATCTAAGCCACTATTAGACGTTAAGGGCTACTTACTTGCCTACGAATTAGATAGTCTAGAGTATGACCGTATATACGGCGTAATAGTGAATGGTGAAAGAATGGAGGACGTAGATATGCGTTCACTACCCTTGGCAGCGCTTAGCAAACAAAATAGAAAAAAATGGGCTTTTCAAAAATTATTCGCAAAATGGCAAAGTGAAAAATATATCGATTATGTTTTCAATGAAGAGCTGGTCAAAAAAATAACCTACCTAAAAGGAAATGATTTACGACGCTTCATGAGCTCTTACAGACCTTCAGTTAATTTTCTTCGCAGCTCTACTGAGTATGAATACTTGTCCTATATTAAAAGGGCCTATCAATCCTTTGTAAAGGAAGAAAAATATTAGAATATAGAGGGCTCTAAAACGTTTAAAAATTTTAAGCTTAATTATACCTATTGAATGGTGTACAGATAAAGTAGAGATTTATGGTGTTTTATTGATTATAAAACGGAACTCAAATTTTTTATCCTTCCATGTGCAGGGGTTTCAGTTACCAATTATGTACACTGAATATAATCTATATGCAAAAAGCAATGGCCTAACACACTTCTGTGATTGATGGATTAATTTAGAATATAGGCTTAACT
>ENA-ORXT01004798-ORXT01004798.1-marine-metagenome-genome-assembly--contig:-NODE-4798-length-13701-cov-18.997578_pt1 | contig 13701 bp, 10 predicted proteins | sample MGYA00237868_ERZ511482 | MGnify/ENA metagenome assembly ERZ511482 | reverse complement strand
CTGTGCCGAGACAAAGCACAGCAGATGGAACTGGCCGACATCGGCATCTACCTACCCGGAGCATCGGACGCGTCAGTTGCGGCAATGGATCAACTGGTGCTGTCACTCACCGACGACGTCGGCAGCACGGGCACAGATGGCTGGGACCCCTTCGTTGCGGGCGAGGTCCGCCGCCTCTTACGTGACGGCGCAGAGTTCGACGATGCAGTCGAAGCAGCACTGACCGCCCGTCAGGAACGCATCGACACCGCCACCATCGAGGTGGCGGATCTCTTGGCGGTGTCGTCACAATCGGGCTGGACACCGTGGGCTGACGGCGACGCCGAAGTCAGCGTCGACGAAGCACTCGAAGCGCTCCACATCTTGAACGCACTCACCGATTCCGAAGCTGCCGTCGTGCTCGCCGACCTCGATCCCGATGCCGCGGAACGGCTCGCGTCCGTGGTGCTCGGCGGCAGCAGCGCCAAGGCGCCCACCGGGTGGGGGCACACCGCGTGGACCCCGATCCGTTGGGTCGGCGCGGAAGTCGACGGATGGGGCGAGACCATTGGTAACACCGTCGTTGCCATGTTCGAAGAATCGATGCGCCAGGGATACAGCAACGGTCGTGGCCCAACCTACGGTGTCGACCTCGGACCCATTGGGCCGTACGCCGAAGTCGTGAACGCCGGTGCGGTGGTCATGGCCGATGGCAACGTCCCGTTCCTGTCCAACTACGCAGGCTGCGCCCTCGGTGACACCAGCGACTGTTTCTGGCTCGCCGGCGAAGTCGCCATCGAGATCGGTGGGGCGTTCGTCGTCGGTCGTGTCGTGTCAGTGGTCGGGCGAGCCGGCAAAACGATCTTCGTACGCATCACCGGACGCGAAGGCGGACACGCCACCGTCGCCATCACCGAAGAAGCCGCCGAAGGATTGCTCCGAACCGCCGACGGCCAAGCCGTCGACCTCACCGCCGAACTGGCCGACGACCTCGCCGAAGCCACCACCAGAAACATCACCCCCATCGCGCCTGCCATCGCTGACACAACGATCGACAGCCTCGTCACACCGTCAAGCATCCCCGACAAGGTGAACAGAGGACAAACCGACCGAGTCATCATCAACATGGAGAACTCGACGCGCTGTCTCGACGATCTCCGTCGACAATTCGACGACTGGGCACACACCGTCGAACACCTCAAAGAGGTCCTCGTCGTCACCGCCGACGGCGATATTGTCCGCATCTTCCCCGAGGAGTATCGATGTCCATCAGCATGACGCTGTGCCTCACCAACGAGGTACCGCCCGAAACGTTCGAAACGCTCCACATGTCCGAAACTCCCGGGTATGGCGGCGCTGGAACCGAATACAGCAACTCGTCAGGGCTGTCCGCCGCTGTCTGGTACAGGCGTCCATACGACTGGGACATGGTCGTCGCCGAGATCGGGATCGACTACCGCTGGGTCGTTTCGATGGTTCCACTCAAGGACGACATCATGGCCCGGATCGATGCGATGGTTGACGTCGGGGTCCACGTGATCACCCGAGCTGGCGGCGAAGGCATTTTCAGCGTCGACCGAGGCACGATCCTGATGGTGTGGTCCGGCAAGAACGTCGCCATCAACCCCGATGTCCCGTACCTCGACAAGATCGAGTTCGACGACACCTTCACCGTCACCCGAGCAGTGCCCGAATGGAACAGCGACGTCATCGACGCGCTGCGCAACACCTGACCACGTGAACGCCTGAACGCCTGGGAATGTCAAGCCGGATTGACCCCACCCGCTCAACGACAGTGGCCGTTTGGCCATTGGCCGGATGGCCAATGGCGTTCGTGAGCAACGGTAGGTAGATTTACTCTTGACATCAGGCGTCACCCACATGGAGACGCCTTCGCGAACTGGTCGTCCCGACGGGCGGCGGTTCACCCTCGAAAGGAATCTTCCATGACGATGATCGGTGGCGACTTGGGCGCGATGAGCGCCCTGTCCAGCAGATTCAGCACTGCTGGAGCCAACTTCCAAACCCAGACCACCGGCATTGCCCGCGGCGTCGATACCGCGCTCGAGGAATTCACCTCGCAGATGCGCACCCTCGACTCCGAAGCACGCGGTCTCGCCGAAGAGATCAACGCCGAAATGACCCGCCTGAACAGCAAAGCCGCAGCGACCACCTGGACCGGCGCGAATCGAATCAAGATGGACGGCATCGTTGCATCACTCGACGACGAAATCGTCGCCATCCGTACCGCCATCGACAACTTCGCGACCGAAGCATCCGCCGTCGTCAACGGAGCACTCACCTCCACGATGACCGGACTACGAACCAACGTCGACACCACCGGCACAAACGCCACGACCATCTCCGACAACTTCTCCACTTCCGTCGAAAGCCAACGCGCCGCATTCGACCAAGTGATGAACGGCTGAAAAGGAACTTCTCATGTCAGAACTCACAGGTGCAGACCTCGCACAACTCGACGAACTCGCCGGCCAATTCACCACCGCCGGCAACGAAATCGCCGTCAAAGGCGAAACGCTGCGAACCAAGATCCAAACCGCCATCGACGCGTTCAACACCTCGCTGTCCACACTGCAAACCAACACCACCAACCTCACCGATCAGATGAACACCGAGATGTCGGGCCTGCGGGACCAAGGCGCCAGCGTCGGCTGGACCGGCAACAACCGCGGCGGCTTCGACAGCGACCTCAACGCCTTCGGCACCGCTGTCACCACTGGCACCGGCCAAATCAATACCGACATCACCGCCATCAAGTCCCAGGTCGATACCGGCTTCACGCCGATCATGACCGAGTTCGGCACCGCGCTCAAAGCAGGCGCCGACGACGTCAACACAGCAGCGATCGACATGAACACCGCGGTCACCAACCAACGCACCAACCTCGACCAAGCCGCCAACACCGGCTGGACCAACGCCTGATCGAACCCCACGGCCTCGCCTTGAGCCGGCCCGCCCGGCGGAGTCCTCATCATGCCCAACGCACAGACCTATCGAGGGTTCGCAGACGACCTCGACACCGCCGCGATCGACATCGCGCAAGCCGGCCGACCGCTCACCACGGCCAATCGCGGTGACTTCGTCGAGGGCGGCCGGCTGTCCACCGTCATCGATCTGGCCATCGACGCCACCCACTCCAACATCAGCGGCACCGTGTCAGCGTTGGGCATGCTCGCCACCCAATGCCGCGAACGAGCAGCCGTCTGCGACCAATACCGCGCCGAGATGATCCACTACAACCGGCAGCAAAGCCTCTACTACGCCTTACCCTCCGACGACCGCGACGGCATAATCTTGCCAAACAGACCATCGGCACCCGTCTGGGCCGACTGGTACTGATCATGCAGCAACCACACCGAGTCGACGCACCATGACCACAATGAGCCGCCTCGACCCCGAAGGCATGCGAACCTTCGCCGGCAACGCCACCAACACCGGTGACACGGCGCGACGTCTCGAAAGTGCCGTCAAAACAATCATCGAGTCCGGCTCGTTGACCAGCGGAACCCACGCCCCGGTCCTACTCAACGAGATCGCCGACGAAACCGGTGCTCTCGCCAAGCTGTGCCGAGACAAAGCACAGCAGATGGAACTGGCCGACATCGGCATCTACCTACCCGGAGCATCGGACGCGTCAGTCGCGGCAATGGATCAACTGGTGCTGTCACTCACCGACGACGTCGGTAATTCCGGCATGGCGGGAAACAACGTCGTCAATACGTTGGCCAACAGCTTCGCTCTGCTCGATTCCGATGGCGATGGGTTCATCTACCTCGACGAGTTGTACGACGCCGCCAATGACGACTCGCTGCCCCCTGATCTTCGCGCCGCAGCCGAGTACATGGCCGACAGCCCGGTGCTTGCGGTCAACGCCGCGGCGGTCAGCTACATGGAGTCTCAGTTCAACGACGACTACGACCATCGCCTCCCAACAGCGGTCATCTCGGCACAGGGACTCGAAGCGATGGCCGCGCAGAACGAAACGCTCCGCTTGCTCTCGAATTCCGGTGTGTTCCGAGAGATCGAGTCAGCCAAGAACGGCGAGCACGACAATCGGTTGTCGATTGACGACGTGTGGGAAGTTGTCAACGACCCAAACGCATCCGATGACGCGAGAAGCGTTGCGCTCTTTCTGACCGAGAATCCTGCCGCGTTCGCCTGGTTCGACCAGGGCCGCATGGCGTCCACCGGTGGCATCCCGAGCGGCCGCGGCGGCGATGGCCGAATCAGTTATGAAGACATCTTCGCTGTCACGATCGGACAGCACAGCTTTGCCGACGACGGCGCCGCGGCCCACGAGTTCGTGATGTCGCTGGCGCCCGATGCGACATGGACCGAGGTCAGCGGCAAGAAGGAGGGTATCGATATCCGGCTGTCGTCCGACGACGGGTTGCGAGCCCTCGCGGCCGCGGCACTGTCCGACACCGACTCGCTGCTGGAGCAGGTGTCAGTGGTGGCGTCGCTGCCCGAGTCGCCCGGTGGCGAACGCAACCATCTGATCACCTACTTCTATGCCGAAGCTGCAGCACAGATGAACGTGCGCCTGAACGGGCCGGAAGATGCGATGAACCCGGCCGCGGCCGGGCATACCGGTGCCAACTGGATGATGTTCGCCCCGGCCGCGTCGTATTCGGTGGGCCCGGTCATTCGTCAGGACATCTCGGCCATCGACGTTCCGGTGCTCCGGAACGTCACGAAGCCCAACTGGTCCGACCGCCAGTACGCGGCCGACGGCAACCAGTACATTTTTGGCGATGTCGCCATCCGCTACGCAGCATTCTTGGAGGCATTCCCACCCGGCGAGCCGATCACCGAGAACGGTCTGACCGATTTCTTCACTCTGGAGCACCCGATTCAGCACGACCGAAGAGAGACGGTGCCGCTCTTCGACAACGGCCACGGACAGCTGCGCAACAGCTTTGCGTTCTATCTGGCGGCGTTGGATGAACCCGATCACGAGGTCCGTCAGCAGTTGACGATGAAGGGCAATGTGTTGATCACCACCCACGAACAGGCCGGCGCACAGCACGCACTCGAAGGTCTGGTCGACCTCGATGTCGGCGACGACGGCTGGTTCCGCGGCCTGGTCGGCGAACCCGGTGTGTACATCATGGGTGAGGGCAGCGACGAGCAGTTCGCCACCAATCGAATGGAACTGCGCATCCCCGGCGCCGATGGCGAACCGGTTCGGATCACAGTCGGCGTGCCCCAGACTGCGTCTCCGGTGAACAACCTGGTCATCGACGACTCGTTGCTCTCGGACCTCAATCCCGACGGCGACACCGGCATCGACATCGGCGACATCACGGTGGACTTCGGCGACGGTCGCGGCGATGTCACGCTGCCCGATATCGCCGGGTGGGGCGACGAGGTCCCCGACCTCGACATGGAAGCCTTCCCGACCGACCCCACCGACTGGTACGACGCCACCGGAGGCAGCACGGACACGGCGAACTGGGCCGACGAGAACGAACGGATGTGGTTCATCGTGAACCTGTTCCAGCAAATCCACACCGACCCCGCCCTGTTCGACGCACTCGACACCATCGCCGCCCAAACCGGCCCCGGTGGCAGCGTCGAGTATCTCTCCGAGGTCTTGGGATCGTGAAGATCATCGCAATCACCGTCGTGGCCGCGCTGTCGTTGTTCGGCTGTACATCTGGAGGAAACGAAGTGGACGAAGCCTTTTTGGAAGGCCGCGAAACGGTCGAGATCTACAAACTGTTGCCACCCGACGACTTCGAACCGGTCGCGTTCGTCGAACTCCTCGCCGACGTCTTCGGCGTGGTCGGCGGCTCACTCAAAGACGACCGTGACCGCAACTCCAACAGTCTCGGTATCGACGCCAAGAGCGGCAACCCCGAAATCGGCAGCGTCGGCCTCTCCATGCAATTCGGAGGCTGGGGGCACGTGTCCCGCACCCTCGAACTCGATGACGACTGCGCCGAGTGCGCCCCGGTCGACATCGACCACGACACAGCGCTGGCGCGAGCCAAAGCGCTGTACACCGCAACCGGCACCGTGAATGACGACTTCGAGTGGGTCGTCGAACAAGACAACACCCGCTCCGGCAGATCACGCAACGACTACCAGATCGTGCGCGTCACCGGCTATCCCACCATCGACGGTCAACGCCTCTCGGAACGCTTCGAGATGGAGTTCGGCAACGGCGACGAAGTCCTCAGCGCCAGCGGCAGAGTGTACGGACCGCGCCCTGTCGGCACCGTTGGGTTGCTGACCCCTGCCGAGGCACTCGCCGGTGAGACCGCAGCACTCGGTGTCGATGTCCCACCCGTATCGACCGATGTCGGCATCGAGTGGTCCACCTTCTTCGATCGTGGCGATCTCGAAACGTATGTGGTGCCCGTCTACCGATTCCCCATCAGCGCCGCCCAACCCACGCTCACCAACGAAGTCCCCGCGTTCCGGCCCCGAGACCTCCCCGACTGAACACCGCCCCAGGCGGGTCACCGATGGCAAGTCGAACACCTGGCCATCCGGAAGGCCGCGAAACGATCGAGATCTACAAACTGTTGCCACCCGACGACTTCGAACCCGTCGCGTTCGTCGAACTCCTCGCCGACGTCTTCGACGTGGTCGACATCGACCACGACGTCGCGCTGGCGCGAACCAAAGCGCTGTGCACCGCAACCGGCGCTGGTGCAACCAACTGGGCCAGCGCGTTGGGCACCCTTCCCGAGTCGGTCGGTGCGGTGACCGAGTGATGTGGCAGCGCATTGTTCCGACGGTCGCTGCGGCCGTGTTGTTCATTGGATGTTGTGGAGAAAGCGACGACGTGGCAGATCAACAGTTCTTGGAAGACCGCGAGCTGGTCACCGTGTATCGGCTCGACAATCCCGACGGCTTCGACGCCGAAGCGTTCGTCGAGAACCTCGGTGTCGTATTCGACGTCGATTCGGACCGACTCCTCACCGAGGACTACGACGACGGCACACCAAGACTCGTCAACATCGAATCATCGTTCAACGACACAACCCCCTCCGCTGCGGTGGGCTGGGCAGCAGAATCAAGCTCGTTCGGCTACACGCCAGCGATCTTGCGTGAAGATGGGAACTGCCGCCTCTGCACCGAACCCACCATCACCGAAGCCGACGCCCTCGACCGCGCCAAAACACTGTTCGCCGCCGCCGGTTCACCCGTCGACCAACTCGAATGGGAAGTCCGCACCACCGAATACAACGCCGCCGGCAGCAGCGTGCCCGCAGTCCAAGCACGCGGCTACCGACTCATCAACGGCCAACGCTACGGCAGCCCATTCTCGATGTACTTCGCGAACGGCGACGAAGTCCTCAGCGCACTCGGCTACACCTGGCAACCAACACCTGCAGCCGAAGTCGGACTCCTCACCGCAGCCGAAGCACTCCGCCTCCAAGAAATCACCACCCAATCCGACACCGCCGTCACCGCAGCCAACGCCACCCTGATCTACGACGTCGAATTCCGACGCGAGACACTCACCGCCTACCTCATCCCCGTCTGGCGCTACGACCTCGACGCCGACCTCGGCCTGACCACCAGCATCATCGCCATCCGCCCACAAGACCTCCCCACCTGAACCCATCCGATGACCGCCATCGCCACACCTGACTCGAACTGACTCGGGACGGCGGACTCGTCCGATTCACATCAAGTGGAAGGCGTCGACGCACAGCATCATCGACTCTGGCACACGATTCCCGACGATTCTCTCCCACTAACCTCTACGCAGCATGCAACTCGTTGTTCGGACTCCACACGGTGATGCGGACGTCGCCATCGAGACCAGCGGCGTCGACGTCACGCTCGGCGATGTCGTCGAGGCCACCGTCGGTCGAGCGCCAGCAACTGCCCGAGTCGACGGGCGTACCGTCCCCACGACGACACCACTCGGCAGCAGCGGCGCGCTCATCGGGTCCACGATCGACCTCGGGGAACCGACCGCACTCGCCGAGGACACGACCGTGGCGGTCCTGGTCCAGATCGCCGGCCCAGGCGCCGGAGCTCGCGCCCGGCTGTCCGCCGGCACCTACGCACTCGGCCCGAGTCGACGCGTAAACGCCCACGATCTGTCCGAAACACCTGTCGACGAACCAGTCGTCGAAATCGACGCTGATGACACGACCGTCACCGTTCGTCTGCTCCACGGCCCCACCGGCCACGACACCGACCCTCGACCAGATAACGACGACGCCACTTCGGACGTGCCCGCAGGTCTCGTCGAAGCGCATCTCGACGGCGACCCCCTCGAGACGCAACCCGTTGCCTGGGTCAGCGGACCTTTGGCTCTCAGCGGCCGGGTGTTCGAGTTGCGGCGCAACGTCCAGCCCTCGGCGACAAGCCGCCGCTTTTCCGGGATCGGCTCGAACGGTACGGCGGCATTCAACCGTCCGCCGCGACCGGCACCTCCGGCTGAACCTGCTCCGCTGCAGGTGCCCGACGGCGGCGGAGAAGTTCGCGAGGCGCGGAAGTTCCCGCTCATTGCCATGCTTGCACCCCTGCCGATTGCCGTCGGCATGGCCGTCCTCCTCGGCAGTCCGAGGTTCCTGCTGTTCGGGCTGATGTCGCCCGTGATGGCCGGCTCCTCATGGATCTCAGAACGCCGTCAGCGCAAGCGCGATCTCGGAAAGTCGGTCGCCACCGACGCCGGGGCGGTCGCCGACTTCACCCGCGAAGCACACGAACGGCACCGGCAGGATCGGGACCGGCTGGCCGCTGGAGAACTCGACATCGCCGACCTCGTCGAACTCGCCGCCGACGCGTCACCTCAGCTCTGGGCGCGACGGCCCGGCGATCACGACGTATTCCGCGTCGGCATCGGCCTCGGCGACATCGCGTGGCAGCCGCCGCTCGACCGATCCAACTCGTCGCTCGCCTCCGCTGATTCGATCATCGCCGACCTCGGTCCGCTGCGGGCTGCACCGATCACCGCCGACTTGCTGTCCGAACGCGGCATCGGTGTGGTCGGCGACCGCGACTTCACGAGCGCAATGGCTCGCGGCCTGATCCTGCACGCCTGCTGCGCACACGGTCCCGCCGACCTCGACATCATCTTGCTCACCTCTCCGGAACGTCGCGCCGAATGGGAATGGATCAAGTGGCTTCCTCACATTCGCACAGGCGGATCACCGCGCATCCTCTCCAACGAAGACCAGATTCGATCGTGGGCCGTTGCGGCGGCCAACGGTTGGGAGGCCCCAAGCCGACCATCGGCTCCCAGCCACATCACGCTCGTGGTCGTCGACGAACCGGAGTGGTGGCGCCAGCGCACCGCACCGCTGCGTTCGCTCTTCGGCAACCGCACCATTCCGCTGCGGTTCTTGTCGATCACCGAATCGGTGCCTGACGTTCCGGCTGTCTGCACCACGCTCGTCATCGGTGAACCGGGCGACACCGCCACCGTCGAACACCTCCTCGGAGGGCGAACCACCTCGGGCATCGCACCGTTCATGGTGACCGAAGCACTGGCGTCGCAAGTGGCGCGTCAACTGGCTCCGCTCGACGACCCCGACCTCCCGATGGCTGCGGAATCCTCGCTGCCGAGTGTGGTGCCCATCGCACGGCTCCTCGAGCTTGACTCGATCACCGCCGGCACCATTCGTCAACGGTGGAACCCTGGCAGACGAGCGAGTTCGCCGGCGGTGGTCGCTGGAATCTCAGAGCGCGGTCCGCTGACGATCGACCTCGTCGAAGACGGGCCGCACGGTCTCGTTGCCGGCACCACCGGCGCCGGCAAGAGCGAACTGCTGCGCAGCCTCATCGTCGGGTTGGCAGCCAACCTGCAACCTGACGAGATCAACTTCGTGCTGGTCGACTTCAAGGGTGGATCAGCATTCGACGCCTGCGCCGAACTGCCCCACACCGTTGGGATGGTCACCGACCTCGACGAGCACCTCGCCGGACGCGTGTTGCGGTGCCTGCGCGCCGAACTCCACCACCGCGAACTGGTCCTTCGGGCCGCCGGTGCGACCTCACTCATCGAGTACCAACAGCTCGACGGCGTCGAGCCGCTGCCCCGGTTGGTGCTCGTCGTTGACGAATTCGCCTCGGTGGTCGCCGAGCTGCCCGAGTTCCTTCCCTCGCTCGTCGATATCGCTCAGCGCGGTCGAAGCCTCGGCATCCACATGATTCTTGCCACGCAACGCCCTGCGGGCGTCGTTGACAACAAGATCAAGGCGAACACCAACCTGCGGATCGCGTTGCGGGTGCAGGACGACGGCGACTCGCTCGACGTCATTGGCTCGCGCGACGCCGCCAACCTCCCGCGCAAGGTACCCGGTCGCGCCTACGCACGGTTTGCCGCCGGCGAACTCACGCAGTTCCAGTCCGCCTACGCCACGGGTCATTCAGACGACGAGGGCGGCGACATGTTTTCGGTCGAGCCCTACGTCGTCGGGCGTCGCCTGACACCGATCGAAGACCGCCTCGCTGGTCGATCCGGTCCGGCTCCGGTCGGCTCCGCCGAAGGCGAGACCGACCTCGAACGGCTCGTCGATGCCATCGGGCGTGCCTCCGACGACCTCGGTCAGAGCTCGCAGCGCCAACCCGCACCGCCACCACTCCCCGAACATCTCCCACTTGTCCCGTTCCTTGACGAGCATCACGGTGAGGGCGTGCCGGTCGGGCTCTCGGACCTTCCCGACGAGCAACGCCAGACTCCCCACTGGTGGCAGCCTGGGCCCGCCGGCAGTCTCATCGCCTACGGCATCTCCGGTGCCGGAACCTCGTCGTTGCTGATCACCGCCGCACTGGGCGCAGCCGGCCGGTCTACTGCTGACGATCTCCACATATTCGTCATCGACGCCGACACCAACAGCCTCGCGCCGCTCGCGGCACTCCCCCACTGTGGCGGCGTCGTCCGGCTCGACGAAAGCGAGCGTCTGGTTCGTCTCGCCCGACTTCTCGGCGAAGAGGTCGACCGGCGCAAGCTGCTCGCGATCGAGCAGGGCGGGCCGCAGGTGGTAGCGCGAACCGAGCCAACGCTGGTGTTGTTCATCGACAATGTCGGAGCGCTCCGCCAGATGCTCGACGAGGACCGCGAACTCGATGGCACCTGGCAAGAACTGGAGCGAGCGCTACGCGACGGCCAACCGCTCGGTATCTGTGCGCTGATCACCGCGAAACAGGAACGCGCAGTACCCACGTCGCTGGCAACCCAGATTCCCGATCGGCTGGTCATGCGCCTTGGTGACCAGTTCGCCTACGCCGGGTTTGGGCTCCGCCCGAACGAGCTACCGACATTCGTCACCGGGCGAGCGTTGCGGCCCGACGACAAAGTCGAGGTCCAACTCGCCGAGCCTCCCGCCGACCTGGCCGGCCACATCGCGCAGCTCGGCCTCGAAGCCCCCGATCGGCGCTCGCCGATGCGCGTCGACGCAATCCCGGCATCGATCTCAATCCGTGACGTGGTGACAGCTGGTTTCATCGACCAATCAGCTGTCCACGCAGGTATCGGGCTCGATACACGTACAGCGAAGCCCGCCCTTGCTTCCATCGCCTTCGGTGAGTCGTTCTTCGTGACAGGCGCAGCACGAAGCGGTCGCTCGTCGCTCCTCGTCGCCATTGCCCAGTCGGTACACCACGCCGACAACCAGGTTCCGATCTTCACGATCGCGCCACGAGGCGGTCCGCTGCGCGCGCTGACGGTGCCGTCCGATGCCCCTGGAAACCCCGGCGAGATCGCCGGATGGGTCGACCGGATCGAGCAGTCGACCGATAAACGGATCGTGCTCGTTGACGACGCCGATCGCCTCGCCGGGCCCAGTATCGAACAGTTGGGACAACTTGTCGATGACGGGCTCATCGTGGTCGTGGCAGGGCGCGCCGACGCACTGCGGGCAATGGGCCACTGGTCGAGACCGCTCCAGAGATTCCGCAACGGCGCCCTCATCCGACCAACAGCAGTTGACGGCGAACTCCTGCGAACATCGCTCGGGGCCCGCCTCCCCCGCTTCGCACGCCATCGTGGGCTCCTCGTCAACGACGGCGAGATCAGCCCGTTCCTCGCTGCGATCGTGGACACTGAACAGGAATCGACATGACGGCTCGCCGAACGGGCATCGGCATCGAAGTCACACCGTCGGTGCTGCGCGGCGTCGTCATCGACGAGCGGGCCGGACGGGTCGTGAACGCCAGCGAGGTCGCCGTGTCCGCATTCCGCGACGACGCCGTGCTGCTCGAAGCATTCGCCCTCCTCCACCACCAACTCGACGCCGACCTACAACCCGTCCGCCTCGGCTGGTTTCCGACCGGGTCGACGTTGCAACGCGTCGACGCGAGCGGCCTGTCCAAATCCGAGCTGAATGCACTCCGCCGCGACCTCGACGAGCAACATGACCACGGGTCATCAACCATCGTTGACAGCGGCGCCCGACGATGGCTCGTCGCACTCCGCTGGAACGAGAACTCGGCGCGTCGGATCCGAACACTTGCCCAGAACGCTGAATTCGCCGACCCAGTCGTCGAGCCGGCACCAATGGCCCTCGCTCGCGTCGTGTCATCCGACACGACCAGCGCCCGTCGCGACGGTTCAGCAGACCTGTCGTGGGCCATGATTGTCGACTCGACGCTGCCAAGCGCGGCGACCACGCTTCCCGCCGGCGCCCGCGAATTCCCGTCGCTGCACGTCGGATCAGCACACACCGATCCCCGTCGAGTCGCATCATCTCCCACCGAAGTCACCGCCCAAGTGTTCGATGCGATCGGTCGAGGCATCGCAGGCAGCGCCAGCTCCGCGACCGAGATGGCGCTCGAACTGCAGCTCGCCGGCGACGCCTACCCACCGTTCCCGGCGCACGATCTGCGGGCGCCGCAACGACTTGCTGTGGCTCTGGGTGCTGCTCTGGGTGCTGCTGGCTTTCACGGGTCCGTCGTGCCCATCGAATCGATCTCGTCGACCCGACCCAGCATCGACGTCGACAGGCGCCCGTGGACCCTCGAGCGTCTGGTCGACGTACCAGACGAGATCAAGCGTCGGCCCCCATGGTGGCGCCGGCTGCTCGCATCGCTGGGAATTCGCCGGCGTTCGAACTCCTAGCCAACTTTGGACGAGCCTCGCCGGGTCGCGGCGTTCACGCGATCGCTCTGCCCGCGCCCGTATGACCAAACACCAAAGACGTATACGAATCGATTTTCAGAGCGCTCATGGCAAACACACCGAGATCGTTCGTCCGGCTTCGGAGGCCCTGCACTGTTCTGGCGCTTCATGGAGGCCGAGTTCGGTGTCCGCACAACACAGACCTGAACTGACGCTTGATCTGATCGGGTCTCATCGATCCGATGTGCCGTTAGCGCGCAAGCGCGACGGCGCTCAACGCTCTGTTCATATGCGCTCTTCGGGACTATCAGCCAGTTGCATCGTCCTTCCACCCCGTGCAACTGGAGACGCTGGCGTCGAACGAGAAGAGCCCCAAGGACGAACCCTGGCACGCCGCTCGCCGCCGCTGCTCCCATCGGCGAGCGCCTCAGTCCGATGAGGACGATGCTCGGACGGCAGCCAGTACGACGAGACCGAACAGGCCGACGACAGCGATCAACACGAACCATGCAGGGCTGATTGCGTCCCGGGGTGTGGTGTAGGAGGGTTGTGCGACCCTCTTGTTGGTTGTCAGTCGCGGGAGGCGTCTGGCAGGGATTGAAGGTCGGGTTCGATTCCGTCGATGTCGGCGACGCTGGCGGCGAAGATGTAGCGGGGTTCGGCTGCGA
>ENA-ORXT01004797-ORXT01004797.1-marine-metagenome-genome-assembly--contig:-NODE-4797-length-13703-cov-4.878981_pt1 | contig 13703 bp, 8 predicted proteins | sample MGYA00237868_ERZ511482 | MGnify/ENA metagenome assembly ERZ511482 | reverse complement strand
TCCCGGCAACGGTGGCGCGCCGGCTTTCTTCTCCAATACGACGCCCGGCGAACGCAACCCCGACGCGGGTTTCGAGGGCGTGGTGACCGACGAGCTGACCTTCTCCAACCAGGGCGGACTGTTCTCCGACCCGCTCCGCGTAACGCTCCGCGGCGCGACGGGTGAAAACGTCATTCGCTACACCCTCGACGCGACGGAGCCGACGCCGGAATCGACGGTCTACACCGGGCCGCTGGATATTTCCGCGACCACGGTGGTCCGCGCGGCGATCTTTCGGGAGGGCTATTTGCCCGGCCGGGTGAAAACGGCGAACTACCTGTTCGACGTCGGTCACCAGCTGCCGGTCGTGACGCTGGTGACCGAGCCGGATAATTTCTTCCACCCGTTGACGGGTGCCTACGTGCTCGGGTCGGATTATACCGGTACGGATGTTCCGTTTTTCGGCTCTAACATATGGGAAGACATCGAGCACCCGATCAATTTCTCTTTCTACGAGCCGGACGGCTCCGACGCCTTTCACCTCGACGGCGGGGTGAAGATATTCGGCGGGTGGAGCCGGGCCTTTGACCAGCGATCGCTTTCGCTCTTCGCCCGCGGTCGTTACGGGGAGACGAAAATGAAGTACGACTTCTTCCCACGGCGCGACTACGATAAGTTTCAGGCCCTGGTGCTCCGTAACTCAGGCAACGATAACCAAAACAGCAGTATGCGGGACGTCGTGCTGACCGGCCTGATGGAAAATTCCGAAGTCGACATCCAGGCGCACCGTACGGTGGTCACTTACCTCAACGGCGAATACTGGGGCGTTTACCATCTGCGGGAGAAGATCAACGAGCATTTTTTGGCTAGCCTGCACGACGTTGATCCGGACGGCATCGACCTGGTGGAGCAGAACGGGCAGCCGATCCACGGGTCGGCGGAGGCGTACAACGCGATGGTTGATTACGCCCGCGATAATCCCGTCGATGAGGCGGTCCATTATGACTACTTGGCCGGACTGATCGACCTGGATAACTACGCCCAGTACCAGGGCGCGCAGATTTACTTCGACAATAAGGACTGGCCGGGCAACAACATAAAGTTCTGGAAAGCGCGTGGGGGGAAATGGCGCTGGATTCAGTTCGATACCGACTTCGGCGGCGGGCCGTGGAGCGATAATGCGGCAAACGTCAACACGTTGAACTTCGCGCTGGAGCCCAACGGCCCGAACTGGCCCAACCCGCCGTGGTCTACGCTGCTGTTTCGCCGCCTGATCACCAACGAAAACTTTCGCAACCTCTTCGTCAACCGGCTGGCGGACGATATGAACTCCCGCTTCTTACCGGAGGTCGCCCTGGCGCGGATCAACGCCCGGGCGGACCTGATCCGCGCGGAGATACCCCGTCAAAACGCGCGGTGGGGACGTGCGGGAAACTGGGGAGACAACGTGGAGCGGATGCGCAAATTCTTTCGCGAGCGGCCGGCACGTATGAAGGGATTCGTGCGGCGGGAATTTAGCCTGCCGGCCGTCCACCGGCTCGACATCCGCATCAGCGATACCGACGAGGGCTACGTGGAGGTCAACAGCCTGACGATCGAGGAAGCGCAATGGTCGGGGGATTACTTTCAGGACGTCCCGATTCGCGTAAAGGCGGTGGCGCGCGAGGGGTATTCTTTCGTCCGCTGGGAGCTTGATAATACTTCCGCGGAGGAGGAATTAACGATCAACATGACGGACCGGCGGCGGTTACGGCCGGTCTTCCGCGAGGAGGCGACCTCGGTGCCTGAACTACGGAATAGCCTGGCCGCGGTGAGCGGCGTCGACCTGTCCCCGAACCCTTCGGCGGGGGAAATGCTGCTGCGTTTCTCCGTTCAACATCCGGTGACGCTGACGGCTGAAGTGTTCGATAGTCAGGGCCGGATAGTACGACAGCTTTTCAGCGAACGCTTCGGGGCGGGGACGCGGGTACAAAGAAAGTTTTTTAACGACGTCGCTCCCGGCGTATACCTTGTTCGCCTGACCGAACGGGGTGGGGGAACGGCGACGGTGAAATGGGTGCGGCGGTAGATCTTACTACTTCATTCCTTCGTACACATACTTCCGCATAGCCTCTCCGTACTTCCCGGTATATGGGGATGTCTGCGTCATCAGAATAGCGTAGAGATCGTTCGCCGGGTCGACGAAGAAGAAGGTGGAGTAGGCACCGGACCAGAACATTCTGCCTTTGCTGTCCAAATCGTCTTCCGGCGTAGCAGTCGTCACGCCGAAGCCGAGGCCGAAGGTCTGGCCGGGTGCGTAGGGCGCGTCGCCGATGTGGCTTTCACCCATCAGTTCGATGGTGGAAGCCTTGAGGATGCGCTTGCCCTTAAGCTTGCCGCCGTTGAGTAGCATTTGGCAGAAGCGGCTGTAATCCGCTACCGTAGACAGCAGGCCGTGGGAGCCACCGAAGACGCTGTGGCCGTTGGCGGGCATCTGCATTTTGTCTTGCTGTAACTTGCCGTCGACGATTTTGTAGAGCTTCGGCATGCGGGCGGCTTGCTCCTCGGTCATATTATACCCGGTATCGTTCATGCGCAACGGCTTGAAGACGTTTTTGCGGAGGTAATCGTCCATAGTCATGCCGGACAACTTTTCGACGAGCAGGGCGAGTACGTCCGGGCTGGCGGAGTAGGACCACTGCTTGCCGGGCTGACCGATGAGGGGCAATTCCGTCAAGGTCTTTACCCGCGAGGCGATGTCCGCCTGCGGCGCGAAGTAGAGCGCGCGCGCCACGTCGTTGTCCAGCGCCGAGCCGCTTAGCCCGTGGGAGAAGCCGGCGGTGTGGGAAAATACCTGACGGATGGTAACGGGGCTCGCGGCGGGTACGGTTTCCTGGTCTTTACCCTGCCGGACGTCGGTGGCTACGCGCAGGCCGTCAAAGCCATCGAGGTACTTGCTGACGGGGTCGTCGAGCTGGAACTTGCCCTGCTCCCACAGCTGCATGGCGGCCACCGAAACGATGGGTTTGGTCATGGACATGATATGGAAGACGCGGTCTTCGGTCATCGGCGCGCCGGTGGCGATGTCGCTTTTCCCCCAGGCACCTTTGTGCAGGGTCTTGCCGTTCCGCACGACGAGGGAAACGGCCCCGGCGATCTGACCTTCTGCGATCTCCGATTCGAGAAAGTCGGTGTAGGCCCGCCAGCTGTCGGCTTGCTGGGCGGTAAGGAAGAAGGAGAGCCCGAGGAAGGCGAGGAAGAGGAACTGGCGCATGATCGAAACTGGTTAAGAAAGTATAAAGTCAGGAGTCAAACAATCAGTTCATTAAACAGTTGGGGGGAAGAGACGTCGAATCTACCTCAAACATTCCCCTTACCAGTTACCTTTATGCCACCATGCGCATACTCTATTTTCCGTTCCCCGTTATTGTCTTATTACTAATCGCCTGTAACAACGACAAAGCGAACTACGATGTCCCCCGTGAGCCGTACGCCGTGGCGAGCATGGAAGGCGATGCGTTGAACGTGATCGTTGAGATTCCGGCGGGGACGAATCACAAGGTCGAATACAGAACGGAAACCGGCTTTAGTAACGATACGCTGCTGGGCGGCGGCACGCGGGTGATTAATTTTCTGCCGTACCCCGGCAACTACGGCTTCGTACCCAATACACTGATGGACCGCGAGCGCGGCGGCGACGGCGACCCACTCGACGTGCTGGTGATCAGCGAGAGCGTACCGACGGGCACCCGACTGGCCGTCACGCCCATTGCCGCGTTGCTGCTACGCGACCGGGGGGAGATCGACACAAAGATCATCGCCGTACCGCGCGACTCCACCCTGCGCGTTTTTCAGGCCGGCAATTTCCTGGAGTTGGCCCTGGAGCAGGACGCTGCCCGCTCCATCATCGAAACGTGGTTCCTGAACTACAAAGGTCCGAAGCAGACCGAACTCATACGCTGGGAGGACGAGACTTACGCCTGGCGGGAAGTACGCAAGTGGCGGCGGGATTGAGCGGGTTGCAGGTTCCAGATTCCAGGTTGCAAGGCGGGCAAATTGCAACCCGCAACCTGCAACTTGCAGCCTCCTCACATACCATTCCCTCACCCAAACACGTTACAAAACCGCTAAAAGCAACCTTTTCCTAACCCCAAGACGCTATTTCTTGTTAAAATACAGCCCGTTTTAGTGAAAATATGACGATTTTTTACATAAATCGGTCACCTCCCCTTTAACTTGCGTCTAAATTACTGACGGTCTGGTCTTCCTCCCGGACACTTCGACTTACATAATCCCCTTCCACAGATGAAATATCTATTCACGGTAATCGCCCTTTGCGCATTCAACTTCAGCTACGCTCAGAAATTTGAATGGAACACCAAGTCCGTCGAGCCGATGGCTCAGGAGGTAAATCCTAACGACCCTATCCGCGCGGCTTTTAATAAAGCTTACAACGAACGCCAGACCGGAATGGCCGGCGTTTACAATCCCAACAGTCAGGGTGATCGTACCGCTTACGGTGAAACCTATGCTAACAAGCAGATGACCGCCAGCCATCCGGTATTGCCGCTCGGCACCATCGTTCGGGTACAAAACCTGGATAACGGTAAAGTGATCAGTGTAAGAATCAATGACCGGGGACAGGAGTGCGCTGACTGCTTGCTGATGCTCAGTCAGGCTGCGGCTACGAACCTCGATATAACTTACCGCGGCCGTATCGCCGTGGAAAGAACCGGTTTCAGCAACTGGAACCCCGCACCGCCCACCGCCCAGGTCGCCTATGCCCCGACGCCTCAGGCGTACGGTAATCAACCTGCTTACCAGCAGCCCGCGCAGGTGACCCGGCCGGTAGAGATCAACGGCAATACCCAGTGGGGGAGCCGGGGTACGACTCCGTCGCCCACCGCTTATGGCAATACCAGTCAGCCCACCGCTTACGGCAATACCAATCAGCCCACCGCTTACGGCAATACCAATCAGCCCACCGCTTACGGTAACGCCAATCGGCCCGCCGCTTACGGTCAAACTTCCGCTCGTCGGCCCCAAACCTATAACGCCCCGGCGCAAACCGCCCCGGCTAACAACCGTAATTACGCCGTGCTGAGCGCACCGCGGACGCCTTCCGTTGCTTCCCGCGAAGTACAGCCCGCCTCCGTTTACCGCCAACCGCAAACTTACAGCCGTTACCCAACGGCCACTACGTCAGTGCCGGTTCCCGCTACGAATCAACCTCGTGTCTACCAACCTACGCAGCGTACCTACGGTAGTCAGCAACCCGCTTACCAGCAGCCGGTACCGGTTGCGCGCCAGGCAACGCCACCCGCTTCTACCGTAAAGCGTTACCAGGAATCACGTACGGTGCCCGCGCCGGCAACCTACAATACTCCGGCCGCTACCGCCCCTCGGCGGTACACGCCACCCGCCGGCCAGATGACCGCGCGTGGCGTGGCTACTCCCGCTGTCGCCACTCCGGCCGCTCCCACCAGTGGTTATGCCGTTCAGCTCGGTGCGTACAACAACGAAACCTACGCCAAAGCGCGGGTGGATCAACTGAAGCAGATGGGCCTGTCCAATATTTTCTATAAGTCGACTCAAAAGCCGGATGGTCAGATGATCAATCGCGTATACGCCGGTTCTTTTGGCTCCATGGCCGAGGCGCAGACGGCTTCTCGCCTTATTCAGGGTAATTACAATATCGCTGGAATCGTAGCCGCGCTCTAGCAAGCTGTCGGAGAAAATGATGTCGGGATTATAACGCGGGGCGTTCCATACCGGAGCGGCCCGCCTTATAATTTATGGGAAACGAGGGAGAGTAGTTGGGCAACGCGGACGAATAAGTTGGCTGGTGGAAAACGAGTGATCGTGGTGCCGCGTGACGAGAGTAGTCGGAAGCATAGTTGTAGCTATGGTTTCGATCGCTTAACGAAGCACGGTGCCGCGAGCACCGTTTGTAAACCGTAAACTTATTTTTCCGTAATCCCTTGTACCTCTATCGTCGCGGAGCCAACTTCAGCGGATTGCTCACGACGGTAGGAACATCGCCACGGGAATTATCATATAGATTTGTCACTTTATCGTAATGCCATAGGTAATGGCGTCACATCAGGCTCTGTCCATATAAAGTTTTGTTTGTTTTATCCGGTATTATGAACAGTTTTCCTGCGGCTGTTGTATTTTGTGTTATTTTTTAGGGATCAAAAACTAAGCATGAACAACTCACAAGGGCAGATACAGCCCGCCGTAATTTTATTTTTGGTATCCGTACTTCTTTTTTTGGCTTTCGGTTGCGGCGGCGGCGGTGCGGAGATGCGCAGCGTTCTCGTCTTTTCAAAGACCGCTGGCTTCCGGCACGCTTCCATCGAAGACGGTAAGAAAATGTTTGCGCAATTGGCGGAAGAACAAGGCTTTCAGTTGGACACGACGGAAGACGCTTCCGTTTTTTACCCAGGAAAATCTGAGCAGGTACAATCTCATTGTCTTCCTGAACACTACCGGTGATTTTCTGAACGACGACCAACAGGTGGAACTTCAGCGATTTATGAAAGCCGGCGGTAATTGGCTCGGCATCCACGCCGCGGCGGACGCGGAGTACCAATGGCCGTGGTACAATCAATTATGCGGTGCCTGGTTCGACGACCACCCAAAGCACCAGGATGCAACGATGGACGTGCTGGACGGCACCCATGCCTCCTGCGCTCACCTGAGCCAAACCTGGAGCCGCTTCGACGAGTGGTATAACTATAAAAACATCCGGGAAGACATTGAACCCGTGTTGAAAGTCGACGAATCCACCTACGAAGGCGGCACCAACGGTGATTTCCACCCGATGGCCTGGTACCATGAGGTAGAGAACGGCCGTTCGTTCTACACCGGAGTGGGCCACACGCCCGAGAGCTACCGCGACGCCGACTTCATCGCCCACGTTTGGGGTGGTATGAAATGGGCCTGGGGGGAGGGGGAACCGGTTGACTATACCGGCGTGAAGATGCCGCCCGAGGAAAACCGCTTCGAGATCGAAGCCTTGGTAACCGGCCTCACCGAACCGATGGAAATGGAATTGCTCCCGGACGGCCGACCGATCTGGATCACCCGTCAGGGAGAACTCCACGTCTATGATTTTGACTTCGAAACCTCTAGTGAAGTGGGCCGGCTTGACGTCTGGACGGAATTCGAGGATGGCCTGCTCGGTGTCGCCCTCGACCCCGCCTTCACCGAAAACGAATGGATGTACCTCTATTACAGCCCCGACGGCGAGAAGAGCGTCAATCGCCTCAGCCGCTTTAAATTCAGCAACAACAAACTGGTGCTGGGTAGTGAGCAGAGCATCCTCGAAATTCCTACGGACCGCAACAAGTGCTGCCACTCCGGCGGCAGCATCGAGTTCGGCCCGACGGGGCTGCTGCACCTTTCCGTCGGTGATAATACCAATCCGTTTGAATCCGACGGCTTCGCGCCGATCGACGACAGCCGCGACATTCAGAACTTCGACGCGCGGCGGTCCTCCGCCATCACGAACGACCTGCGCGGCGGCATTGTCCGCATCAAGGTCGAGCGGGACGGAAGCTATACCATTCCCGAAGGTAACCTCTTCACCGACCCGAGATGGGCCGTCCGGAAATATACGCCATGGGCATGCGTAACCCTTTTCGCATTCACGTCGACCAGCGTAATGGCAACGTTTACTGGGGCGACATCGGCCCGGACGCTCGGGCGGACAGCAGCGGCGTTGGTCCGCGCGGTCATGACGAAGTGAACGTAGCCCGCGAGGCCGGTTTCTTTGGCTGGTCGCTTTTCATCGGCGACAATAAGCCTTACCATGCGCGGAATTTTGCCGACCAAACGAAGGGGGACGCTTTCGACCCCGCAAAACCGATCAATGACTCGAAATACAACACCGGTGCCCGCGAACTGCCGCCGGCCCAGCCCGCCATGATCTACTATCCGTACGCGGAGAGCCCGGAGTTTCCGCAAATTGGTACGGGCGGCCGTAACGCCATGGCCGGCCCCGTGTTTTATCATGACGACTATAACGACTCTGAGCACAAGCTGCCCGCCTACTACGACGGGAAGTTTTTCTTTTACGACTGGATGCGCGACCAGATCATGGCCGCCGACCTCGACGAGACGGGCTACGTGACCGACTTCGAGCGCTTCCTGCCCACCACCGAACTACTGCACCCGATGGATATGATGTTCAGCCAGAATGGTGAGTTGTTTATCCTGGAGTACGGCCGCAAATGGTTCGCCCGCAATAACGACGCTCGCCTGATACGCATTCGTTACAACTCGGGTAATCGCGCGCCGGTGGCAAAGATGGAGGTCGCCGAAACCATCGGGGGGACTCCTTTCCAACTGACGGCCGACGCATCCGGCAGCATCGACTACGACGGTGACGAACTGGACGTTACCTGGCTGCTAAACGATCAGGAGATCGGTAAAGGCATGAAGCTCGACAAGAAAATCACTACTAACGGAGCGTACACGCTGGCCGTTGTGACCGACGACGGACAGGGCCACGCCGGCCGCCGGGAAATACCGCTCATCGTTGGTAACAGCGTACCGGAAGTGACCATCGAATTGGACGGTAACCGCAGCTTCTTTTATCCCGGTAAGTCGTTGACCTACAACGTGAAGGTGACCGATGTGGAAGACGGCGACGTTGACCCGAAGGCCATCACGGTCAGCCTTGATTACCTTGAAGGCGAAGATCTCGTGCAGATCGAGCAGGGGCACCAGGTAGCGGGTAAGGGCACGGCCTTCTCGGTAGGCAAATCGCTGGTTGCGGGTTCGGACTGCAAGAGTTGTCACCTGGAAAACGAAAAAAACATTGGCCCGAGCTATCAGCGGGTAGCGGATAAATATCGGGACCGCGGTGACGCCGTTGCCTACCTCTCCGGTAAGATTATCGCTGGTGGCGGTGGCGTCTGGGGCGAGCGCGTTATGGCTGCCCACCCGGACCTCGAACGGCGGGACGCTAACCAAATGGCGGAATACATCCTTAGCCTGGCCGGTCCGTCACCCTACGCCGAAAGCCGCCCGGCACGCGGCACGATTAAGCTGGATCAGCACAAAGCGGGTACACCCGGCCGCTATTACCTGCGGGCCAGCTATACGGATAAAGGCAGCGGTGACGGCCTGCCGCGCCTGACGACCACTCAAGTCGTTGTGCTTTGCAGCCCGAAATTGGCGGCTGATAAATTCACCAGCGGAAAAAAAGTGATGGCGCACCACATTACAGCTGAAGACAATCCGCTGGGAGACGATGCTTTCGACGTACTCGTGGCTACCGGCGGCGGCTGGGCGAGTTACGGCGACTTCGACCTGGCCGGCATTAAAACGATTAAGGTCGAAATCGCCCTGGCGCCCGGTATCACCTCCGGCGGTACCATCGACGTGATGGCCGGCCACCCAACCACCGGTCGTAAGGTAGCTACGGCCGGCATCAAGCAGGGGATTTCCACCTATGGCATGAATGAACTCTACATGAAGGTTACCGAATCCACCATCGGTGCCGAGCCGCTGTTTTTTCGCTTTAAAGCCGCGGACGGCGGCGCGGAAGCGGTGCTGGGCGCGGTATTGAGCTTTGAATTTATGCGGGAAGAGCTTACCAAGTGACAAGTATTGAAGAGGGAAGTGCCACCGCCGCAACATGCGGTAGCACTTCCCGATTTTTAATTCCCACTTTTCACTGATCCGGGCGGGGCCGCCGGATGCGGAGCGAAGATCAGGTGCCTGGTGGCCCAGTCGGAAAGTCCCTTAACAAACTCCTAATTCAGCGACCTCCAAGCCACGTTCCCCCCTTTATCCGTTTCTTTGCCCCGTATGACGGATGCAACGCAAACCAGCCGGCGAAAAGCCACTATTCTGGAGCGGCGGAAGACCCTTTGGGCGGTCGCCGCGGCCTGTTGGCTGGTGTTCTTGTCGATACCGGTTTCCGGCTTCGCGCAGATCGTTGACCCGTCGAGCTCCACGCGACCGCGGGAGGGCGACCCGGATTATGACCCGGCTACCGACCGGCGGGGCGGCCCGCAAGAACAGCGGGAGACGATCGTAGACACTTTCGGTATTTTCCAATACACGGTGGCCAACCCCAACTCGGAAACCAACTGGCGAGACTCGCTACTCAACGGCTGGCAGTTGTACGAACCCGACCGGGCGGTGAATTTCGATTACGCGACCATCGGCCAGCGGGGTGGGGCGGCGTACGCGCTTCGCTACGCCCCGACGCGGCGGAAGGGAACCACGATCGGTTTCCGGCAGTTCGATCTTTACCAAAAGGACGGGGAAGACCTGCGCTACTATCGTTTGCAATACCCCTTCACTTACCTCGAATACGTACGGGAGAGCGAGCAGGCGGACAGCTACCTGGATACGAAGTTCAGCCGCAACTTCGCCGACGGGGTCAACCTCGTACTCGATTTCCACCGCATTAACCAGCAGGGGGAGCTGGATCAGTACCCCGGCCAGGCCCTGCGCAACACGCACGTAGCGACCGGCCTGAGCGTACGCCCGCCCGGTAGCCGTTACAGCGGCTTTTTCAGCTATACGGCCAACACCTACGAGCACCTGCAGAACGGTGGCATCGTCCCCGCTTCCTTCGAGAACCTGGAAGGTGGTGAAGTCAACAACCTCGATAACCTCACGCCCTACCTCGATCAAACGCGGCTGCGCCACAGCTACCGGGAGATCATGGCGACCCAATACCTCAACTTCGGCGGCAAGACGGACAGCCTGAGCGGGCGGGAAAAGCGGGCCTTTACGCTGCGCCATCAGTTTCGGTACGATAACCGGCGCTACCGGCTCTCCGCCACCGCGATCGGTACAGCGTCAAACGACACGCTGCCGTTCTTCGATCGCTTTCCGGATCTTTTACTGGATACTCGGGGCGTGCGCAACCAGATAGAGCACCGGCTGATCGAGAACGACCTCACCTTTTCCACCTTTCGGCGGGGAACCTCGTCGGATAAAGCAACGGTGCAAAAGGACGTGCTGGAAGCCGGCCTGACGCATATTTACAATAAAATCGTGCAGGAACGCGATTCGGTGGTCAATAACCTGCTGGCGCACGCCACCATCGGTCTGCGACCCAGCGATAAACTTAACCTGCTGGTTTCCGGTCAGCTCAACCTGGTGGGGCAAACGGGCGATTACCGCGTGGAAGGGCAAGGAACGCTTGACCTCGGCAAGGCGGGCAAACTGGAACTCAGCGCGCTCAACCAGCTCTACGCGCCCGACCTTGTGCAACAGGTTTACCGCATGAACGGTCAAACGCTGTGGAACAATGACTTCGGCAAAACGCTGGAGTTGCGACTGGAAGGGGCATACACGCTGCCGGTGGTGAAGATCCGCGCCGGGCTGGCCTACTCGCTGCTGACGAACTACGTTTACTTCAATGCGGAAGGGCGACCGGAACAGGACGGTGGCGCCAACAGCCTGCTGCAACTGACGCTGGAGCGCGACCTGCGCATCGGCCATCTGCACCTGAATAACCGGGTGTTGCTTCAAGAGGTGGACCAGGAAGTCTTCCGGCTACCGCGCCTCTACGGCGAGCACAGCATCTTCTACGCCGGTAAATGGTTCGGCGTGCTGAACGTGAACCTGGGAATCGACCTGCGTTACGCCTCCGCCTTTCGGCCGTATTACTACAATCCGGTGATCCAGCAATTCCAGCTGCAGGAGACGACGGAGCGCAAATTCCAGTACCAGGTGGACCCTTTCTTCAGCATGCGGGTGACGCGCTTTCGCTTTTTCGTGAAGTATGTGCAGGTGAATAACCTGATTAGCCCCAAAGACCTGTTTTACCTGACGGCGGAGCATCCGTACCCGGACGAGGCGCTGCGCTTCGGCGCGGCGTGGCGATTGTTGGATTGATCCGAAGAGCAGGCTTTCTTGATCTTTGCGTGGCATCCCGCGACCTCGCCTCTAAGTGTGAAGTAAAAAAGTGGGAAGTGCCGCCGCACGTAACAGCGGGAGCACTTCCCACTTCCCACTTTTTCACTTAATCCCTTCCTGATTGTCTTCCCATTCGGTTGTCGACCCAGGCCAGAACCGGTTTTACACTGACCCCGTGAACGAAGATGGAAACCAGCATGGTAAAGTTGACGATGCTCCAGATGGCGTCGATTTCGGGGAACGCCTCGCTGTTGTGGGCGTAGGCCAGGTAGTACAGCGAGCCGACGCCGCGGATGCCGAAATAGCTGATGGCCATCTTTTCAACGAACGGTAGTTTACTGGGCAGAAAAGCGAGGAGGCCCGCCAGCGGGCGAATGGCAAACAGGACGAGCAGCCCGATCGCGGCTCCTTGCCACGTCAGGTCGGCCAGGCCCCCGGTGGCCGTGATGCCGCCGAACGCGATGAGAAAAATACCGAGTACGGCCTGCTCCACCTGGTCGATGGCCTCGTAGCTTTGCTGTCGGGTTTCGAGGTCGGCTGATTCATGTCGGGCACTCACGACGGCAGCGACGAAGACAGCGAGAAAACCATAACCCTCCGCCATTTCCGTTAGCGCGTAGGTAAGCAGGGTCGCCGCTAGAATGAAGAAGCCTTCCTCAATCTCGGTGTCCTGCCGTTCACTCATTTTAGCGGCAAATTTGCTGAAGGTCCAAAGCAGCGCTTTGCCCATCAACCATCCCATCAGGGTGCCCATGGCAATGCGGTAGCCGAAGTCCCACCAGGCCCAGGTGACCAGGGCTTCAGACCAGTTATTGGCGGCAACCAGCGCCAGGGCGAGGTAAATGAAGGGAAAGGCCAGCCCGTCGTTCAGCCCCGCTTCCAGGGTGAGGCCGAAGCGTACTTCGTCCTCGGCCGAATCGTCTGCCGGCGGGCCAACCTGAACGTTGGCGGCCAATACGGGGTCAGTTGGCGCCAGTACGGCGCCCAGCAGAATAGCCGAAGCTGGTGCCAGACCTATCCACCACCAGCCGAGGAAAGCTACGGCGGCAATCGTAAGGGGCATCGCAATGGCCAGCAGGTACCAGCCGGTTGACCAGCTCCTCCAACCCGGAGCGCGCTTCATCTTCAGCCCCGTACCCGCCAGGGAGATGATGACGATAAACTCCGTGATGTACTCCATCCACAGCCGGTCAAATACCCGGTCTTCGGGGTTGATGAATGGCAGTTCCAACGGTAGGCTGAAAATCAGTAAGCCGAAGCTAACGTAAATGATCGGCAGGCTAAGCAGGCGGTTTCTCAGTAAACCGGGGAGCATGAAAGTGCCCAGAAGGGCAAGACCGGCGATGAGTAAGAAAAGAATGTGGGGATCCATAAAAGAAGGTCTGGCCGGCGGAGATGATCGGCAGGTACTGGGTAGAACCGCAAGGGGGTGGAGTAGGTTCGCAGGGCAATCGCAAGCCCGCCGGACGCTCAAAGGAACTCAACTACTCCGCCTCCGGCTACCTGATTGAGCACGCTTCGAGGTCCTGACATCTAGTTTCAGGACCTCGAAGCGTTCGTTTCCGAAGCGTAGCGCAGGATAAACGATCCGTTGAGCGTCCGATATCGACAAAACGCCCATTACCTTTGGCCTCATGTCAACTCCTCTCCTTTCACAGCGCGACCTTTTTCCCTTCAAAGCCGTTAACGGTTATCTCAATGGTGCTTCCCGGGCGCCTCAGTTAAAGGCCGTGGCTGCGGCTGCGCAGCATGCCTTGCACTGGCGAACGGAGAATGCAGGGATGCCGATTCCGGAATTTTTCGGCCCGGTAAAGGAAGCCCGGGAGAACTTCGCGAAGATTATTGGGGCCAGG
>ENA-ORXT01004795-ORXT01004795.1-marine-metagenome-genome-assembly--contig:-NODE-4795-length-13709-cov-3.342283_pt1 | contig 13709 bp, 13 predicted proteins | sample MGYA00237868_ERZ511482 | MGnify/ENA metagenome assembly ERZ511482 | reverse complement strand
GCTTTTGATAACTGCATGGTGATTAGTGGGCTGTTAACCTACAGAAAATATCTGACAGGATATGTTGATGACAACATATTGTCTCGTTTAGCAGATTTTGCTGTCAAATCGCTAAAGCAAAGACTGACCTATATTGCTACAGATGGAGATTCTTCAAAGCCGACTCCTCACTGGTCAAATACTTTTGGCGCAAGTATGCTCAAAAACGTCATCGCTTTAAGCACGCTGACCGAAGAAACCCAAAACCCCTTGTATCATGAACTGGCACTAGAAATAGCCGCCGAAATTATCGACAGTTGTTTTCACAATGGTTACTTTAGAGCATTTGCCACAACAGACGCGGTTTATTGCCATGCCCATTGCTACGCTTTAGAAGGACTGCTATACCTGCAAACTAAAGGCTATCAAAACTTTACTAATGTTCTAATAGCAGGAGTAGAACAGTTAAAAGCGTGGCAAAATAATGATGGTAGCTTGTATAACTGGTACAACATTCCTGCTCGCCAACGGTTTAAAGTAGCAGATGCTACTGCTCAAGCAATTCGTCTTTGGTTGGCAGTAGACTCAGACGGCTACCAAGAAAACATTCAAAAAGCTTGGCAATTCCTGGACAGTTTGCGCTCGCCTCAGAAAGGACTTTACTATCGTGTTGGCAGTCTTGACTGTAATTCCTGGGCAAGTATCTTCGCGCTTCAGGCAGCTGATTGGTATGCTAGTGGAGTACATGGCGATCGCCTAGTATAAAATCAAATGGTATTAAATAACGGTTCAAAAATCTTAGTCACTGGGGGCGCAGGATATATTGGCTCTCATACTACAATAGCTTTACAAGAGGCTGGCAATTCCGTATTAATTTTAGATAATTTGGTCTTTGGTCATCAAGATTTAGTAGAAAATGTATTACAAGCCGAATTTATCTGTGGTGATGTAGGCGATCGCAATTTACTGCGAGAAATCTTTGCTAAACATGACATTGCAGCAGTAATTCATTTTGCAGCCTATACTTACGTCCAGGAGTCAGTAGAGCAACCCCAGAAGTACTATAAAAACAATGTTATCGCCACTCTAACTTTGCTCGAAGAGATGATGTTGGCAGGAGTAAAACAACTAGTTTTTTCTTCGACGGCTGCCACCTATGGTTTGCCTCAATCGACTCCCCTCACCGAAGATCATCCTCTGCTGCCGATTAATCCTTACGGTAGAACCAAATTAATGGGAGAAAGATTAATCGGCGATTTTAGTCAGGCTTATGGACTACGAGCAGTTTGTTTTCGCTACTTTAATGCTGCGGGAGCAGATAAACAAGCTAGATTGGGTGAAGATCGGACTCCTGAGACTCATTTGATTCCTCTGGTATTGATGGCTGCTGAGGGGAAACGCGATCGCGTTTATATCTATGGCACTGACTATGATACATCTGATGGTACGGGGATTCGTGACTATCTCCACGTTGTCGATTTAGCCCAAGCACACATTTTAGGATTAGAATACTTGCTTCAAGGCGGGGCAACGGATGTATTCAATTTGGGCAATGGGGGTGGTTTTTCAGTGCGGGAGGTGATTGAAGCAGCAAAAACAGTCACCAATAAAAGCTTTGAAGTAGTTACTGCACCAAGGCGACTGGGAGATCCGCCTACTTTAGTCGGTAGTGCTAAGAAAGCAGAGCAAATTTTAGGTTGGCAGCCCCAAGAAAAAGATTTAACAGTTTTGATTGAAGATTCTTGGCGTTGGTATCAGGCTAGGTATGGCAAGTCAGTGTAGCTAGTGAATGAATATTCTTTTAGTGGGCTATAAGTAGTAAACATTAGAAAGGACAAGAAAAGGTAAGCCTTTTCTGAATAAATTAGGCATGAATCAACATAGTCGAGAAAAGCTAAAAATTGCTATCGTTGGCCCTTATCCTGCCGATCCAAATAAGGTTAGGGGAGGAATTCAGGCTGTAGTCAATAATTTGGTAGCAGGATTAGCCCAGTTTCAAGATCTGGAAATTCATGTGCTGACAGTAGATTTTGTCGGACAAGAAAATCTTGTATCTCGTCCCAATGTCGAAGTCCATCTCAAGGTCGCCAGTCAAGGTGTCAGTCAGCTTTTATTCTACTGGCAAGAGCGACAGTGGTTGAATAATACTATTGCCAAAATTAAGCCCAGTCTGGTTCACGTCCACGGTACTAATTTCTATGGTTATGGGGCAAACAGCAGGAAATGCCCGACTATAATTACTGTTCACGGAGTTTTAGAAGAAGAAGCCAAATTGGACTTTGGGGAACTAAATAAAAGGCAGCAGATTTACCGTCAGATCAAGGGTTATTTTAATACTGTGTTTGAGCGCAAAACTCTAGAGACAGCAAATTATGCCACCGTCATTTCTCCTCATATCAACAATTTTTTGACAGATTTTAAAATCGAGCATATTTACGCCATTAATAACCCGACAGAAGAAGCCTGCTTCGATTTACAAAACAAAACCATTCCTGGCAGAATCTTTTTCGCTGGAGCTATTACCGTCCGCAAAGGAATTTTAACTTTATTACAGGCAGCTACTTTATTACGCGATCGCTATAGTGAATTTGAACTATATTTAGCTGGTGGTATCGAACAGCAGGCTTATGAAGAGGTTTTGCAGAATTATATTCGAGAGCATAAATTAGAGTCCTTGGTTACTTTTTGTGGTCTGTTTGATAATAGTCAGATGAAACAGGCTTTAGAAGAATGTCAAATCTTGGTTTTGCCTTCCCAAGCAGAAGTCTCACCGATGATCGTCCAAGAAGCAATGGCAGCAGGTAAACCAGTAGTTGCTACAGCCGTAGGAGGAGTTCCTTATCTGGTTGAAGATGGCGGTTCGGGTATTCTAGTGCCTTATGGAGATGCAGAAGAGTTAGCCCAGGCATTAGAAAAACTGTTAACCAATTCTTCCTTAGCAAAATCAATGGGCGATCGCGGTCGTATTTTGGCAGAGAATAATTTCCGCCAATCTGTTGTTTGTCAACAAACTCGCGACGTTTACTATCAAATAGTTAATCGGTCATGATACTTGTCGATTTCAATCGATAATAGATCTTAAAGATCGCCAACTACAGAATCTAACAATACCTGCTCGTATTTCTGTCCTACCTTGTCCCAGGTATACTCCGCTTCTACAAGCGATCGCGCATTTTCGGATAGTTTGTCTCTTAATTTTGGTTCGGAAAACAGTCGCCCAATAGCATAAATATATTCTTCTAAAGTATTGGCTCGCATGGCTCTTAGAGGAACAGTTGTGCCATCAACTTTAAACTCAGATAAAGCGCGATCGCTTCCCACTATAGGTACGCCTGATGCCATTGCTTCTAGGGTGCGATTTCTCAAGCCATAGCCTTTGCGAAGGGGGATGACACAGACAGTTGCCCAATGGAGGTATTCCACTACATTGCTTACTTTTCCTGTCACGACAATTCCTGGTAATTCATTCAAATCTAAAATTTCTGGAGCAGGTTTGGCACCCACTATTTCCAAAACAGCTTCAGGATAGCGATCGCAAATTGCAGGAAATACTTCTAGTCCTAGAAATAGAGCAGCATCAATATTCATCGCTCGATCCATATTGCCCACAAAGACAATTCTTTGTCCTCCTTGATTGGTGATGCGACGGGAAAACTTCTTCAAATCCACACCGTTGGGAATAACCTTAACTTCGCTTTCTGGCTCTAACTTTTTGACAATAGTTTTATCTTTAGTGGTGACAGTAACAATAGAACCAAATTTCTCTAGGTAACTTTGTTCATAACGTTTGCGTAACCCTAAATTGATTTGATCTTTAAGTTCATTATCTGAATTCCCCGCTGCCAACTCCTGTTTATATTTACCATATTCGGAAAAGTGTAAATTTAGGACTACTCCTAACTGTTGGTGCCATGCTTTACTGATAAAAATTTCATCAGAACTATCTTCACAGGCAACTACATCAAACAGATCTTCAGCGATCGCTTCTTCAATCCAATTTGCCATTTGGGGACAGTAGCTATTTAAGACATCTGGCGGAGTTTTTTGTTGAATAAATACTCCTAAACGTTTGGCTTTATTGATTAATCCTGAAGACTGACTACTCAAGTTTGAATCGAAAACAACTAATTCTGTTACTAGTGCTTCAACTGCTTCAGTCTCAGCATCAGTAACTTCTGGACTACGACGAGTTATTAAAGTAACCTCGTGTTTAGTTCCCAGGTATTCGAGCAGATGAAATGTTCTCAACTGATTTCTACCTTTAGTTGGTGGATAGGGAAAAGTAGAGCAGAGAATAAGAATTTTCATTTAGTCACTTGTGAATAATCGTCAATAATTGGCTATTAGAAACTAGGTAATTCCTATCTGTACATTACTTTTAAGCTTTCACTTAAGTAACAAATAAAATAAATTGCCACTACCATTTAGTCTACCTGCTCTTTCTCCTGCAATTTCTCCACTACCTAAAAATATATCAACCCTTCCTGCACCCTTGATGGCACTTCCCGTATCTTGATCTAATACGTAGCGGCTAACTACTCTCGTTTCAATTTTGCCCGATGATTGAACTTCGGGGATGGGTGCAACGACAAGAGCCAATGCACCAGGAGGCATGAGCGATTTATCAGTGGCGATAGAGCGATCGCCCGTAACGGGAACTCCCAAGCTACCTGTGGGCGGTTTTCCCGCAGTTTCACGAAAGAAGATAAAACGATTGTTGCGAGGAATATATTGGTCTAACTGTTGAGGATTTTGCTCAAAGTATTCCAATAGCTTAGGTAAGGTTAGTTCATCTTTGCTAAAAGCACCACTTTTGACCACTTCACCACCCAGACTAACGTAAGCATAATTAGTTGTACCGTTATAACCAACAGTCATCGTTGTTCCATCGGTCATTTTTAGCCTAGCTGACCCCTGTACCTGAACTAAGTAGGCTTCAAGACGATCGCGCAGCCAAACCAGCTCTTTACCTCGTAAAAGACTTTTTCCTTGGGCTAAACCGTCTTTACCTTCAAGTTGAGCGCGAGTAGGATGAGGACGTGACCAACGTTTAAAATTGGCTGGTTGACGATAGAGAGGATACCGATATTCGCCAGTACGAACGCGACTAGCGGTATAGGTAGGCTCAAAATAGCCTGTAAACTCCACCTTGCCCAACTTATTGCCGACAGACTGGTAAAAGTTGAATTCTTGTTTTACTGCTTTTTCTAAAGCTTGAGGAGAATCTGTCGTCAGCAGTAATTCTTTAAAGCGCAAAAGCGATCGCTTGGTATGGGCTAAATTGAATTTTGTTTTGGCATACTTGCGATAGCTGCGGGCAGCTTTTGGCGTACTCAAATAGTAAAGGCTATGGTCAATCGACTGTTCTAAAGCCTGTCGTTGAGATTTGTTCCAGGTAGAATTTTTTTTGGCTTTAGGTTGAGCCGTAGGACAGCTTGGATTGGTACTCCAGCGATAAACAGCACGTTTATCGGAGTCAGCTTCACCATTGCCCAATTTGTCATCTAAACCGACATACTTTAACCTTTCGGGTGATATCTGTCGCAATGACTGGGCTTGAACCGTCTGTCCCCAAGATGCGATCGCTAATATACTCAAACCCAAACAAAAACTAGAAGCAGATCTAATCATTGCAGTAACTCATCAGAAGTCAACCATCCCAGGGTAGACTATTTTCTTTCTAATTGTTGGTTTTCCCTTTAGTCAAGTCGCGTAACAAAGGGCTAACTACATTGCTATAAATTCGATCGACACTATTGACTAAAGTATTAGGATCTATCCCGTTGGGTTGAGCAGTATTACTAGAAGGATTGGAGGTGTCTGTACCCTGAGTAACAGTATTATTAGAATTTGCCGAATAAGTGTTTGAGCCAGAACCGCCACTCAAGTAAAGATGATCGATTACTTCTCCTTGGTGGACTCTTTTGGTAATTTGCCAGCCAGGATTGAGCCTGATTTTCATTGCGCCATTACTCAAGCCGTTAGTTCTACCGATAACGACGCTAGGTTTAGCAGGATTTTTGTGGAACGCCACTAGCTGCAATTCACCGTTGTTCTGCACAACCTTAACTACATGAGCAACTCTGTCATCTTCCCCGTTGAGACGGAGAGTATAACCATTGGTATTGATGATGCGACGACAGCTTTTAGTATGATCGAAATCTAATAGCAACAAGTCTAATTTCACGGGAGCAGAACCAGATTCTTGCCAGCACTGTTCTTTACCCCGAATTTGTTCAATAATTTCTAAACGATACTCTTGATAACCAAAGGGTACAGCTACTACTGCAAAATCATTTTGACTAACCTGTTGCTCTTGAAAAGAAACTCCTTGTGCGGGGGAAGCAGCCATAACGGTAGTACTGGCGATCGCGGATAAAGTTAGAAGTAACGATCTGATCGGATGATTAAATTTCATGTTAAAAAGTCTCAATATTATTTTAATTAAATTGCTACTTTTTAATAGATCGAGAATCTAATTTTTATGCACATCGATCACTTCTAATTCAAAATTGTTTGTTAGTACGGCGATAAAAAGGCTTTTTTACTACTGTTGCAGGATAATTTTTACCCCGAATTTCAATTTCTAAAGCTTGACCCGACTTGCTTACATCTTGAGCAACATACGCCAAGGCGATCGCTTTGCCGACGGTAGGTGCTAAAGTACCGCTAGTGACCTCTCCTACTATCTTCCCTGCGGAGATAACTTTGTAGCCATGACGAGCAATATGCCGTCCTGACATTTCTATTCCCACCAAGCGGCGTTTTACTCCCGATGCTTTTTGCTGTTCTAATACAGAACGTCCCATAAAGTCTTCTTTATCCTTAAGATGTACTACCCAACCCAAACCCGCTTCTAAAGGAGTGGTTGTCTCATCTATATCCTGCCCGTAAAGACTCATGGCTGCTTCTAAACGTAGGGTATCCCTAGCACCCAAACCACAGGGAACAACTCCCGCTGTTAAAAAAGATTGCCATAGCTCTTGGGCTGCTTCTGGTGCGAGCATAATTTCAAAACCATCTTCTCCTGTATAGCCAGTACGAGCAATAAAGGCGGGATGACCATTAAGATCCACCGTCTGATGGCTAAAAGCTTTCATGTCTCTAATGTTTTCAGTGGTCAAACCTTGGAGAATTGTAGCAGCCTGACCCCCTTGGAGGGCAATTAAGGCCTGTGCTTGGGAAATATCTTTCATTACCACAGAACTATCTTCTAAGTGTCTCAAAATCCAAGCTTTGTCCTTATCGGTTGTGCCTGCATTAACAATGACGATCGCTTTTTGACTTTCTTGCTCTGATTGATAGTAGAAAATAATATCGTCAATGATTCCCCCCTCAGCATTTAGCAATACCGTATACATTGCTTCCCCAGGCTTGAGACGGCTTAAATCTGAAGGCACTAAACTTTGCCAAGCATCAATCAAATTATTGCCTTCAAAGGTGAATTTTCCCATGTGAGAAATATCAAACATGCCTACATGCGATCGCACTGCCTCATGTTCTAGCTTCAATCCTTGGTACTGTACGGGCATTTCCCAGCCAGAAAAAGCAGTAAATCGAGCTTTTTGAGACTTAGCTAGGTCATATAAAGGAGTACGCAACAATTTTGATGATGGGGAATCTGCCATGTCTGGTTAAAAGTTATGTGTATTTAATAGCTTAAAGCTTCTTGCCAGAGAGAACTCAAATTTTGGTAAGGTATTCAGGTATGATTTAATAATTACGTAAAGTTTGTTGTCGAGAATTTTACTTAGCCTGGAATTAGTACGCTTGCGGAAACAGTCTTTAACTGACTGGGTGACAGCCAAAGGCAAAGCTTTTTACTCAGATACTAATAATCTTTTTAGTTAGTTTAATTCTGTAACAAAAACATTTATAGATAATTCAATCAATTTGCTTGTCAACTTTTTTTTAGATTTATTAGGAGAAAATTAAAATGGGTACTCTCAAAATTGCTGTTTATATTACTGTGTTTTTCTTTATCGGCATATTCATCTTTGGTTTCTTATCCAGCGATCCTTCTCGTAATCCTGGCGGTAGCGATTCCGAATAATATTTTTGTTCAATATAATAATACACAGATGATAGGGGCTTAGATTTAAGCCTCTATTTTTTTCTGCATGCAGCCATCTAACACCCAAGCCATGAGCGAAACTAAAAATTTTTGGTATGTAGTAAAACAAGAAAATGGCACTTGCCAGGTAGTTAACGAAAGTGAACTAGAAAAAACCCCAGAGGAATCATCGTCAGATAAATCCCAATGGGGTGGGTTTGCCAGCGAACCTGATGCGATCGCTAAAAAGATTGGTTTAATTCGTGCGGGGAAGTGTAAACCAGTTTAATTAGTACCCTCGACAGTCGCTTCAAGTCGGCATAGCCGCCCAACGCGCTGTCTCGCAATTAGTAATCATTTTATTGCCTGAAGATCTTCGGTTAATACTTCAAGTGCTTTGGCAAATTGGGGATCTTGTTCAGTTCCTAGGTTAGAAAGATCTCCACCGTACAGCTCTTTTAACTGCTCTTCATTCAGCTCAACTACTACATCAGGGGGAATACCCTCTTTATTGATATCCGTACCGTTAGGAGTAAGATACTTAGCAATGGTAACTGCCAGCCCAGAACCGTCTCCCAGGGGACGAACGGACTGCACCAATCCTTTGCCAAAGGTTTTTGTTCCTAATAAAGTCGCTCGTTTGTTATCTTTTAAAGCACCTGAAAGAATTTCGCTAGCACTGGCTGAACCTTCGTTAACCAATACTACTAAAGGCTTTTGGGTTAATGCCTTGTTTTTTGCCGATTCTTTGTCACTGACCCCTTTGCGGTTAACGGTAGAGACAATCGTACCTTCATTAATCCACATACGGGCAATGTTGATACTAGAGTAAAGCAAACCACCAGGATTAGAACGCAGATCCATTACGTAAGCTGCCACCCCTTCCTTCTCTTGGGCTTCAATTGCTTCTTGCATATCTCTGGCAGCGTGTTCGTTAAAGGTGGTGAGGCGAATATAACCTATTTTACCGATAGAAGTATCTCTAACACTGGCACGAACAGGATGAATTTCAATTTTCTCTCTAACAATGTCGTAATCGCTCATTTTACCGTCGCGATCGATAGTCAAGGTAACCTTACTGCCCCTTTCTCCCCTAATCAACTTAACAGCATCATTAACATCCATGCCTTTGGTATCAGTACCGTCTATTTTTACGACCAAATCTTGAGCCAAAATTCCTGACTTAAACGCAGGAGTTCCTTCAATGGGAGATATTACAATAAGTCTATCTGTTTCTTCATCCTTGGCAATCTGAATACCAACTCCAGTCAATTCTCCTGAAGTATCAATTCGCATATTCTGAAACTCTTCTGGATTCATGAAGCGGGTATAGGGATCTTCGAGCTTACCCAACATATCTCGAATTGCTTTGTAGGCATCTTTTTGGTTTTCATAAGAAGCGTCTTTGACAAATTCTTGACGAACCTTAAGCCAATCATTATTGTTAAAGTTGGTATCAACATACTGATGATTGATGATTTGCCAAACTTCGTCTACTGTCTCTTTTGGACCACTTTGAATTAAAGCCTGACTTTGGGACAGATGGATTCCAGCCCCAGTAACGGCTACTGTAGATAGTGCCACAGCCGTTGTTCCTAGAACCAATCCTTTTTTTGTACTTACCATAAGCTTAAAAATATAATAAATGTAGTCAGAGTGATAGATAACAGCAGATTCTTATAGTTAAAGTCTAATCTACCACAAATGAATTTTGTCAAGTACTAGGCAATCGACCATTCACATTAGACATTATCAAGATCTTAGGTTAACTTACTAGCAACTTCTCAAGATAGTGGATAGCATACATAATTTCTAGATAATCTCTGCTGTCAACTTTTGGGGCTAGCAATTAAAAGCGAAGCCTGAATACTGAATCGGAGAATTTTCAGTTTTTTAATTATTACAGAAAATAGAGAGTATTTATTGATCGCATGCCCTAGCTGAAGAACTTCCTTATGACTCCATTTCCCCCGCCCAAGCTGCAATACAAATTATCTGTAATTGAGATTCAAGAACGCCGTCTATCAAAAATTGCCCTATGGCGTTCTTGCCTGATCATTACCTGTATTTTGAGTTTAGGATTTTTATCAGCTTTGCCCCTCTGGAAAATTAAAGATCGCTCTCAAATTACCATCGACAGCAAAAAATTAGTGGAAAAGGAGACAGTTCATGATGTTTTGAATTTTCCCTATCCTCAATTAATTTGGACTGTGGATGTGTCGCAACTCGCTCAAAAAGTTGAGTCGATTCCTTCGGTTGAAGCTGCTAGTATTAATCGACAAATTATTCCTCCCAGACTAATAATTTCTTTACAAGAAAGAGTTCCTGCTGCCATCGCTACTTCCGAAGGAAAAATGGGTTTTTTAGATATTCATGGTCAATGGGTAGCACAAGAATCTTATACCAATATCGAGCGCGATTTTGCCTTACCTAAACTGATGGTGCATAATTATCAGCCAAACTATCGCCAATCTTGGATAATGCTTTATAAGCTGATCTCTCTTTATCCAGAATTAAAAATAAATGAAGTTCAATGGAATCATTCGGGTAATTTGTTTTTGCAAACTAAGATAGGCAGAGTATCTTTAGGAATAAATTCATCGCGATTAGAAAAGCAGTTTGAAATTATGTTAAAACTACAAAACTTAGGCGATCGCGTTGACCGTAATCAAATTGCTTACATAGATTTAAGCAATCCTAACGTCAATTTGATTCAGAAGTACTAGTATATTCATCAATCTCAAAAAAAATTCAGTAATTTCCCTGAGATTTTTTTTGTTATAACAATTGAATCAGTAATTTCTTGGAGGATATTCTCATATTATGTGATTAATAATTACGAAAACTTTAACATTTTATACAGAATAAATTCGTTAGATGATAATAAGTTGAGCCAAACTACTCAATTAAATTGTTTATAAGAAAACCTAAGCGGAACTTTGATTTACGCCCATGTCTCTAGAGAAAAAACTCGTCCGTACTTTCAATAATGAAATTAACTATAATTCTGAGTCACCCTTAGCTTTAGGAAAAAATTCTTTAGGTAGCGGAATGGGGATACCTTTCAAGGCTAATCATAGTAGTTCTCAAATTCCCAAAGAAGAAAATAGGAGTAATAAAATAGTGCCTAGCAATGTCGCCAATATCAAGGTAATGGGAGTAGGCGGTGGAGGCTGTAATGCAGTCAACCGTATGATCGATAGCCAGATAACTGGCATTGAATTTTGGGCAATAAACACCGATGCTCAAGCCTTAAGTAATGCTCAGGCTCCTCAAAAGTTACAGATTGGACAAAAAATTACCAGAGGTTTGGGAGCGGGAGGAAATCCTGCTATTGGGCAAAAAGCAGCCGAAGAGTCACGAGATGAAATAGCCCATGCCTTAGAAAATACAGATTTGGTATTTATTACTGCTGGAATGGGAGGCGGCACAGGAACTGGTGCTGCACCGATTGCAGCAGAAGTAGCTAAAGAAATGGGCTGCTTGACCGTCGGAGTTGTTACTCGTCCTTTTACCTTTGAAGGCAGAAGAAGAACCAAGCAAGCAGAAAAAGGAATTGAAGCTTTTCGTAGCCGAGTTGATACTTTAATTATTATTCCCAACAACCAATTGTTATCAGTTATTTCTCCTGAAACTCCTGTACAAGAAGCGTTTGGCGTAGCTGACGACGTACTGCGTCAGGGTGTTCAGGGTATCTCCGATATTATTACTATTCCTGGCTTGATTAACGTTGATTTCGCCGACGTTCGCGCAATTATGGCGGATGCAGGTTCAGCATTAATGGGTATTGGCATGGGTTCGGGCAAATCCCGCGCCAGAGAGGCTGCGGTGGCTGCGGTTTCTTCTCCTTTGCTAGAAGCTTCAATTCATGGGGCAAAAGGGGTTGTAATCAACATAACGGGAGGATATGACCTGACTCTGCACGAAGTTAATGCTGCTGCGGATAGTATTTATGAGGTGGTAGACGAAGATGCCAATATTATCTTTGGTGCGGTGATCGATGAAAGTATGGATGGCGAAATTAGAATTACCGTCATCGCCACTGGATTTGATAGCGATACAGAGGACGACCTCGATCTTGAAGAACCCCAAGCAGAACAAAGAAGCGTTTTTCCCTCTATGGCAGGAGTGCAGCAACCTGAAAGAGCTAAAGCGGTTAAGGAAACTGATCGCTCTCGGATCGAAATTCCTGATTTTTTACAAAGAAGACGTTTCCCTAAAAACTAAGTTAGTCATGTAATTTTATGACCAAAATAGCTTTAACTATTGCCGGTTCAGACAGTGGTGGCGGGGCGGGAATTCAAGCGGATTTGAAGACTTTTGCCCTCCATTGCGTTCATGGTGCTAGCGCACTTACCTGCGTCACGGCTCAAAACACGTTAGGTGTAACACAGGTAGAGGCAATGAGTAGATCTATGGTTATGGCTCAAATTGAAGCAGTAGCCACAGATTTAAAAGTTAATTCGGTTAAGACGGGGATGCTGCTCAACTGTGAAATTATCGAATCAGTAGTTGAAGCAGTAGATAAGTTTGGTTTTTCTCAACTAGTAGTCGATCCTGTGATGGTTTCTCGCGCAGGAGTACAGTTGATTGATGACAAGGCGATCGCTTTGTTGAAAAAACTACTAATTCCCCAGGCTACTATAGTCACTCCCAATCGCTATGAGGCGCAAATCCTGAGTGGTTTGACTATAAACACCATAGACGAGCTTAAACAGGCAGCAATAGCGATCTATGAACGGCTAGGGGCAAAAGTTGTTCTAGCGAAGGGTGGAGGATTATCAGCAGACAGTAGAGGGGTTGATGTTTGGTATGACGGCACAGAAATAAAAGTACTATCCCAAAAAGCGATCGCTACAGAAAATACTCATGGCACAGGTTGTACTCTCTCCGCAGCAATTTGTGCCAATTTGGCTTTAGAAAAAGACCTATGGACATCGGTGGTTACAGCCAAAAAATACGTCACCACAGCTTTAGAAAATTCTTTAGATATTGGTTCGGGAAATGGCCCAGTCGGTCACTTTTTTCCTTTATTAAAAAATTAATGAACTACCTAATTAAGAGCAAAATATGAAACTAGCTACCAAAATTGAAGCAATTTTCTACATCAAAGGTAGACCCCTTTCTATCGAAGAAATCTCCGCCTATCTCAATCAACAGGCTAGTGAATCAAGCAAAATGTCCGAGGAAAATCGAGCCTTAGTTGAAGATGCTTTGATTGAATTAATGAATGATTATGCCCATCGCGACAGTGCTTTAGAAATTACAGAAACAGAAACTGGCTATAGCCTACAGCTTAAAGATGAGTATGGATATTTGCTCAAAGAATTAGTTCCTGCCGAGTTGGGAAAAGGAGCATTACGCACTCTGGCGGCAGTAGCTATCAAAAACCCGATTTTGCAAACCGAACTAATCGATCTCCGTGGTAGTAGTGCTTATCAACAGGTTGGTGAATTAGTAAAATTAGGTTTTATTCGCAAAAGGGAACAGGCTGATGGTAGATCCTATTGGCTAGAAGTGACCAATAAATTTCATCAATACTTTGAAATCAGCAATATGGCTATATCGTAGCTGTTTCTTACCCCATTTTTGACTAGCGACTAGCACCAAGACTATGTCAAAGTAGAGGCAGCGTACATCCATATTTGGGTAACGAATGATATTTAACTTTGATTTT
>ENA-ORXT01004794-ORXT01004794.1-marine-metagenome-genome-assembly--contig:-NODE-4794-length-13710-cov-25.836206_pt1 | contig 13710 bp, 18 predicted proteins | sample MGYA00237868_ERZ511482 | MGnify/ENA metagenome assembly ERZ511482 | reverse complement strand
TAGGTCTGCGCGCCTGGTCCTGGAGGTTGTTCTTGCCTCGCGAGATTGATCTCTCTTCCGATCTGCTCTTGTCGCGAACGTACTGGTTCAGCCTTCACGCATCAGTCGATGGCGATGGTCGCTATCGGGGCGTCTCCATCGACGATGAGGGCGAACCATTTGACGTCGGCATGGCCGAAGCCGAATTGGACCCGCCTTCTCAGGCTGGTGTGGAGGTCCACCCGTACGACAAGACACTCACCTACCGAAACGGCCACGTCTCCTTGACGCCCGGCGTGTGTGGAACCGCTGGTGGGCCACCGATCGGGATCTACCCGAATCCGGTTTGCCCTGACTGCGAGATGCTCATGTTTCACGGCGCATCGATCGAATCGTCAGTGCGCGAATATGGCGAGGGATTCCGATCAGTTTTCTTCTGCGAGCACTGTGTCCGAACCGCAGTGACAGGAACCAACTGGAACTGAATGCGCCAGCCTGAACGGATGCTTCCTGCTTCTTCACGAACCAGTTGCGCTGTCGAGGCGGCTCATGAGTGCGGCGACAGTGTCGGGTGTCGCCTTCTTCTGTGCCTCGGCGCCGGCGCGGATGACAGCGGCCGCCTCATCGGAAACCTGATGGGGGAGCCCGATCGCTCGTCGGATGTCCTGGGCGTGGACGGCGATCTCGGTCAGCGGCATGTCGGGCCCGTCGCCGGGCGGCGCCCATTGTGAATCGGCGTTGTCTCGCAGCACGTGCACCAGCTCAGCCGCGGGCCGCTGCACCAGCTCAGTGGCGAACTTCTGGTTGGTCTTGTCGAGGTTTCCGCCGAAACGCATCATCGTGAATACGTAGCGGGGGATCGAGACGAGGAACGGCGTGACCGTGTGAGCGAGGACGTGCTTCGCTGTCCAGCCCGGCAGTTCGGTGGCGACTGCGAGGTCGCTGTCGGTCAGACCGGCGAGGTCGTTGGCCAGTGCAGTCCGCTCGGCGGTGATCAAGTTCCAGACCTCAGTGTTCTTTGCATTCTTGTTCTGTGCCGTGTTCTTCGTCATGTTCGTGTTCCTCCGTGTTTGAGCAGGCGGTGTGCCTGCGCTCACGGTGATGACGGAGCCCCAAAGCTGAATCGACATCGCCGCGACGGATTTCTTCGGAAAACTCCGATCGAGAATTTCTCTGGGAATCGATGTCGAATCGGTGAAGGGCGTCCGTCATCACGGTGAAAGGTCGCAACCGGCGCCCGCCACCCAAAGGAACCGCAATGAAAGCTCTTCGTATCGTCACCACCGTCATCATGTCCGCCGGATTCGGATTCTTCGGAATCTCGAAGATCGTCAGGTCATCGATCGTCACCGAAAACGCTGGCTGGTCCCGCCTGGCTGAATGGCAATGGGCATCCATCGGCACCCTCGAAGTGGCTGCAGTAGCGGCGCTTCTCCTCGCGCTCCACCCCCGATTCCGTGCATTGGGCGTCGCCGCAGCAACCGGTCTCGCAACCCTGACCGCATGCGCCGTCCTCTACCACGTCGTCAACGGCGACCCTGCCGGGGACATTGCGCCGGCAGTCATTCAAGGCTTGGTGGCAACCACGTACGCCGTCTTCGGAGCACGAGAGCTTCGAACCGCCCCAGTCGCCTCAGCAACCGGACTGGCGGTGGCCTGACGCGAGGCGTCCCACCACACACAACCTCGACCGAGCCGCTGGCCAATGCCAGCGGCTCCGTCCGTTTTGTCGCCTCGACAGTGGTCCGGGCGGTAGCCACCTATCGCGCAGGGCAACCCCGGACTCGTGGCTGCCCATGTGGTGGGTGACCGTGGGCTCAGCGGCTGACCTTCGAGAAGGAGCAGGATACATTCATAAGTCATATAAAAACATAAGCACTGTGGTTATAATGGTGTTTGTGATTATGAATGTGGTGAGAGTCCTCGAGGGGCTTGGTGCAGAAGTCCGGTCGGGCGGCGTGGCTCCCGACGGTGTGGATGCGGTGGTTGATGTCGTGCTGGACGGCGTTGAAGTGCGATTCGCGGTCGAAGAGAAACGACGAGCCCCGTTCGCCGGCGAGGTCCCCGCGATGGCGTCCGTTCACGAGCGGTTGGAAGTGGTCGGTAGGCCCCTTCTGTTGGCGCCGTACATCTCCGCTTCGCTCGGCGACGCGCTCTCGCTCAAGCGTTGGTCCTGGGTTGACGCTGCAGGAAACGCTGATGTGCGTGCACCGGGTCTTCGTGTGCAGCGGCGGGTGAGTAGCAGTCCACCAAAGGTCAAAACTGAAACGCTTCCGTCGGGCAGTGGATCCTGGGCAATCATCCGGTCAGCAATTCTCCGTGGCTTTGTTGAGAGCGTGACCGTGACCGCCCGCGAGGCTGGCATCAGTCAACCTCGCGCCTCGCAGGTCCTCGCACGTCTCACCGCTGCGGGCTATCTCGAGCGTGAGACTCGATCCAGGTGGAAGGCGGATCGTGAGCGTCTGGTCGATGCCTTCCTCGACCAGTACGGGGGCCCAGGGGGTTCGCCGCGTTGGTTCTATTCGCTTGACGCGCCAATGGTTGTTGCGCAGAAGCTGGTCGACTCGGGAGCAGCTCGAATCCGTGAGTTTGCAGTATCTGGTGACGTGGCCGCCGACCAGCTTTCGCCGTGGCGGACTCCCACACAGGTGACGTTCTACCTGACCGGTCCGAGTGCTGTCAGTCACCTCGATGCCGTGGTCGCTCGCGGACCCGAGGACGCGAACATCGAGGTGATCATCCCCGATGACACATCAGTCTTTGAGCCGGGAGTGACTGGACTGCTGCCGCTGGCCCACCCGACGCAGGTGATGTGGGACCTCATGAGACATGGCGGCGGCGACCGCGAAGAGGCCGCAGAACGGGTTCGGTCATGGTTACTTACCCGCTAGACCGGCTCGCGCTCAGGTGCGGTTCGGTCGCCGAGCATCTGGGGTTTCTCGCCCTAAACGATGTTGCTGCCGCGTTGGACGGAGAGGATGGACGCGTCATTGGCGGTCACATGGTGACGTTGCATGTGTTTCGCTGGGGGCTGGACCTATATCGCGCCACGCAGGACGCCGACCTCGGTATTCGCCCGGCAGTCGTTCGAACCCCCGAGCTCACAGACAGGCTCATCTCCATGGGTTACTCGAAGACTGCTGGCAATCGCTTCGAAAGACCTGTCAGCGGATTGGGCGCCGAATCAGCCGATCCGCCCAAGGCTGTCATCGACATTCTGATTCCGGCGTACACGAGCAGGCCGCGTGCCAACAGGTCCTTTGGTGATCATCTCGTGACCACCGAGGTACCTGGTCTTGCCACTGCGTTCAAGCGGTCCGCAACCGACCTCAACCTGGAAGTCGTCATGCTCGACGGTGAGAAACTGGAGATGGACATTCGGTTGCCGGACGAGGCGGGTGCACTCATCCTCAAGGTTCTGGCACGCACGGTGCGGAACGAAGACCGCGACGCTGTCGATGTTTGGCGCGCGCTGGAGGTCTGCCAGGCGGCCGGAATCGAGAATGTTGACCTCGGAGCGGACGAGAATGCGGTGCGGAACGTTCTTGCAACCCAGTTTTCGAGGAAAGGTGGTGCGATGGATCAAATCCGGCTGGCTCAAAACCTTTCGGACGAATCAGCGGCCGCGTTGGAGACCCGGATGCAGGCGCTGATGGCACGCGTTGTTGGGGAGGAAGGCAGGCCTGGTAATGAACGAGATCCGACCGTTGGCACTGGTGACCCACATCGGCCGGGCGGCCGAACATCCTCTCGTCGCCAGCGCATGAGCGACCCTGGCATGTCACTCTGACGACTGGCATGTCACTCTGACGATTAGCGCGGTGCATCGATCGGCTCTATGGAAGTTTCCGCAGAATTCGGGCGGGTTGAGGTCAGTAGAGTTGCTCTGAAGCGATCGGAGAAGAGGAGGCAACCGGTGTTCGTTCAAAGAGATATCGACGCGGTCGCCCTGGCCTCCGAAGGCGAAGACTTGCTTCGCCGCTTCTGCCAGCTCAACGACAGCCTCGCCGCGCTTTCAGACGATGCGCTGGTATCCATTGGCAAACCGGCGATTCCTGAAGAACGCGATCGCGCAGCGCTGATCGGCGCCGCTTCTCGTACCGCTATTGGTCCGCAGGACTGGGGGATCCGGCATGGCTCGATGCCCCCAACCTCATCGCAAGGGAGCCCTTATTCGATGCGGCGTCGTTCGTGAGTGTCTGAGCAGGCGACCCCGATCCGGGACCTCAGCACCAACCACATCAGGGAGCTTCTGCGCGAGTTCACCGAGCGACTTGGTGCAACGGGCGAAAGGTTGAACTGTTTGGTGGTCGGCGGAGCTGCTTTGGCCGTCTTCCCGGAGCGGCACGCGACGACCGCCCTATGGCCTCCGGCCGATCCTTCTCTCGTCGTGAGAGACCTACCGACCCTGGGTGTTCGCTCTAACACGTCAATGGACGGGCTTCGTGAGCTGCTGGTTCGCGGTTCGGCGGAGAAGATCGAACAACAGAATTGTAGAGAGCGCTATAGCGTGAGTGCTATATCATGGGATGACGATGAATAGCCCCAAATCCTGGCAAGCAATCAAGAAGTCGCGCTCACCAGCTGGCCAGCGAGCCTACGAAGACGAGGCTCGGATCACCGAGTTCCGCGATCTCGTGTACCGGCTTCGAACCGAAGCGGGCTTGACGCAGGCTGAGTTGGCAGCGCGGATGGGAACCACTCAGTCGGCCGTAGCTCGAATTGAGGGTGGCGGTAGTCGTCCGTCTCTTGAAACCTTGGAGAAGCTCGCCGTCGCCGTGGGACAGGAGCTTGTTGTGGGTGTGGGTGATCATCTGAGTGAGAACCGCTCCATCGCGAAACTGGTTCGCGAGGGACGCGCTGTTGTTCGGCGTGCTGGCTGAGCGACTACAAGCTCGCGGCGAAGACAGCGTGCGCGGCGTGACTTCGTTCGCTTGGGGCAACAGGTGATTCTTCGCTGACCATAGGGATGTCGACAGGCACTTCGGCCTGTTCCTTCCCAAAGGAGCCAGCCATGTCCTCGACCACCCAACCCTCACTCAACCTGCCGTGCTCGACCAAGTGTTGAATATCTTGGAATAGTCCAATATATTAGGAATATGCCTTCGGACCTCGTCTCACTAGCGGACGCCTCGCAGTTGCTTGGCGTGTCCGCAGAGCGCGTCCGCCAACTTGTTGTTGCCGGCGATCTCCCCGGCGTTCGTTTCGGGAATGCGTGGGCGGTACCTCGGGATGCGGTTGCCGCTCGGCAACAGGTTTCGAACCGGCGGGGTCGTCCGCTGGGGGAGAAGCGTGCTTGGGATGCCCTTGCTGCGAGCGAAGTCGATCTTTCGAACGTCAGCCGATATCGCAACCGGGGCGAGGTGCACCGCTACTCAATGAGCGCAGCAGGCGCAGCGCATCTCGTGAGCGAGGCGGGAGCGATTCAAAGCGGGGTTGCTGCGGCGGTGTTCCACGGAGAACTCCTACGGGTCGAAGGAACCCAGATCGATCTCTACGTTTCACGCCAGCTTCACGAGGCACTCGGATCCATCGTGCCAGCGGTCGCAGATCCACTCGGGTCGGTCGTGCTGCGTGTGATCTCTGATGGTCGATGGTCCGAGGTGAACGAGCTCTCAGCCATCTCCGACGACGGCTCACTCGTCGCCCCGCCAGCGGCTGTCGCGTTGGACCTCATGGATTCGGGTGATCCACGCCACTGGATCGCAGCCGAGAGTTTGGCACGGGCTCATGACTGAGCCGGCTCTCAAGCTTCCTCCCCTCGGGAGTGGTCAGGCAGATTCCTGGGCTGCGCTTCTCGCGTCGCTCTGCAAGCACTGGTGGCAGTTGAACCGATGCGAGGACCGAGTCGGCGCCGGAAGTCCTCTGGGCCAGAGATCTCGTTGTAGCCAGGCGGACTTTCGCTGACTGCAGAGTGGGATCAAGTATCTGGTCGAGGTTGTTTCACGCGTGATCCTTGGTGCTACCTCTATTTCGCCATGTCGATCAGCACCGCCGAAAATTGACAGAGAAATTTTCTGAGAAAATGATGTCGAATGGTTGAGCCGTCTGCGTCATCTGTGTGACAGCGAAACACTTCGCCGCCAAACAAGGGAGATTGCAATGCAGTACATGATTCTGATCCACAGCGAAGAGGGCCACGCACCGGGACCGGGCGAGCCGGGCTTCGAAGAGATGATGGGTGCGTGGATGGGCTACAACCAGATGCTCATCGACAACGGCCACTACGTGTCAGGCGTCTCGCTGGCGGGAACCGACACGGCAACAACTGTGCGGAAGAACTCCGACGGCGTGACCATCACCGACGGCCCGCACATCGAGACGAAGGAGGCTCTCGGCGGGTACTACGTGATCGAGGCCGACGATCTCGACAAGGCCACCGAACTCGCGCAGCTCATCCCCATTGACGTGGCCTCTCTTGAGGTCCGCCCTGTCGCCTTCAACCCCGACTCGATGGGCTGAGGCGGCCCTCCACCGTGGTGCTGGAAAGTGGGTCCGCTCAAATTGAAGCGGCGATCACCGCATTGGCAAGAGATGAATCGGGGCGAGTGTTGGCGATGCTCGCCAACCGGTTCAACGATGTTGATCTCGCCGATGAGTCCGTCCAGGAAGCGCTGATTGAAGCGCATCGAACCTGGCCGACAAACGGTGTGCCCTCGAATCCTCCGGCGTGGTTGTTGACCGTGGCTCGGCGCAAGGCGATTGATCGTCTGCGCCGGGCCAAGTCAGCCGATCGGAGGGTGAACGAAGCTGCCCCGGACCTCGTCGTGGACCCGAACGAACCCAGCGCCAATCAGGAACTCATCATGGATGACGAACGGATTCTTGACGACCAGCTGCGCATGATCTTTCTCTGCTGCCACCCGTCGCTCTCAGTTGAATCACAATCAGCAATGACGTTGCGGCTTGTTGCGGGTCTGACAACGGAAGAGATCGCTTCGGCGTTTCTCGTGCCGGTGTCGACCTTGGCGCAGCGGATCTCTCGGGCCAAGAAGAAGGTGCGAGATGCCGGCATTCCGCTGCGGCTTCCCGCCGAGCTCGACAAGCGGGTTGGCGCGGTCTTAAGTACCTTGTATCTGATCTTCAACGAGGGCTACCTCTCCACCGACCCGGACGGCGATGTGACTCGGGTTGACCTGTGTGCCGAGTCCATTCGTCTCACCGAGAGGCTGTCGGACCTGTTACCCGAGAACGCCGAGGTCTTCGGCCTGCTCGCGCTCGAACGTTTTCATGAGGCGCGTCGCCCCGGTCGCTTCGACACCGGCGGCGACCTCGTGCTGCTGGCGGACCAGGACCGCACCGCATGGTCTATGGAGCTCATCCATGCGGGCAACATCGCCATGACCACGGCCATGCGACTGCAGAACCCGGGCCGCTATCAGCTCGAAGCGATGATCGCCCGAATCCACACCAACGCAAGGACAGCCGAGGACACCGACTGGACGCTGATTGCGAAGCTGTATGGGCAACTGACCCAGATGTCACCGTCGCCGGTGATTGCACTCAATCGGGCAGTCGCCGTGGCGATGGCCGATGGCCCCCATGCCGGAATCCGATTGCTCGAACCGCTGCTCTCTCATCCTGACCTGAGCGACTATCACCTGCTGCATTCAACGCACGCGGAGCTGCATGTTCGCGCCGGCGAGCATGCCGAGGCAAAGGCCTCCTTTGAACGTGCGTTGACGTTGGTGGCGAACCCGGCCGAACGCAAGCTGCTTGAGGAGCGGCTGGCTGCTGTGAAGGCGGAGCTCAAGCGGTAGGGCGGTTGATCGAGGGCACCAGCTGAGTCTCCGTCGAACCGGACATCCTTCGTATCGCAACGACGTATCCCGACATCACTGTTCGGCTGGAGGCGATCGAGGGTCTGGTTCAGGTTCGTCCGCCGGTGGGGGTTCCCCTCTTCACGGAGGAACTCGCTGGTCTGTTGGCTGGCGGTCACGATGACGACATTCTGGACGCTCTCAAGATTGCGCTTACGTTCCCCAACCCAGAGTTCGGGTCAGTAGTGAAGAAGTGGGGTGGAGTCGAAAACGAATCGCTGTCGCCCGACGTTCGCACGAAGCTCCAGGAGCTTCTCACCGCTCACGCCGAGCTATGGGAGTGGAGTGAGACCATCATCTGGCAGGGGCCCAACTGAGTAGCTACTTGTACCGTGGTGGCATGAAGGTGATTGGTGCTGGGTTTGGCCGGACGGGCACGCTGTCGTTCAAGAAAGCGCTTGAAGAACTCGGATTCGGCCCGGCGTACCACATGCAGGAAGCGATAGGGCGTCCCGCACATGTGCGGCAGTGGCTCGAGTATGCCGACACCGGCAGGACCGACTGGGACACGTTGTTCGCAAGGTTCAACTCGGGCGTTGACTACCCCGTCAGCTGCGTCTGGCAAGAACTGTCGAATCACTACCCGGATGCGAAGGTCGTGCTCACCGTCCGCGATCCGGAAGGGTGGTGGAAGAGCACGCATTCCACGATCTACGGCTTCCGCTCCGCCTTTGCCCCGTTGTTTCAGCGCTCGGTTCCCGCCTCAGCACGTTTCGTCGAGATGGTCGAGCGGTTCGTCTGGCAGGGCCTGTTCGATGACCAGTTCACCAATCGTGAGCACGCCATCGGGGTGTTCAACCGCCACATCGAAGACGTCAAGGCGATGTGCCCGCCAGAGCGGTTGCTCGTGTTCAACGTGGCCGACGGGTGGGAACCGCTATGCGAGTTTCTCGACGTTCCCGTGCCCGACCGCCCGTTCCCGCACCTCAACTATTCAAAGGTGACACGACGAGCCGTGGCGACGGTTCGATGGGGGACCCGGGCCGCTCCGGTAGCAGCGGGAGCTGCCGCTGTCGCCCTGCTCGGCTCACTCGTGCGCCGCTTCTGAGAGCGAACCCACTCATGCCAAAAGGCTGAGCTCAACTGCGAGCGGCGAGCATCTCGTCAAGCATGGCTTTGATGCCCTCAGGGAGGAAGGTCTCGACTGGTGTCGTCTCCGCCTCGGCGAGATCGGCGATCGCCAGAACAATCTCGTGAGGGTCGGCCTGATTCTCCATGACTCCTTTGAGGAAATCCCGGGCGGCGTGGGCGGATTCATCGTCGGCTGAAAGGTACGGATCGATGCCGTCGACCATGCGGTCGTTGAAGCCGGTCAGGTACGGGCCGGGGTTGATCTTGGTGACGTCGATTCCGTGCGGGGCAAGCTCTTCACGCAGCGACACGCTGAGCGCCTCAACCGCGTGCTTCGTCATCGCGTACGGGGCCGACATGGCTCCCGCGAGCACACCGGCGATGGACGAGACGTTGATGATTCGGCCCGACCCCTGCGCCTTCATTGTCGGGATGACCGACTGACACATGGCGAGCATGCCGAACACGTTGACGTCGAACGTCTTGCGGACTTCGTCGAGGGGCACGTTTGTCAACGGGGCCATGAGTCCCCGACCCGCGTTGTTCACCAGGACATCCACGGCGAGTTCGCCGACCCGTGCGATGTCGGCCGCATCGGTCACGTCCAGCTTCATCGTTGTCAGTTCGGGCTGCGCGGCAGCGAGTTCGGTCGCCTGCTCCGCGTTGATGGTTGCTGCGGTCACCGCGTGTCCGCGTGCGGCCAACTCGATAGCGGTGCCTCGGCCGAAGCCGGTGCCTGCTCCTGTAATCAGAATGTTTGCCATCGGCTCACGCTAATCGATCGCGGAGAAGTCGTGGATTCACGGCAGAGGACCGCCGTCCCAAACCAATCTTTGGAGGATTCCCGCCTTGGAGTAACCTTGCATCTGCGGGAAGGGGAATCGGTGACAACGCCAAACGATCAAGCAGGTGGCCATACCTTTACGCCGCGCGTAGGAGCGCTCCCGACGTCGGCTCCGTTCAACCCGGGTAACTACTTTCTTGTTGCATTCTTTGGTGGTGTGATTGCCCTCATGGTTGTGAGTGTCATGAACCTGCCCCGGCTAACGACGGTGGGTCGTCTCCAGGCCAGGACCCACATGGCGGTTGCAGCGACCGGCGTCGCGAGGCAATAGGGAACGAGCGCTTGAGCACCTGTCTGGCATCGGCGCCGTGGACGATCCGGACGTATGGGAAGTGCGCGACCTGGCGCTCATGGCGACGGGCGCTTTCGAAGCGGCCGAAGACTCGTGCCGGCGCGGACTTGGCCTCGACCCGGACCATGTTGGACTGTTGCTGGGACTGGCGGAGTGCCTCGAGGCGCAGAGCAGAGAATCCGAAGCCGAGCACGTCCTTATCGCGCTCCTCAACCAACGACCCGACAACGAAAGAGCTTTGACGCGCTACGCCTGGCTCCTTGCCCGTATCGGTGACGCTGAGGGGGCGCGGTCCGTGATGGTTCGGCTTCCTCCGTCGCGGCTCGCGGACGCAGCATCGTTGCTTGCGCTGCAGGGCTATGTCGCGCTGATCGAAGGTCGCCAGCGCGAAGCCAGGAGGTTCTTTGATCTGGGTACAGCTGCGAACCCAGGGGCGAGCTCGATGCGAATGCTGATCTCGCTGGAGACCGGGGAATTCGCGATGAATTCCGGCGATCGCAAGTTCGGTGACCCCATCGCACAGCGCGGCAAGCAACTTGCCACGGCCAGCCGGACTCATCGCAAGAACCTGCTCGATACCTGTGGTCATGGCCAAGACGTCTCAGGTCGATCAGGGGCCGGGAGGCGGATCGGTTCGGGTTGATCAGAACGAGCGGAGGCGCTCGATGCGGTCATCGGCGGGGCCCAGGTAGTGAGCGAGCACGCCGAGGACGGTCTCCACGTCGAGCGAGCCAGCTGCATGCATGTCTTCGAGGTCGGCCCAATCTTTGGTGCGGTTGAAGAATGCTTTGAACACGGCCAGATCTCGACACGCCAGAAACGGAACACGTTCCCCGGCGAAGTCCTCGATCCGTGCACGGTTGGCCGCGTCCCGATGGAAGTCTGTTGTATTGAAGAAGATGTCGACGGGGGTCTGGCCCCACCAGAGCCGGGTTTGGCCGTCAGCGCTGATCGCTGCCCGGTCTGAATCGGAAATCCGGATCGCTTCAGGCAGCGCATCGTAAACCGCTTCGGCTTGTTCAATGTCGACAAACACGTTGAGATCGATGTCGATTGTTGCCCTCGCTCGTTCGGTGCACCACGCCAGCGCGAGCGCTCCGCCGAACGCATGGGCGATGTTGGCTGACCTGAGGTCTCGATGCAGGTGTGCGATCTGCTCGACGAGGTTCATGTCGCGCCGAAGACTGGCATTTGCAGGGTCTTGGCGTGACGAGCGGGGAAGGCGGCAGCGAGCTCGAGGACGGCAGCGAGCTCTGCCCCTCGAGACAGGTCGGGCGATCCTCGATGTCGTCGACGGAGCTCTACGTCGGCGGCGAAACCGGCCGCCCGAAGAATGCGGTCGAGTGTCGCGACGTTCGGCGATTTTCGACCGGCTTCGTATGCCGACAAGGTCGAGTGCGATGTTTCAGCGAGCTCGCCCAATTCCCGAAGTGTCAGCCCGGCCTCTGCCCGGGCGGAGCGCAATAACACCGATGCATCCATACGTTGATGGTATCTGAACAGATACCAAAGGCCATTGAAGGCTCATGTGCCGAAGAGTTGGACGGCTCAGGCGCTGCCGGTGAGACTGCTGAACGCGAGAAGTGCCTGACTCCGGAGCATGTCGTGGTCTTCACCGGCCGCCATTCGCATGAGTAGTGCGTTGCATTGGATATCGATCATCGCCGCAGCGATGGTGGTGGAAACATCGGCGGAAACTTCGCCTCGCTGCTTGGCCATGTCGATCAGATCGCCATATCGCAGCCGCGCTGCTTCGCGTAGGGCGTTGACCCTGCTGGTAGCCAGTGGCCCGAGGCAGTCGGGTGCATGCTGCATTCGGGCCAGCAGACAGCCGGTGGGACCGGTGCGCGTTGTGTCGGTGAGCATGTCGACCATTGCTGACAGGACGTGTTGGAGCGGTGCGTTTGCGTCAATCTGGCTGGCCAGAGGCTCCAGAACAGTTGCCGCGTAGTGTTCGAGTGCTGCGTCCATGAGTCCGTCTTCGCCGCCGAACTCGCGGTACAGGCCGGGTTTTGAAACCGATGCGCGGCGGCACAGTTCGTTCAGCGATACGCCTTTGGGACCCTCGCTCCAATAGCCGTCCATCGCAGTGGCGACGACGCGTTCGCGGTCGAACGTACGAGGTCTGCCAATCGATGGCGACTGCGGTTTGCTCATGTTGAGACACTGCTCGCTTTGGAGCTGCTCGCGTTGGGCAACTGATGAAGCTTCACCAGGCCAAGAATACTGCACGGTACGAAACTTTCGACATTGAGGTTTCGTTTCGTACCGCTCAGTATTAATCTCAACCGTGTTCGACCTGCAGGAGAGTAAATACCCGATGAAGAAGTTCACGTTGTACGACCGTGCGAATGCCACGATCAACTGCCTGGCGTCACCTGAATGGCCAAGAGTCCGGCGGGCCCGCAAGGTGGCAACCTCCTTTGAGACGCCTGAAGTGGCGATTCCCACCCAGACCCGAACACTCGCTGGTCGACAGATCCGCATTGCCGAAGCGGGCCCGGAGGGTGCGCCACTGGTGGTGCTGCTCAGTCCGTTCCCTGAGAGCATTCTCGCCTTTATGGGGTCATGGGAAGCGCTCACCGAGAAACTCCGCGTGGTTGCCATCGACCTGCCGGGCTTCGGTGCTTCCGTTGGTGATCGCAACGAAATGTCTCCCACGGCGTTGGGTGCGGCTCTCGCCCAGATCATCGAAGATCTCGATCTTCACGACATCCACCTCGTTGGGCCCGATGTCGGCATGGGCGCCGCGCTCACCTACGCGCTCAACCCTGAGCATCGGATCGTCAGCCTCGCCGTCGGTCACGGGCCGGGTGCACCTGGAGAGTTCAAGCGGGGGTTCCTGATCAATATGCTCAGCCGTTTCGGTGTGATGCGCTCGATGACCGCAGCGTTCGGAGCCGGCCCGCTCATTGCCTACAGCAGCGCCATCGGCGCCATTCGTCACCGGCCGAACCCAACCCAGATCGACGACTTCAAGCGCTCCTATGAGGGTCGTGCTGGCGAAGTGGTCCACTGGTTCACGAACTTCGCCGACAAGAACGCTGAGCTCGCCGCACGGGTGGGCCGTATCGCCCTTCCCACGCTCGTGTTTTGGGGAGAGCTCGATGTGTTGTTCGACAAGAGCAACGCCGAGAACCTCCACGCAGCGTTGCCGAACAGCGCTCTACGGATCCTGCCCGAAGCCGGTCACCACGCGTGGTCCGACCAACCGGAGCTCTTCGCTGACATGGTCATCGATTGGGTCAACGGCGGTCACAAAAGCCTGATGTAGTGCTGACCCTTGGGTGACTGGTTGACCTTCGGGTGTAGAGGGCTAGGTTCGCGCTTGCTCGAATTTTGCCCACGCTGCTTCGAGCGCGTCGATGTCGAACCCCGGCTCGCGAGCAGGGCCGAGCACGATCTGCTCGGTCTCGATGACGGTCTCAATTGCGCTTCCCAGCTTGGGAATCACTTCGTCAGGCACGACGATGGCGCCGTGGCGATCGGCGTGAATCAGTTCGCCTTGCGCTACCTGCATTCCCATGATGTTGACGGGAGATCCAATTTCGAGCACGTGGACGTAGGCATGGCTCGGTCCGATCGAACCTGCGAGAACGGGGAAACCTTCATCGATCACATCGAGATCGCGCATAACGCCGTTCGTGACCGCACCTGCCATACCAAGTCCCTTATGCACGGCAACGTGGACCTCTCCCCACCAA
>ENA-ORXT01004793-ORXT01004793.1-marine-metagenome-genome-assembly--contig:-NODE-4793-length-13712-cov-4.893583_pt1 | contig 13712 bp, 8 predicted proteins | sample MGYA00237868_ERZ511482 | MGnify/ENA metagenome assembly ERZ511482 | reverse complement strand
CCCGACGGTGCCATCATGGCGTCCCTAAGCCTCGCCGACACCGCCTCCCTCCTCCTCGCCACCCTCAACGCCGACGCGGCGACGCGCACGCACGCCGAGGCGCTGCTGGCGTCGGTTGGGGTGCCCCCCCCCCCCCGGCGGGGGGGCGCCCCCCCCCCCCCCCCCCCCCCCCCCCCCCCCGCCGCCGCGGCCCACCACGCGGCGACGCTCCTCACGCTCGGCGCTTCGTCGGGGGCCCCACCCGGCACGGAGGGGTCCCCCCCCGCCGCGTCGGCGGTGCGCCAAGCGGCGGTTATCCGCCTCAAAAACTTGTTGCGGGCCCTCTCCCGCCGCTCCGCCCTCGCCGCCGCGACTGCCGCTTCGGCCGACGGGGGCGAGGCCGCCGCCGCGTCGGCGCTATCGGCGCTGCGTGCGGCGACGGCGGCGATCCGCGACGGCCTGCCGGCGGCGCTCGTGGCGACGAGCGGCTCCCCGCGCCTCGCCGTGCAGCTGTCAGAGGCGGTCAAGGTGGTGATTGCGACCGACTTTCCGGGCCGCTACCCGGCCCTCCTGCCGGCGATTGTGGGGGGGGGGGGGGGGGGGGGGGGGGGGGGGGGGGGGGGGGGGGGGGGGGGACGCTGGCGCCGCCGCCGCGGCCGGCGCCACCGACGCGTCCATGGCGTCGACGTGGGCGGCGCTCACGACGCTCCGCGCGTTGACCAAGGTGTATGAGTTTTCCTCCCCCGACGCGAGTCGCCTCGACGCGGTCAAGACGCCCGCGCAGGCGGGCTTGGCCTACCCCCGCCAGCCCCTCGACGTGGCCGTCGCGGCGACCTTCCCCGCGCTCCTCGCCCTCGCGGGGCGCCTGGAGGTGGCCCTCACGACCGCCCCCGCCGCCGAGCCGCTGCACGAGTTGCACAAGCTCGCCCTCAAGTGCTTTTGGTCGGCCACCCAGTACGCGATACCGCCCGCCCTCGCCGAGGACGGGCGGCTCGGGCGGGGGTGGCTCGACTTGGTGCTCCACGCGCTGCGCCGGCGGCTGCCGCCGCCGGGCGGCGCCGACGGCGTCGACGGCGACAATGATGGCGTCGACGCGCCGTCGTGGAAGAGCCGCAAGTGGCTCCTCCACATCCTCCTCCGCTTTGCGCGGCGGTATGGGGATCCGACGCGCACGCCCGACGAGCAGCCGGCGGCGCGGGCCATGGCCACGCTCTTCAAGGGCGACTATGCGCCCGCCGCGACCGCTGCCGTGCGGGATATGCTGCTCGCGTCGGTTGCGCCCGGTGGCGGCGGCGCGGCGGGCGCGGGGGGGGCGGGTGCGGGTGCGTCGGCGCCGTCGCCGACGGCGACCATGTCCCCGCGGGTCGTCTCCCTCGCCCTCGCCTTTCTCGAAGCCGCCGTCGGCGTGGCGGCCATGTGGGCAGAGCTGCGCCCCGCCGCCGACGCGGTCGTTGACACGGTCGTGTTTCCGCTCCTGTGTTTTTCCGACGAGGACGCGGCGACGCTCGAGGAGGACCCCCTCGAGTACGTGCGGCAGCAGGATGAGCTCCGCTCGGAAGACCGGTACAGCCCGCGCCTCGCCGCCGCGGCGCTCCTCCACACGCTCGCCGCGTTGCGCGTCAAGGCGGTGGTGCTGCCCTTCCTCTCCCGCCTCTTGGGGCAGGTGCTCGTGCCCGCGGCGGCGGCGACGCCGGGCACGCCAGCGGCGGCGGCGGGTGCGCGGTTAAAGGACGGCGCGCTCATGGCGCTCGGGAGCGTACACGGGCGGCTCATCCAGTCGGACGGGACGGCGGGGAGCCTCCTCGCCGCCGTGCGGGACCACGTGCTGCCCGTGGTGGCGCCGGGCGGCGGGGACCCGCCCTTCCTCGTCGCCCGCGCGGCGTGGCTCATTGGCCAATTCGCCGCGCCCGAGTGGTCGGCCTTTACCGACGCGGTCGGCGTCGATGCGGTCGTCGGCCTGCTCGGGTGTCTCGACCACCCGTCTGTCGCCGTGCGCGCGACGGCGGCGGCGGCGCTGCTGCCGTATGCAACCGTCGACGCTGAGGCGGTGATTGCGCACCTGCGGTCGACGGTGCCGGCGCTGCTCGAGCGCCTCATCCTCCTCATCGACACCATGGCGGGGGCGGGGTCGGACGGCGCCATGGTTATGGAAACGATGGAGCGCTACATGGGGCGCTTTGCCGACGAAGTCGCGCCGCTGGTGCCGGCGCTGACGCAGCGCCTCGTCGGCGCTTTCCTCCGCGCCGCCCCGTCTGCGGCGGCCGGGGACGGCGGCCGCACGCTCGCCGCCCCGCTCGGCGGCGGCATTGGCGCCGTCGACGGTGACGACGATGAGGAGGACGACGACGATGAGATGGCGGCGGTGGCCATGGCCCTCCAAGCCCTCACCGCCGTCAATGCGGGGCTCGCCGCCCTCGCGAGCAGCGACGCGCTTAGTGGCGCCCAAAAGCGGGCCGCGTTTGCGGCCACAGAGGCGTCGCTGCTGCCCGCCCTCGACGGCATGTTTGCGGCCGCCCGCCAAGAGATGTTTGAAGAGTCCCTCGACGTGCTGTCGCAGCTGCTGTACCACGTGGGGGTGCTCGGCGCGCCGCCGTCGGCGGCGCTGTGGAGCCTCTTCCCGCGCCTCGCCGTCGCCCTGTGCGCCGGCTGGTCGGCGGATTACGTGCACCACGCGGTCGCGCCGTTGGACAATTGGATTACGTTTGATTGGGGGGGGCTCGTCGCGCCGGGGCGCCCCTTTTCGCCGCCCCTCGGCGCGATTGCGGCGGCGGCCGCGGCGGGCGGCGGCGGCGTCGGCAATGGCAGCGGCGGCGGCGGGGTGCCCCCCCCCACCTCTGGCCGCTACCTCGACGTCGTCGTCGGCTTGGTCGTTGACTTTTGGACGGGCGCCGGGCGCGACGAGGACGACGCCACGTGCGGGTGCAAAGTCGCCCAGTCGCTCCTCCTCCACGGCAAGCGCGCCGGCGACGGCGCACTCGACGGCGCCGTCACGGGCGCCCTCGTCCCCGCCGTCGCCGCGCGCCTCCCCGCCGCCATGGCCGACGTGCCCGCCGACGACGCGGGCGACGAGGAGGATGGGGGGGCCGCGCGCAAGCTCGCGTCTGCCCTCTTTAGCATCGTCTGGGCGACGCTGTGGTACGACACGCGGCTGGCGGCGACGGCGCTCGGCGGGGAGGCGGCGCTCGGGCGGCTGCTCGCCGCCTATGCGACGCTCGCGGGGCCGTCGGGCGCGGGGGTGGCGCGGGTGCTCGACAAAAAGATGGCGGTCGTCGGCCTCGGGTATGTCGGCCTGCCAGTAGCCGTCGCAGCCAGCCAGGCTGGACTGCGAACCGTTGGTATCGACCTCGATACCACTCTGACTGCGAACCTCAACCGGGGCGAGAGCCACATCGCTGACATCGCCAGCGAAGCTCTAGCTTCAGCTATCGCTCAGGGTTTGCGCGCTTCCACCGACTTCGACGAGATAACGGCTGCAGCAGCCGTTGTCGTTTGTGTCCCGACACCGCTCGATGAGTCCGGCGGACCGGATCTCCGCGCGGTGGAGAGCGCCATGGCAGAGATCGCTAAGCGGCTCAGCCCGGGGATGCTTATCGTTCTCGAATCCACGACCTATCCCGGCACAACCGACGAAGTGGTACGCCCTCTTCTGGAAGAGTCTTCTCTCCGGGCTGGCGAAGACTTTTCGTTGGCTTTTTCCCCAGAGCGAATTGACCCTGGCAACGCAAAGTTTCACATCGGCAACACACCAAAGGTTGTGGGTGGACACACCGAAGCCTGCGCGACAAGAGCAGGGGCGCTGTATTCACACTTCGTCGATGAGATCGTGTTCACCACTGGCACTCGTGAAGCCGAGATGGCAAAGCTTCTTGAGAACACCTATCGACATGTCAACATTGCGTTGGTCAACGAGATGGCGATCTTCTGCAATGAGCTTGGCATCGATCTGTGGGATTCCATTCGCGCTGCAAGCTCGAAACCATTCGGATTCACTCCGTTCTGGCCGGGCCCGGGAGTCGGCGGTCATTGCATCCCGATTGACCCGAACTACCTGTCTCACAAGGTCCGGAGCTTGGGATACCCATTCCGGTTCGTTGAGTTAGCGCAAGAGATTTCGCAACGGATGCCTGCCTATGTCGTGTCGCGTATTCAAACCAACCTAAACAATCAGTCGCTGCCTTTAAGAGGCTCAACCGTTGTGCTTCTCGGGGTGACCTATAAGGCCAACATTTCAGATCAGCGCGAGTCCCCAGCACGAGCGGTTGCGGAGCGACTCCTTGCGCAAGGCGTGAACCTTAGCTACTGCGACCCGTACGTCGAAGAGTGGTACGTAAGTGGAAGGACTGTTCCTGCGATCAGCCTTGCGGCACTGTCAGGGGAGTCGCCGGATCTCCTCGTCTTACTGCAGGCGCACGATGAGTTCTTGACCGCCTCAGCCTTCCCACCTTCGGCCAGAATCCTCGATACTCGTGGCGTGCTGAACGCAGAGGGAGTGGAGACCCTTTAATGACTCGCCCTCGGACCGTAGATACCAGCCTTCTGCGGATCGCAGTCTTCGGCTCTGGTCAGATTGGCGGAATGGTGCAGTCGATCCTCGCTGAAGGGCCATACCAAATCGTGGGCTACGTCGATGATGATCCGGCAAGCGATTTCGCGCATGGGCACCCAATCCTTGGAGACCGCAGTTGGCTCACTTCAAATCGAAACAGCTACGACGCTGTTTGTCTTGGAGTCGGAACCATCGCTGCGCGCAAGTTGCTGAGTGGCTGGCTCGCCTCGGAGTCAGTCCCTTCAGTCAGCGCGATCCACAGTTCCGCGATCATCTCTCCAGACGTTGAACTCGGCGAGAACCTGATCATCGGGGCGGGAACGACACTCTTCGTCAATCCAAAGATCGGTGATGGCACGTTCATCGGGCCAAGTGTCGTCGTCTCCCACGACACAATCATTGGCAACCACTGCCTATTGTCGGTCGGTTCTGTAATCGGCGCGCGCTGCGACATCGGGGATGAAGTCTTGGTGGGTTGCGGAGCCCGTCTTATGCCAACTGGATTCAGCACTAAGGCCAGACTGCACATTGGCAACAGGGCGACCGTTGGAGTTGGCGCCACCGTCATTAGAAATGTATCGGTCGATTCCACGGTGGTTGGAACTCCGGCCAAACCAATCGCAAACAAGTGAGTCATTCCATGACGAGAAGAGCCAATCCGACGATCGACACCACGATACTCGAGATGGTTGCCAACGCCAGGGCGGCGATGGAAACGCTCGACGGCGCGACCGGCGACCGCTTGGACTCGATAGTCAAAGCAATCGCCTGGTCGATCTACCGTCCGGATCGGGCACTTGAGCTCGCCAAGATCTCAGTAGAAGACACAGGGCTTGGTTCGGTCGAGGACAAGGTCGTAAAGAACCAGCGTAAAACGATAGGAACACTCAATGACCTCCTTCAAGTGGCCGCGACCGGCGTCATATCTGACGAGCCCGATCGCGGATTGAGCACTTGGGCGAAGCCGGTAGGCGTCGTTGGTTCCATAACTCCATCAACGAACCCTGGCGCCACCCCGGCCAATCACGCGATGATGGCATTGAAGGCTGGCAACGCAATAATCATTTCGCCCTCGCCGACCGGACTTCGGACCGCGCTTACCCTTCAGGGGTTTGTCAGGGAAGAACTTGACCGCGTTGATGAGTCACCAGACCTCTTCCAAGTCGTTCAGGCACCAATATCCTTTGACAAAGCCATCTCGTTGGCCGAACAAGTCGATTTGGTGGTAGCCACCGGTGATCAACAGAACGTGCGCAGTGCCTACAAGAGTGGCACACCATGCATCGGGGTAGGAAAGGGGAACGTACCGGTGTTGATCGACGAGTCTGCCGACCTCGCTGATGCAGCGATGAAGATTGCTAAATCAAAGATCTTCGACAACGCGACTTCGTGCAGTTCTGAAAACTCCGTCGTGGTTCTGCAGCGTCAATACTCAGAATTCGTGGAAGCACTGACGTCAGCGGGCGGCTACCACTGTTCACGGAGCGAGACTAAGGAAATCCGACAACAACTATTCGAACATGGTGGGATCAGTCGCCGCTTCCTTGGCAAGCCAATCCAGACGGTCGTCTCGGAGCTTGGATTCGAAAGCGTTGCTGCCGACCGAACGTTTCTCTTCGCCGACGGCATCGGCATCGGACGAGAAGATCCACTCTCAGGTGAGAAGCTGAGCCTCGTTCTGACGATCTTTGAGGCCGCGGACTTTGAAGACGGAGTCTCGATCATTCAACAAATTCTCTCCTACGAGGGAGCTGGCCACTCCGTCGGTATCCATACTCAATCGCCGGATAGAGCACGCGAGCTCGCAGCAAAGGTCCCGGTCGGGCGTGTTCTCGTGAATCAGGCCCATACATTCGGCAACGGCGGTGGCTTCGATAACAACTTGCCTTTCAGCATGAGCATGGGCTGCGGCACGTGGGCTGGCAACTCCATTTCTGAGAACCTCTCGTACAAACACTTCTTCAATACAACGCAGCTCGTCAGAGCGGTCGACAAAGAGGAACCAGACGCGGCAGTCCTGTTCGCCGGTTTCGTCTAACAGGAGCGCATACCCACAATGACACTTAGACAGGTTTCCGTCGCGACCAAGCGCAACAATACCCTTAAGGGCCGAGCGATCCAGTTGAGAATGAAGCGCACACTGGACTGCGTGTTATCTGGCGCTGGACTCGTGCTAGCTAGTCCAGTGCTGGCGCTTTCAGCTTTGGCTATCTGCTGTGAAGATGGCCGCCCTGTACTGTTCAGGCATCGGCGACCCGGTAAAGACGGAGAGCCTTTCGAAGTGATCAAGTTCCGGTCGATGATCAAGAATGCCGACGAACAGCTCAACACTGACGGGGGTGTCCATCAGGATCGAATCACACGAGTAGGAAAGGTATTGCGGCGTACCAGCATCGACGAGCTTCCCCAATTTGTGAACATTCTGCGCGGTGAGATGTCCTTCGTCGGGCCGAGGCCTGCACTGATGGAACACCTTCCCCGCTACAGCAGCGTTCAACGCGGCCGACTCCGGATGCGGCCCGGGATCACTGGCTTGGCTCAGGTCTCGGGCCGCAACACACTTCCCTGGACACGGCGCATCGAATTGGACAATCACTACGTAGACCACTTCAGCTTGATGTTGGATCTCCGAATCATTACAAAGACGGTTTGGGTGATTGTGACGGGGGCTGGACAGGTAGAAGATCGTAACCCCGGAGATGTCGACGATTTGGCTCTTCCTAATCCACACTTCACCAGTAACCACGACCCGGAAAGGGACGAAATGCGTAATCACCAGAAGTCACCGTCCCTTGAGACAGTCGCCTGTTACCTCTGTAAGGCCACGGAATTCCGACCGTGGGCGTCCGAGAATGGCTACACTCTTGTGTCCTGCGACGGATGCAGTCTGCTCTACGTGAACCCTCGCCCGTCCTCAGAAGATGTAGCTAGCGCCCACTTGCAGGGCGTCCACGCCGGGACCGAAACTATCGATACCACTGGGGGATTCAGTCGATCAGTACTGCCGCGCTACGAGAAGGCTCTTGATGATTTAATTCCCACTGGATTGCAAGGGCAGCCAAGGCGATGGCTTGATATCGGCTGCGGTCATGGTGAGTTTCTGACTGTGCTAACCCGTCGCTTCGGCGACGCTATCGAGGCAGTGGGCTCAGAGCCTAATGTGAAGAAAAGAGAGTCCGCTGCGCAACGCGGTCTTGACGTAAGACACCTTGATCTTGACGCACACACTGACCGTTACGACTACGTTTCGCTTCTGAACGTCTACTCGCACATACCTGATCCCGTTGCGGAGTTGTCGAAATGGAAACAGCTATTGCGCCCACACGGCCGTCTGATCCTTCAGACAGGTGACGTAGGCTCGCTTTCGGCAGAGCTTCTACCGCGGCCACTACTACTACCTGATCACCTGAGTTTCGTCACCGAGCGGCAACTACGGGATGTTCTAGATGCCGCAGGGTTTGACGTTGAAATGGTCGCCAAGTACCCGATGATGCGATGGTCGTGCGCGACAGTTGCGAAAGAGGCGACCAAGATACTGCTGCCGGGGTATAGATCGCGGCTACGTGATTTGAAGAGACTTCAGCACTACCGCGAGTTGGATATGTACCTTATGGCGACTCCAAGGTCTTAGTAACAGACCCCCTGACATGGCCTGATGCCGAAGTAACCGCCAAATGCATACTCTCCCTACGAAGTCCAGCACCAAGCACGATCGCGAACAGAACATTCGAAGCCACATCAAAGCTAACCAAGGCCGCTCCTAGTGAATAGACAAGCAAGCCAAGCAATTCTGGCGCGTGCTCCGCTTGGGTCGCCCAGTTAGACCACGATCTGCGTACACTGAAGGCGAAAAGGCCAAAGACAATCCATCCTCCTTCAACAAATAGTTCAAGAGCAATATTATGGGGGTACGAAGCTCCCTCGAAGGAGAAATTGCCGATACCCACCCCTAACGGAGTGAGTATCCCAGTCTCAATTGAGTAGCGCCAAAATTCGACTCTTGCCGTGGTGTCACCATCTGTGACGGTAAAGAGTTCGGCAAGAGCTCGCTGTGACGCCAACGATGTAGCCAGCACAAGCACGAGTAGAGCTGCTAATAGTCCAAGCAGGACCTTCTGGTGTTGAATTGCCCTATTACGCGACGGGGCGCTTGCAGACCCTCTGACCGCAAAGAGCACAGCAACAACAGCGCCGATGGCTCCGACTGCGGGACCCCTGGATCCCGATTGAAGCGTCGCCAATCCTGCAGCTACTACGATGCCGATATCTAGTAGTGACGTTCGCTTTCTGGTCAGCAGTCGCACCAAAGCAACCGTCATTGCTGCGCTTCCCGCCCGTGCAATGGAGATCGTGCCCCCGGCAAATCCTCTGAGGCGGCCAGACCGAACGAACCCTCCTGAATCAGAAACGTCCAGACCAAGCAGTGCCATTACGACCGCTGCAGCTCCGAGCAACGCAATCGTGTTGGCGAACCAGCGTTGCCGTCTGCTCCCCTCGAGTAATACAGCTCCTGCGAGAATTGCCACGACGAAAAGGCCCATCGTCCGGTTCGGTTTTTCCCAGTCCCCACTCGATAGTCCAGCCGCAAAAGCCCAACCAACCAATGCGGCGCAGAAGAGCCAAGCCTCCAGATGAATCTGCTTGAGAATGGAAGGCCTTCTGGCACACACCATGAGGGAGGCCAGGAGGCATAAGATTGAAGCCGCTCTATCGAGCCGTGGAAGAGATTCCAATACTCGAAGACCCTGGTACCAGTTGTCGGTCGCAGCGACAATCAAGATTGACACGAGCAAAGCATCCCGGACAGACAACTTCTTGGCGGTTGCGTTGAGCCTAGCCATTCAGCATCTCTGACAATTCAATGGCACGCTTCTCCCAACCATCATCACTGGGGTCGCGCCCGGCTGCCTCCTCCCGACACAGCGCGAAGTCACGCTGAGCATTATCGAGACACTGCGCTGCCGAGACCTTGTCGCCAAATTCATAGAAACGGACACCCTTGCCTTCGAGGGATCGTGGCACTCCGTCCACTGTCGTGGCGATGATCGGCAACCGCAACCGGAGGTAGTCGTACAACTTTAGCGGTGAGCCGATCACATCAGTAGTTGGGTGCTTTGGACCAAGTGGAAGTAGGGCAAAATCGGCCCCGCAGAGAACCTCTCGTAACTTCTCTGGATCCAGCCAACCATGCAGCTGCACACGCCCAGCCTCGATCAAGTCAGCCGAACGTGCGCGCACGACAGCATCCCCACGGGAATCAGTGCACACCAAGAGCCGCCAGTGCGGCGACTCACGCACGACTTGTTCCCATAGCTCCAGTTCGTACCATGGCGCTTCGACTCCAGCGAAGACCAATTTCCACGGACCCGGCGGCCTCACGGTAGTTGCTTCATCTTCGCCTACAGGCCGAATCGCCGATGCGTTCGGAATGTGGAATGCGTTCTTGGCTCCGAGCGCAGCGGCATATTCCACAAGGCGAGGCGATACACAGCGAACTCCGTCGGAGGCTCGAAGCTGCAGGGAGATCCACGACTCAACGATCTGCGAGGACACCGCTCCACCAGGACGGTTCAAGAACTCTACGGACGGTGGACCGTTCAACTCTCCGAAAAAGGCGACACCTCTTGCCCGGAAAAGAGGCCGAAGTAGTACCAACAGGTTTGTCGGACCGATCCTCGTGTAGACGGTCGTTGGCTTTTTGGTGAGGACGTGTGCCGCGACTCTCACAACCGCCGCCGCCTCAAATCCAAGCCTCGATGCCCACCCAAATCTTCGGCGCCTAGGTGTTACTACAGTGACGTCCCATCCACCCGAGCGAAGACTAGCAGTCATCCCTTCAACATGGCGCGAGGCGCCGCCGCGTGCCGTCTCCGCAACTGGCGCAACATAGAGCATCGAACGACCCGGACCACTGGCTGTCAAAGGGACCGGCCCTTCCACTCAGTCAGGGCTCTCGTGTAGAGACTCATCACTTCGGAATACACAGACTCAAAGCTATACAATTCGAGGCTGGCGCGTTGGGCAGCAGCAACGCGACGGCGCATGCCGTCGTCCCGGGCGAATTGTCGAATTCGGTCAGCCAGTTCCACGGTGTTTCCGACTTCGTAGATCGCAGCCGGGTCAACTGCCAGGTCGACGGACCCGCGCGCCGTCGAAGTGAGGATCGGCCGACCAAAGCTGATCGCCTCAAGGAGGGAGCGTGGCAAACCCTCTCTATTGGAACAGCTGACGACCAAATCCGACAACTCCAACAGTTGTCTCACGTCGGCGATGCGTCCGATGAAGTGCGTCCTGACATTGGGTCTCAGAACATCCCGCGCACCAGCCGGTGGGTCGCCTGCCCCAGCAAAGATGGCTACCAATGAAGAGTCGCCGATGTGTTCCAGCGCCGAAACGAGGTCAGAAGGCCGCTTGTTATCGTTGAGCTCCCCTACGAACGCTACAACGAAGTCAGATTTTGTATCCAATCCGAGCCGCCGTGCCAACTCACCAGCAGCTTGAGAAACGCTCCTATCAGGCCGGTAGTGCCGAAGGTGGAGGCCAATTCCGTGCATAATCACCACGTCCTCGGCCCGATAACCCATCGGCCCCAGCGCAAGCGCGAGGTCGTAGTTATTGAGGACGATCAGCTTGTCCGTTGCTGGCTGCAGCAGCCGCTCGATCAGGATCGCTGACAAGTTTCCAAGGAAGCTACCGTGCGGATGAGCATGAAACCCGTGTGCGGTATAGACGATGATGGGACGATTTCTTCTGTTACCCAAGCCAATGGCCAGTCGGCAAATGCCCGCGGCAACTGGGGTATGGACATGAAGAATGTCCGGCCGTAGCTCGCGGCAAAGGCGCTTGATTTCTCTGCCACTGCGTAGCAACTGCAAGGGCGCCGAGATTCCCCGCCTGAGTGGAATATGGCTTAAGCTTGCCCATCCGTCACGGGAGATATCGGAGCCGTCCAGGTTTGCTGCCCCGTGTACGATCCAGCCATCTTCGGTCGCTTTCGTCGCGTGACTCTGCAGAAATGAGCCAAGGGTACCCGCCACTGTCGCAACGACCAGAACGGTAGGTTGCCGTTGCGCTGGCCTGCCTCGGCCACGAATATCCTCCTCATGGCTCACTGCGATTTCGGAAGAAAGAGGACATCTGACCCCATCCGGGTCTCGACCGGTACCGTTCGGCGATCATCGACGCTGACCGGCCGAAATCCAAGGCCTGTCATGTAGCCCATCACTCTTGACCAGTGTCCTGCTCCCGTCTGGCCAATCCCAGCAATCTCGCATAGAACCGATGGCCGAGCGGTCAGGAGAACCTCCTCTGCCCCGCGCAGTGCTTCGAGTTCACCGCCTTCGATATCAATCTTTATGAATCGGGGATTGATTCCGCTCTCTCTCGCCAGCCGGTCGATTGTGAGGACTTCAACGGGCTTCGATTCCACAGGCCCTCTTCCAGCCGGATGAAGACTCGGATTGAGGCTCGAGAACTCTGGCTGACCTTCGATCGAGTACAGCGCGCCTTGACCACCTGAGGTCGACCCCACGGCAACCGGCCGAACTGTGACGACGTCGTCGACTTCGTTCGCCAAGATGTTCGTTTGGAGTAAGCCTATGGCCTGAGAATTCGGCTCGACCGCGAGTACCTCCCCATTGCGCCCTACAAGAGATGCCATTAGGACCGAATAGAAGCCAACGTTCGCCCCGACGTCGATCACTTGCGAACCAGTCGGCACAAGGTCTCGGACGAGACGCGCCAGTTCCGGTTCGTAGCTCCCAGATTTCAGTATGCGATGGAAGACTCGGGAACGAGGACTGAGCTCGAACGACCCGGCGAAGTCGTCCAACCGAACGCGTACCGGCCCGTCGATCAAGCCAACGATGTTGCTTACCGGTACCCGTTCTTCTTGGCTCGTTGCCTCCCGAACCATTCTCGCAGCGAGGGCACAACGGTTGCGAAACCGCGTAACGGCAAATCTTGCTGGCAGAAACAATTGCAACTGGTCTCCTAGCACCGCGCGCCCGGTGCCCCGCCAACCTGCGGCGCTCAACGGAATCTAAGTTCCGCAGTATAGGAGACGTATCCACTAACCAAGTGTGATACGGCAAGGGCGATGTTCACCCACCAAACCGCTTCCAACAGACTCAAGCCTCCAATCCAGTGAGCGCACGGCGGGAGCATGATGAGAACGAAGCGTCCGACCTGCAACGCGAGAACTGCCCTGAATCGCTCCAGACGCAACAGGGAAAATGCGAGCGGCGAGAACGCTAGCTGGGCGACGGCCGCAAGCGTAATCGGTACAAGAAACCCAGGAGCGGCAATCCATGAGGGCCCAAGTAGGCGGCCTAAGTCCATCTGGGCTAGCGAGACAGCGAGAGTGAGGCCGGCAAGGCCGAGTCCGCCAGCAAGGAGCAGGAACGGGCGCATAATTGACAGCGGGGTTTGGCCATCAGATTCAGCTGAAATCTCACCGAAGAGCACTCGGGAGACGGCAGTTGACATAGTTCTGATCGGGAGTTGGATCATTCTGCTCACGACGAAGTAAATGCCCGCTTCGGTCAGGCCAAAGCTGTTAGCCAGGAAGAGAGTGGGTATACCTGCTGTAGCGTTCGTGAGCACTTGTCCAGGAGTAATTGAGTAGAGGTACTCACGCCGGTCGTCGAGAATCTCGCGAACACCCGGACCGCGCGTTGGCCGATCCAGTGGTTGCCGTCTTCGCAGGAGGATCGTCGCTGACAGACGGCTGATGACGTACGACAAGCTGGCCGTCAATGCATTTGGAGCGACAAGCCCGAAAATTGCGAGCGTCAACCCCTGCGCAGCACCGAAGCAGAATGTGCCTGCACTCAAGACGCGATACGAACGAAGGCGAGTTGCCACAAAACTCTCAGTGTTGGCGGCCAGTGTCATCGCCGCTGCCACGGGAACCACCGCCCAAACCGCTGATCGCGTGAGCGATACTGAACCGGCGGCGCCGATAGCCAATACCGCCGCCGCCCACATGCCACCCGCAACCGCAACCACGTCAGCCCAGCGCCTGAGATAGTGCGCAAGCTGCCCGAACATGGCGTCGTCTCGTTCGACGGTGAGCGACAGTTCGAGGCGGCCAGCCAGCGCAGTACCGACAATTGTAGCGATCGATGTGGTCACCCCGAGCGCTCCCAGGTCCGATGCATCGAAGAACCGGGCGGCCAAGAGCATG
>ENA-ORXT01004792-ORXT01004792.1-marine-metagenome-genome-assembly--contig:-NODE-4792-length-13713-cov-3.023101_pt1 | contig 13713 bp, 2 predicted proteins | sample MGYA00237868_ERZ511482 | MGnify/ENA metagenome assembly ERZ511482 | reverse complement strand
GATTCTTCCATGTTTTCATCTAAATCGTCCTCGTCATCATCTTTTTTCACAATGGCAATATCAGCTAATGAATCACTATCATCCAACTTAATAACCCTTACGCCTTGAGTTGCTCTTCCCATCACTCTAATGTCGGCAACATTCATTCTTATAACAATCCCATTCTTAGTTGTGATCATCAAATCATCTTCTTCGGCAACACTTTTAACTGATGCCACTTTACCTGTTTTATCAGTTATCTGCATATTCTTCATTCCTTTACCTCCTCGATTTATCAGTCTGTATTCATCTATAGAAGTACGTTTGCCGTATCCTTTTTCTGAAACCACAAGAATAGTTCTATCATCCTCCGAAGTATCAATTATCATTCCTACAATAGCATCTCCAGCTTCAATATCTATTCTCATCCCTCTCACACCAGCAGCTGACCTTCCCATCTGCCTTAAGTTCTCCTCATTAAACCTTATGGCTTTACCACTTTTAGAAGCCAACATAATATTCTTAGATCCATCGGTAAGTTTTGCCTCTAATAATTGATCTTCATCTCTAATTGTAATCGCGTTGATTCCGTTTATTCTTGGTCGTGAATACTGCTCAACTAAAGTCTTTTTCACTACACCATTTTTCGTCGCAAAAACGATAAAATGATTATTGATGAATTCTTCGTTTGTTAAATCTTCAATAAGTATGTAGGCTTTGACTTTATCATCTTTTGGTATGTTGATGATATTTTGAATGACTCTACCTTGCGAAGTTTTAGATCCTTCTGGAATCTCAAATACACGTAACCAGAAACATCTTCCTCTTTCTGTAAAGAATAATAAATAATTATGGTTATTACCTACAAATAAATGTTCGAGATAATCTTCATCTCGCGTTTTACTTCCTTTAGATCCACGACCTCCTCTACTCTGAATTTTATATTCCCTAGAATTTGTTCTTTTGATATAACCCAATGATGAAATTGTGACAATAACTTCTTCATTTGGAATAATGTCTTCTATGTTAATTTCACCATCAGCAAAAGTGATTTCAGTCCTTCTTTCATCGCCAAATCTTTCCTTGATTTCAGCCAATTCTGTTTTGATGATTTCTCTTTGTCTGCCCTCATTTGCTAAAATATCTTTTAAATCAGCAATCGTTGTCATTAAAGCCTCATACTCTTCTCGTAGTTTGGTCATTTCCAGACTAACGAGTTTTTGTAATCTCATTTCTAAGATCGCTTTCGCTTGAATGTCTGACAGGTCCAATGCCGCCATCAATTTCTCTTTGGCTTCATCTACTGTTTTAGAACTTCTAATAATTCTAATAGCATTAATCTCTTCTCCTTTCTTACATTGTACTTGATAATCCATTTGAACTTTTAGAGGATTCTTTCCCCATGAATCAACGAGTACAAGGTTTGAAATACTTTGTAATACTATACTACTATAATCTAAAATAAAGCAACTATGAGGTATTTCCCTTTGATACCATTTTTTTTCTTCTGGCTTATTATAGGATAACTCCATTGTATTTTGATTCAAATAAATAATTTGTTGATTGGGAGCTGGTTGATAATTCTCATCTACGTGTGTTAATAAATTTTCGAATGGGTTCATCTTTGTTTACTTTTAAGCTTTAAATGATAGTTACTGAAACAATTTTTAAAATTACCGGGTAGTTTTAGAAAGCGATGCTTTCATGCAGTTTTGATAAAACGGAATGAGTTTTTTGATTAAAATATTCAAATGTTTTCCTAATAACATTTTATTATTTTCATCCTTTCCCGTCAAAAGAGTTTTTTCAAATTTGTTAATTCTTTGTTCAATCCAGTATTTTTCAAACATATTACTTGAAACTCCAAACTCTATTAACCGCATGGGGATTTGTCCAAAAATTTGTTTGGCAAGTGTCCGATTTTCTTCGTAAAGAAAATCATCTTCCAAACCATGCAAAATAAAAAACCACTGCTCAAAAAGATTTGCTAAATTTTGAAGGTATTGGTTTCTATGTTTTGCAATTAATATAATTTTAATTGGTCCGTCCTTGTATGTCCGTCTACCAAAAAAAATATTTTCAGTAAAAAGCCAATCCATTATAAAATCAATTTTTTCAATACGATTGTCTTCCAACTGTAAATATTTAAATAGTGGATAACTTGAAAAATAAGCTCCATATAATTCTGGATTACTATGAAATTTTTTGGAAACAGCATTGTAATAAGTATAATCTTGCAAAAACCTTAGAGAATACCTGCTTGAAGAACGACTAACATCATCCGGTTTTAATATCTTATCTACAGGACGCCATTCACCAACTTTATACAAGTAATCGAAAATTTTATCTGGTCTTTGTTTAGCTAAACTAAGTAGATGTTTGTATGCCATCTCCTCTGTGTCCTTATCCCCTCTATCAAGTATCTGTTTTATCCACTTTAATTTGTCAAACTGAATTGAATCTTGTAAAATTTCGGTAATATCAAGAATAATTCGGTATTGCTTTTTGTCAAATAGTGTTTGAAAGAATTGTGTATCTATATTAGATAATTGTTCATTATAGTTTAAGATTTCTATGAGTGTATTAGAAAAGTATCTTAGTCGTTTCCTAATATTAGAGGTATCATTTATTTTTTCGCTAAAAAGGGTTTGAATCTTTTTTTCACCAATATTTACTTTTACTTTCGTCTTATTTTTTATAATACTTACTAAATGTGCCCATAAAAATTCTACTGTTTTTTCATTCTCTCTATTCGACAAAACAAAACAGCATAATTTGTTTGAATTAAATCTAATTTCGGGAGAAATTGCTCCATTAATTATTAAACCACTTTTTACAATTTTTTCAAATTGTTGGTACATAAACCTGAAATCAGTATCGGTAAAATATAGTTTTACTTTTTCAAAAAAATCGTTGTCTGTAAATCTTAATTCTATCCCAGAAAGGTTACAGACATTTAGGTATTTCAAAAAATTCCGATCTAATTCTTTCATTAATTTTCGATCTTCTAAAGTCAGAATGCTAAATAATTCACTAAGATCGAATTGACTTAAATTAGGAAAGAAAGCTCCAATGAAAAGTAAATATTTATTTATCTGTTGTTTTTTCTTTTCTCCATTTATTAATTTTTTTATATGTGTTTTCTTCTTTTTTTCTTCATCCTGAAATTTATCTGAGTCTCTTTCATCAACTGCTGCTTTTAATTCTTGTTTTGATTTATATTGAGTTAATAACTTGTAAAAGATAATATCACTATTAATATCATCACCCCAATGGCCTCTTTTTCTTTGTCGAAGGATAAAATCTCTAAAATCTAAGGCTTCATATTGCCTTAAGAAGAAATCTAAGAAAGGAACCTTCCATTTAACAAAATCTAAGTCATTTTCATCTAATTGTTTTGCTCCGATGCTCGAACTTTGAAGCCCTATTATGAATATATTTTTTTTTCTTAAAATCTCTTTTGCCCTCACTAGCATAAGAAATCGATCCATCAAGGAATCAATAAATGATTGAGGATGGTGTGATTTTATATCAATAACAACAATGATATTTTCCTTAATACTTTCATCAATAAAAATGTCAATATTAAATGTAGAGGCAGCATCACTATTACCTCCTTTAAAATCTTTTAATCTTTTATAAAAACTTACTTTAGGGTTTGACTTCTCTATTCTTCGGATAACAGCATAACCAAGACCAGTGCACATTTTTTCATCAGGAGCATCAATTAATATAATCCGACCTTGGTTAAATTTATCAAATATTTCATTTGGAATATCTTTGGAACTTATATTGATAATACCTCCTATTTCAGCATTTTGGGGAACTTCTTCAGGTAGTTTTTCAGTAATATCTTCAAGAAAGTATTGGTTACTTTCAGATTCATAACTATCCAAACCTTCAATTTCCTCTTCAGTGTCATCAAAGACTTCGAAAGTGGTATTTTCTACTACATCTGGTTTTATTTCGTTTTTGTCCTCCATTTTTTGTCAAATTCTAATTAAGAAATACTAAATTTAATCCGAATGAATTTTAACGTAGCGACAAGAAATCCCCCAATTTTTATTACACTTGTCTCGATACACTACTCTTTGATGTCCATGAAAAGTATAGGTGAAAATTTCTTGACTATTGAATGGTGTTTGACTCCAGTATGAGCCGTATCCTTCTTCCTGGTCCTGGAATCCAAAAGTTTTATCAAAAGGATAATAAATACCTCCTAATACTGCAGAGAAGCCACTTTCTCCATAAAGAACTAATTGACTATATGCACTGTCAAAGTTATTGTCTTTTTTCGCTGCCTCAGCATTTAAGTACGCCTTTCCAAATTTCTCAATTAGATTATTCCAATCATTAGAAGTCGGCAATTTCCATCCAGGAGGGCATGCCTTTAATGCTGCATCCCAAGTGTACAATCGTCCAAATTTTTCGCCGTTTGAAATCTCATCGTTGTAAAGAAAAGACCCTTTTTCTGTAACAAAATTGATATTCTGAGCTAACCACTCTTTGTCGTTATTTAGTTTTATGGTCTTATACGTTTTGTTGTCTCTTGGATCAGTAAAATATCCATGGGTAATCTTTACAGAATTAATTTTATTATTAACTTGAATTTTTCTCTTTCTAGAAGAAGATGCTTTCTTTTTTATATCTTCAATATTATTAGCCTTCTTTCTTTTTCGATAGAAAATAAATTGGCCTCCTTCATCACCGGTCCCAGTTAAAAAAGATGCTTCCGGTTTTTGCATGTAATTAGAACCTATCGATGTGCTTATTTGGTTCGCTAGCTTAGAGATATTCACCTTATTACTTTTTAGTTGTGTCAAATGATGTATTAAGCATGAGGCAAAAGGACTGTTTTTACCTTTTTCGCCATCTTGAACAATTGTCTTTCCTGAACTTAAAAACCAACGTGATTTATTTGACTCCCAGTCTTCGAATTCATCAATATGATCGGAGACGCTCGCTCTTGGTATAAAGCTGCCTGAAAAACAACTGTCAGAAATAATTAAGATATGCTTTCCTTCTATATTTGGTAAGTAATCGTAAATCTCGGAATTGGAAAGATAACTTGAAATGTCACCTGATTTTGCTTCAATAGGAACCCAGTATCCTTTTTTTGTATTAGGATTCAAATAACCATGTCCTGAAAAATAAATCAAAACACGATCATTACAAGTAACAATATTACAGAGTTTGTTTAGATGAGAAATAATGTTTTTTCTAGTTGCGTTTTCATTCGTAAGAATATGGGAAAAATATTTTTTCTTTGAAAATCCAAAATCAGAAACAAGAAGTTTAGTGAATTTCTGAACATCCCTTACTGCATTATTCAATTTCGGAAAAGCTCCATAATTATCAATTCCAATTACAAATAAAAAATTCCGCCTTTGGGAGGTGTCATTTCTTATCTTTTGAGTATGTGATCGAGTTTCTCGGGTTTTCATTTATAGTTGTGTTACACAATTAAAAGAGTTGTATTATATTATCATCAAACTGTATTCGAAAAGGTAGCCTTTTTTTGAGAAAATTAAAAATTATTAATAGTATTTATTTTTCATATATCTATATTAACCCAATTTACTACACCTTTTGTACTCATAGTTGTTTGGAAAATATGTTTTATATCTAAACAGTAACATGATGAATACCAATAGTTATAAAATCACCAGCGACTGGTTCTTCTACATTGATTGTCTTGTCGCTATTGATAGTCTGCGGGTTCTACTGCGAGTGGTGAAGTGGCCTTCAGAATGGGAAGAGATAAAATTTTGGACAAGCCCAGCCCAAACTAAACTAATGTAATAACTTATTTTATTTGCATATTCACGTATTAAGGATTTTACAAATCCTCAAACCATCCTAATCTTTTTAATTCTTTTTCTTTATTCTCAAGTAGGTATTTAATTACCTGTTCCCTATGATCAAAAGGTTCAAACTCCTTTATATAGTGTAGAGGGAGAGAATCAGTTACTTCCTGAGTTACCATCACATCCAACTCTGAAATAAGAGATTCAGCATTCAGAATATCAGAATCATGACCAGGATACATATCGTCAACAATATGCACTTTTTTATTATCCAAGTCCCATTCTATATTTTCAATGACATTAATTAATGCATCGTTAATACTATCAGCAATTGGATTATAGTCTTCTTCAAATTCACTCTGAATTGCTTTTTCCACTTCAGTCTTAGGCAAGGCTGCTCGTTCAACCTCTTCTTTATTTTTTATATATCTGCAAGAATATGCATTTTTCATATTAGCGACTGTTCTATGCGCTTCATCAAGACTACCTTTAAGCAAAAGATAATACCAAGCCTCATCCTTAACAAACTTGGTAGCACTCCAACACGCACCGACAATATTTAAGTTATCAAATTCTCCTTTAAAATTACGACCTCCACCTAACAAAAATTCAAAGCCACTACTACCACCTTCTACCAATGAATTATATGATAAATTTGGATTCCCGTTAGAATTCTCATCTTCATGATTAAAATAACCACCATAGATCTCTAGCATAGTACTCCACTCCTCATCAGTCGGAACATGCCAGCCTGGCGGACAAGCTTTTTGAGCAGCTTCCCAGGTGTAGAGTCTTCCGTATTTTTCTTCATAAGAAATATCTCCATTGTAGAGCCAAGAGTCTTCTTCAAGATAATAATTAAAATTTTCAGCTAGCCAGATATTACCGTCTTTTAGTTCAATAATTTTGTAAATCTGTTGATCTCTCTGATCTTTAAAAAATTGATCGGGATTTTTAATATAGTTGATCCGTTTCATGACGTTCCCTAAAAGCTTACTTTTAGGGTAATATTTAACAAACGATTTATAGCTACCAATGGTATTTTTCTTTATTGCCACCTCCCAAGCGATTTGCTCTCCCAATGTAATATCCGCTCTATATTTTTTTCTTAAAACAAGTGTTTTTGATGCATTTTCTATCTCGATATAATAGTTTTCCTCAACCCATTTCCCACCTTTAATCGAACCTACTTCTACTAGATTCTCTATCCAATAAGAGTCCTTAACTTTTACGCCATCTAGAACCGTTCTATACAGATTTGTTTTGGTCAGTTTTACATTCGATAAATTGGCACCCTTCATTATCGCTTCGCCAAAATTCGTATTGTTTATTATTGAAGAAGTAAGATTCGCACCAGTAAGATTCGATTCAGTAAAATTTGCATTATCTATTATAGATTCTTTTATATTTGAACCTTCAAAATTTGCATTGCTTAAATTTGAACTGATTAAATTTACACCAGTAAGATTCGCACCTTCAAAATTTGCATTGCTTAAATTGACTTCTTTAAAATTTGTATTGCTTAAATTTACACCTTCAAAATTTGCATTACTCATATTTGCATCTTCAAAATTTGTACTGCTTAAATTTGCACCCTCAAAATTTATATTACTTAGATTTGCTCCTGATATATTTGTCTCCACTAAGTTAACATTTAGAAAAGATGTTTTTTCAAAAATAACATCCTGTAAAATAGTGGAGTTGAAATCAGTATTTTTAAGGTCACAGCTTTTGAAAGAAGTCTTTATAAAACTTGTACCTTCGAATAAAAATTCGCTCATATCTAGACCTTCAAAATGACAGTTTTGAAAATTCATTTTAGATAAATCAAGTTTAGGAAGGTGTGCTCCTTTTAGTCCAGATTGTAGCGTCTTTTGAATTATTCCTATAGGAACATCTCGTAAATCTAAATAGTCTAAGTTTATCTCAGAGGCATCTAAATCCCACAGCTGTTGAACAATTTTTGAAACTTCATTTCTCACCGCCTCGCCGCCTTCAACACTCTTATATATCTCTAGTTCCTTGTGAAGGTTTTTAATTTTTTCATTTGAATCTAAGCCTTTAATACTAGTTATAGATCCAATGATTTTTTGTTTCGATAATTTTTTACGTATTTGGATTAACTCTATCCTTGACAACCCCATTCCGAGTATCGCCTTAACAGAAGATGACTGTTTTAAATCATCAACAATAAGAATAACAGGAAGATCATTTTCAACATTTAAGTCTTCCACAAAAATATATGCAGTTTCTAAATCATCAAACGATCCAATCTCAATTCCATAAATATCAAAACCTAAATCTGGCTTATAGAAATTCCACCCTTTTCTTTTGTCAGATTCTGCCTTTTCAAATTCCTGCAGGCTAGTAAATAAAAAATCATACCAAATATACCGCGGATATTTCCGAATTTTTTTACTTCTATTTACATGTGTGACATAACATTCTATGTCTTCTCTACCATAAACTAATTTTACTGTACCACCAACCAGATTTATTTTACTTTCAATGATATATTCTCTTTCAATTCTTTCGATTCCTTTTACATTCCAATTTTTTAGTTTTAATATCCAGTCGGAGTCATCAACTCTGGCTCTTCCGAATCTTGTTTTATTCAAATTAGTATTGTTAAAAATTGCCCCTCTTAAATCTGCATCAAGTTTTACACCCCTTAGATTTGCATTAGAGAAATCCACACCTTTGAGATTTGCATTTTGGAAATTACTTTCCTCAAAATCCATTCCACCTAAATCTTGTCCTTCTAGATCAACTCCGCTCAGATCAACATTTTTAAGAGGTGCAATAGATGATTTTGACTTAATCGCCTGTAGGATTATTTCTTTCGGTGCCTTACTTAGCTGTAGATTAGAGAGGTCTATATTCTCAATACCAAATTCTAAATCCACAAGTGCCGTTATAACCTCTACTATCCTATCAGCTGCCACATCATCTGTCAATCCCCGTAAATTATCCAACTCTTTTAGATGTGACTCTATAGATATCTGAAAGTGCTTAGTGCTATGACTTTGGCCTAATTTAAAAAAGGGATCTCCATAAAATTGAAAAGCACCATTAATTTGACTATTAGGAAAATTCAATTTACATGTTCTATTCGCTAATGTAACAGACTCACCAAATTCTTTTCCAGAAAACATTGCCTCATAGAACGCTTTAACAAAATGGTGATTCAATTCTTTTTCTATGTCCATACTAATAACAATAGCTCCTCGAACCCCCATATTAAACAATTCATATCCTATTGCTCCTCCATATTGACTATGATGTGGCACTTCCATTTGGGTACCAATTAGATACTCGGTTTTATAAAAGTTATTAATAAAAACTAAGCTAGGAACCTTCTTAAGGTTATTAAAAATTCCGTATTCTAGTGATCTCCCTAACTTAATTAATGATAATTTAATATCGCTTTCCATCAGTCCTTCATATCCACATAAATGTAAAATTTCAAATCCTCTACTATTTATTAAGTTCAGATCTAATTTATAGATACTTCTAGCAGGTTCAAGAATTTCATAAAAATTGTTCTTAAAAATTTTTGACAGCATTTTCACCTCTCTAGTAAGACTCTGATATTCATTGAGATTAGAATCGGATGGAGCAAGACTGGTTCCCCTTACGATTAATGCTTTCCGGTTATCTACAGTTTTAATAGAAGAAAGTCTTGATGATTCTGACAATTCCCGAATAATTGTATCAGAAGGATTCAACTCTCTACTACCCATTCTTCCTAGTAATATTTCCCACGGAAAAGCAGCCGTTCTTTTATCGATACGTAATAAAATATTACGATTATTTTGAAAGTCGAGTTTGAGCGCATCTGGGATTAACACATCAAATATAAGCTGGTATAAGCTAAGATTATACTTATGAAAATTTGGCACCCTGTCTAATAAACTTTCTGCCTGTGATAAGTCCTCTACGCTCTTATAAAAAGACCTCTCTTTCTCTCCAGCTGTCTTATAGTGATACGTCAATTGCGTATTATCATCAAGTGTAATCGATAGATTATCCCAATTAATATTAGGCTGTTTTATAAAATCTGAAATACCAAAAAAATCGCCTATCAAGGATTCAATTGTTTTAAGTTCCCCTACCTTTGTATAACGCTTCAATAAATTAGAATAACTTAAATCTTTTCTATCCAATATATAATTCAAAGAGGTTTTAGTTTCTGATCCTGCTTGGGCAATAATTTTGATTAAAGCTAAATTATACTTAAACTTAGTAACAAGATCATAAACTATCCAATCATCAATATTTTCATAATATTTTTTAAAAATATTGGTGCAATTTTCTCGCGAAAGGGTATCCAAATGATAGTTTCTAAAGTTGGAGCTTTTTTCTCTTTGGATTAAAATAATTTGCAAAGAATGAATATTAATATGGTAGTCTAAAAAGATTTCTTCTGCATCATCAATAATCATTAAAAATTTTGTATTTAACTGATTAACCTGCAAGATTTTCTCCTTTAACCTCGACACAATAATATCAATAGAAATAGCCTTCGAAGGCAAATCCAAATAGTCTAATAATTTCTTGTCCTTTAAAAGCCCATTTTTCAAATCATTTTTTTGATTGATCCAAATTATATAGTCAAATACGTAGCTATATTCAATTAGATACTCTTTTATTAACTCTGTCTTTCCAACTCCCAAAATGCCATGAACAACTATTGGTTCATTAGAAGTTTCGATCATCTTTTGCAAGTTTTCCAAGTCAGACTCCCTTCCTGTAAAAAAAGTTGAATCTAAAAGTGGTTCCTCTGATAAGAACTGAGTAGGAATTGCAGCTTTTATTGATTGACTAATTGCACTAGTGATATCCGTTGGATTTGCAAATAAATTAGTAGAATAGACCCAATTTTCTTCAATACCGATGCTAATTTCACCAAATCTTTCATCATCTAAATTCACCTTTGCCTCTATTCGATTTAAAGCTTCTCTCAAGGGCATTTTCCACTGTAAAAAATTTGCTTTCCTAATAGCTTCTTCATCATCTACAAGGCAAAAGAGTTGTTTATTTGTTGTAATTAGCCAGGTTTGTTGTTCTTTAGCTGAAAGGATTTTTAGTGCATCCTGAACAGATTCTCCTTCAGCTAATTTTCCATACTCTTTGACTAGGCCTTTGACATCTGAAGCTGCTAGAAAATTCCTGGAATTGTTAATGGCATTTGCGATAAATTCTCTGTAGACCCCTTCAAAAGCAGAAATGGAATCGTAAAGCTTAGAAGAAATAGGTAGCCATTCACTTTCATTTATTTTAATTTCGTTCCATTCAGTAAATCCTTTCTTGATAATCCCCGTTCTTACCGAAACCTTTTCTGCCTCAATCAAAGAAATACTCCAAATAATATGATCTTTCATCTTATCTATCTCTCCATCAGAAAGTACACAGAATAACCTTTTTGTGGTTGTGACCAACCAAATGCTAGAGTCTTCCTCAGAATACAAATTTAATGCTTCTAGAGTTTGTTCGATCCCATCTAACTTACCATAATTTTTTACTATTTCAAGAACATCTAATTTACGTAATGGTACCCTACCTTTAATACTTCCAAAGGCAGATAAAATTTCTTCAACACCTATCTCAATTCCTGAATAATCACAAACTATTAATTTGTTGTCGATGTCTTTTCTAAGAGTCAACGCTTCGGCAGAATGAAAAAATACATCCTTTCCTTTTTTACACTCAGAACAGACACAAGGAATGAACAAATCTGGTGATAAATTAACCCTATCCCCGTTTATATGTACCCGACCTAATTTATTAAGAATATTACTTTTTAAAAGCATAAATTCTGGCCCGTGGATATCTATTAAAATCTCATTTTCCTTTTTTTCAAGGTATGCTGTTGTAGGTCCTTGGATTAAAACACAACCATTTTTCCAAACCGAATTTTTCTCTAAGACTTCTCCAAAAGAAAGCACTATTTTATAAAAATCATAGGATTTTAATGATTCATATTTATAAATGAATTGTAGATCACTATCCTTTTTTAAAACGAAAATTAGAGGCGCAACAGTAGGCAAATCACTTGGCACTATAACATTTCTTTTGATAGATGGACTTTCGTCATCCCATTCTATTATAATATTTAGTTTTTTAAACACATCATGGAAAAATACTCTTTCACCGTCTAATTCTAAGCCATCAAATATTTCGATCAAATCAGAAATACTCAAGACCCCCTTTCCAATATTAATAAATTCTAATACTTTATTGATATTTGCTAATAAAAAGTTCGGATTTAATATTATTGAACTATTATTTTCATACAATCCAGCGTAATATATCCAATGACCTATATTATGAAAATAATTGGCAAGTAAACGACATTCCTCTTTATTTGATATTCCATTTTCTTTGCACAAGTTATAGTATTCAGTTAATTCGATTCTAGAATATTTTAGGGATATTCCAGATAAATTATTTTTTAAGCTAATCCATGATTGAGGTATAGCTTTTTCTATGAAGGGTAATTCTTGAAATATTGAATGAAATTCCTTTTCTATTATCAGTCCCGTACCTAAATTAACATCAAATGTCGCCTTCACATTTGGATATTCTTTTTTTAATCTTTGATCTCGTTGAAAGACAATCCCTGACTCTTTTTGATTTTTTATTATTTTATCATTATCGTTAAAAAGCACAACCATAGGAGAATTCTTACCAACTAAACCCTGATATCTTAACCAATATTGAAAATTCCTTTCTTCCCATGTCTCATTACCGTTAACAACTAAAACATAAAGGCTATTAGTAGTATTAATCAATTTATCTCCTCTAAATACATCCGCTTCGCTAAGCTCAATAATATTTATTGTATATTTCTGACTATTCTTTCCTATGAAAGTATATTTCGAAGACACAATTCCCTTTGTTCTGTCAGCTTTTTGGTCTCCAGATCTCAATAATTGTGAGATGAATGTGGATTTACCTGAGCCCTTCTCTCCAATAACTATCATATTTGTTTCATACAAACGAACTTCACTACTTTTATTGAGTTCTTCAAAATAGTTAACTACTGCTTGATTTCCTTTGCTTAGTACTTCGATTGGTGGAGAGGTAATAGGATTCTCCTCTATGTTTATTCCACCTGATTTACTTTCTAAAAAATTTGTTACCAAAGGAATTCCCTTTTTAATTAAAGAAAAGATAGGAAGAATGTTGCTAACCTGATTTCCTCTAAGTAAGAGTAGTTGTAATTCAATTAAATTTTCTAACGGAGATATATCTGATATTTGATTGTTGTTAAGTTCAAGTGTTTGTAATTCATTCAGACCTTTTAAAGGGGATATATCTGATATTTCATTTCCATTAAGGTTAAGATCTTCTAATTTATATAAGTTTTGTAAAAAAGATAAATCCGAAATCTGATTCCCGCCAAGGTCAAGGCTTATCAATTGACCTAGATCTTTTAAAGGAGAAATATCAGAAATTTTATTAATTAGAAGCCCAAGGTTTATCAACTCATGTAAGTCCTTTAAGACGGATATATCTGATATTTCATTGACACTGAGATTTAAAGATTGTAATTCTTTCATTCCTTTCAGAGAAGATATATCTGATATTTTATTATTAGAAAGGCTTAAAGATTGTAAATGGTCGATTTTTTTCAAAAAAGATATATCTGATATTTCACTTATATTAATTTCAAGGTCTATTAAATGAATCAAATCATATAAAATAGAAAAATCTTTGATTTGCTTATTTCCACTAAGATTAAGAAACACTATTTGCGCTAGACTTTTCAAAGAGGATATATCTGAAATTCTATTGAAACTAAGATTAACTAGTTCTAATCTCCTTAATTCTTTTAAAGTAGAAATATCAGAAATTTGATTTCTGCTAAGATCAATTTTTTCTAGTGTTCTTATCTTTTTCAAAAATTTAATCTCTGAAATTT
>ENA-ORXT01004790-ORXT01004790.1-marine-metagenome-genome-assembly--contig:-NODE-4790-length-13718-cov-4.904992_pt1 | contig 13718 bp, 8 predicted proteins | sample MGYA00237868_ERZ511482 | MGnify/ENA metagenome assembly ERZ511482 | reverse complement strand
GGGCTTCCCCATGTGAAAGTAGGTCATTACCAGGTTTTTATACGAGAGCCCCGATACAGATAATTGTCTGATCGGGGTTTTTTTATGCCTGTGAATTGAGGGTTAGGTTAATCGCAATTGAGGGCTAGGTTAATCGTAATCTATCAGGCACACAAAAGGCACGCCAAGGTGCCTTTCTTGTATTAAGCCAACTGAGCGCTAATAATAAAGACCCCCCCCCTCCCCTCACAAGCAAATTCAGAAGCAGCAGGCTTAGTGGCAAAGCTATTGTCAAAAAAGCAGAATAAACATTCGTTTGAAAGAATAACAGCTGGTCAGGAAAGTCTTATAAAACTACAGCAGTGTGCTAACCTTATTATAAGTAGACGCTTACAGTCGGCTACTGGTCAAAAATTAGCAAGATATTAAAATAAGAAGCTCAAGTAGCTAATTTACTTGAAATAACGGCTTGGTAGAATAAAAATCGCTCGTTCAAAAACGAGGTAGGGGCAAAAATGAGTAATAAGAATACCGACCATTTAAAGGTCGGAGGCTTGATCAGGCGTGTGTCTTTAATGTCATTTTTGGCATTATCGTCTTCAGCATTCGCTAAAGATATCGATTATGTAGTAACGCTTGGTTCTCCCGTTGTCATGGATACGAACGCAAATCAGGTTACATTTCTCATAGATTTTGCAGAACCTGTTCTTAATCTCAATATACAAGATTTTCAGCTGTTCAACGGTGCAGGTGAGGCTGTTATTGCTTCTATTGTTGCCCCTTCTGATGGGACAAATGTTTATCGGTTAAACGTAACAACGGGGGGAACTGGTAGCAGAATTGCAGCTTACACTAGAAATAATGGAACGGTAACGGATGTCAATGGTGAAGTGGCAACGATGCGGTTCACTGGTCAATTGCCCACCTACATTATCGATAAATCACCCCCTGACTCTCCTATTGTTATTGAGCCAAAATATAGCCTCAATCAAGATCCAATCATAAAGGGTACCGCTGAGCCTAATTCTATTCTAACTGTTGCCAATAATGCGGGGAGTCAATCTTGCTCTGTCACTGTTTCTTCTACCGGACAGTGGGAGTGTCGCCTTAGTCCTGAACTACCGCTGGGTAGCACTGCGCTGACCGCTACTACAGTTGATAAGGCAGGTAATGTAAGTAACGCAACACAACATGATTTTAATGCACTAACCGCGACTGGCGATGAAGATGGTGATGGGATCAATAATCAGGACGAAATGAGCCTAACCGGTACCGACCCTTTGCTTGCAGATACCGACGGTGATGGAGTAGATGATCTAGCTGAAGTGGGAAGTGATTATAATAATCCTGAAAAATCTCCTGGCGCATCACTGATTGATGCACTCAACCCCAATAATGATTCTGACAATGATGGTCTAAATAATTTAGAAGAGGCGGCATTTGGCTCTAACCCCTTATTAGCAGATACGGATGGTGACGGTTTATCCGATGCTACTGAGTTTTTATTGGATTTGAATCCAAACCTTGCAGACTCTGACAATGATGGGGTTAGTGATGCGTTAGAAGATAATGATTTAGACGGTTTGACGAATGCTGCCGAAGTTGCGATCGGAACGGATCCAAAAAACAGTGATTCAGATCAAGACGGGATCCTTGATGGGTTAGAAGATAATGATGGCGATGGTCTGTCCAACCAGCTTGAAATCACGATGGGACTCGATCCGACTAAAACTGATAGTGATCTAGACGGAATATCTGACAATATTGAAGATACCGACGGTGATGGTCTTAATAACGGTTTAGAAGCCTTATTAGGATTGAATCCCGCAGTCAAAGATTCAGACGGTGATGGTATTGATGATGGTGAAGAAGATACTGACGGCGATGGTATAGAAAACGCAAAAGAGCTAGTACTTGGAACCAACCCTGCAAGTAATGATAGTGACAATGATGGCATTTTAGATGGTGCAGAAGACAATGATTCAGATGGCTTGTCTAATGCGTTAGAGCTAGCACTAGGCAGTAATCCTGCTACCAATGACAGTGATTTAGATGGTATTGCAGATGGTGATGAAGATCACGATGGGGATGGTCTACCTAGCTTACTGGAGCTGACGTTAGGACTTGATCCAACAAAAACAGATTCAGATGGTGACGGGGTTAATGATGCCAACGAAGATAGCGATGATGATGGTTTGTCTAATGCGCTAGAGATTTCTTTAGGCACCAACCCCGCTCTTAGCGATAGCGATTCTGATGGTATAAACGACGGGTTAGAAGACTCTGATAATGATGGTCTAAATAACGCACTTGAAATAGCGCTAGGGACTAATCCATTGCTAGTGGATAGTGATAGTGATGGTGTGGCAGATAATGCTGAGGATACTGATGATGATGGCTTACCCAATTTACTAGAGATTACGTTAGGTCTAAATCCAGCGATTGCTGATAGTGATGCCGATGGAATCCCAGACGGTGAAGAAGATAACGACGGTGATACGCTAAGCAACATTAAAGAGGTTGAATTAGGTTTAAACCCCGCGCTAAATGATAGCGATGGTGATGGTGTCTTAGATCAAGATGAAGACTCAGACGGTGATGGCTTGAACAATTCGCTTGAATTGATATTAGGACTTGATCCAAATCTGACGGATTCAGATGGCGATGGCGTGTTAGATAATAGTGAAGACTCAGATAACGATGGTTTGCCTAATGACCTTGAGATTTCGCTGGGATTAAATCCAGGGTCTGCTGACAGCGATGGCGATGGTATACCCGATGGCGAAGAAGATGCTGACGGCGACGCAATTAACAACCTTAAAGAGCTTGAGCTCGGCCTTGATCCATCTAAGGATGATAGTGACGGCGATGGTGTGTCAGATGCCAATGAAGATGCGGACAATGACGGGCTAAGCAATGCGGTAGAGTTATCGTTAGGTCTTGACCCTAAGCTGGCTGACAGTGACGGTGATGGCATCAGCGATGCCGCTGAAGATTCAGATAATGATGGACTTAGCAATGAAATGGAAGTGGCCGCAGGTTTAGATCCTAGCAACGCTGACTCTGATGATAATGGGATTGCAGACGGTAAAGAAGATACCGATGGTGATGGTTTATCGAACGAGCAAGAAGTAGCGCTAGCGTTAGATATTAATGATACGGATAGTGATGATGACGGCATATTAGATGCGGATGAAGATTTTGATAATGACGGCGTGCCAAATCTGCAAGAAGTTAATAATGGAACTGACCCTGCCGTTACTGACAGCGACGGTGATGGAATTCCAGATGATAAGGAAGATGCTGATGGCGACGGCGTGCCAGATGTCGCTGAGATTGCTAACGGTACGGATCCTAAAAATGCAGACTCAGATGGAGATGGCGTATCTGATGGGGATGAGGACTCAGACAATGATGGCTTATCGGACAAGTTAGAATCTCAACTGGGGACTGATCCTAATAAGGCTGATACAGATGGTGACGGTATCTCAGACTTAGATGAGGACACTGACAATGATGGTTTAAGCAATGGACTTGAGTTGCAGCTTGGGCTAGATCCAGCTAATCCTGATACTGACGGCGATGGTATTAATGATGGAGATGAAGATGCTGACAATGATAATTTGCCCAATGCGGTAGAGGTTAAACTTGGCCTAAATCCCAACAATAATGACAGCGATGGTAATGGAATTCTTGATGGTGAAGAGGACAACGATAATGATGGCTTGTCTAATCAAGTGGAAGTTAGCATAGGACTGAATCCAGCTAGCAGTGACTCAGACGGCGATGGTATTAACGATTTTGATGAAGATACTGATAATGACGGTTTAACCAACGGTGCGGAAGTTGCGATTGGCCTGAACCCGGGTAATTCCGATACTGACGGTGATGGCAATATCGACTCAGTGGATCTTGATTGGGATAATGACGGCATCAATAATGTTGATGAAATTCCAGGCGACATATTGCTTGATAAAGACAACGATGGGGTGCCTGTTTACTTAGACGACAACGATGATGACCCTACGGTTCTTGATAACGACGGTAAAGTTCATTTTCACTTTGATCACGATAGGGACGGTATTCTCAACCAGCTCGACTTAGATGATGACGGCGATGGCATCAGCACAAAGGTTGAGACCGGCGTCATCGATAGCGATGCGGATGGCATACCTGATTATCTGGAAGCGAATAATCTTGACAGTGATGGCGATGGCGTTAACGATTATCTAGATAGTGATGATGAAGGTGACAACATTCCCAGCATTAATGAGATTGGCAGTGAGGGTTACCTGAAGCTTGCTGACGTTGATAAAGATGGTATACCCGACTACCTAGACGGTGATCAGCTTAATATTGCAGGCACAACCGATGGCAGCGGTGATAGTGACAAAAATGGAATCAGCGATAAGCAGGAATGCAGCACTGGAATGATATGTCCTGATTTGGATCTAGATGGTATTGATGATTATCTAGACCCTGACGACGATGGGGATGGAATAGCTGATGTTGATGAAATTGGTGAAAACCCAAGTAGTCCTGTGGATAGCGATGGGAACGGCATTCCAGACTACCGAGAGCAAGATGCAGCAGGCCATACTGACCCGACGGCAACGACCGGTTCGGTTGATACTGTGCTAAAAGGAGGGGGGGGTAGTACCTCACCTTTGTGGCTATTGCTGATTAGTCCGTTTGTTTGGCTGCGTCGTCGACTGTACAACAAATAAAAATAAAAAGTGCTGAGGCATTTATGAAAACAATAAATAAATATAAAGCTGGGGTTAGCTTTCTGCTTGGTGTTATTGCAATAACCAGTTGGCAGATCGCGAATGCAGGGGATTACGAAAAATTGGAGTCAAGCTGGTATGTTGGGGGGGCTGTAGGAATGAGCCGCCTGCAGCCGGAAGGCCACAATGCATGGGAAGTCACTGATGAAAACGATACCGCAAAGAAAATATACGGTGGTTACAATATAAATCGCGACTTTGGTCTAGAGGCATTTTGGAACGACTTTGGTGAGGCTAAGATTGGCAGTAAAACTGGCGATAACGATGCGAAGGTAAGTTACCGTGGTTATGGGGCCAATGTTGTCTACCATGTGCCAAGTTATTTAGGTGCCTTGCACCCCATCGTAAAGCTCGGTGTTGCGAAGTTAGATACGAAGGGTGATGGTGTTGCCGTTAATCAAAAAAATAACTTTGATATCATGGGGGGTGTGGGTGCTGAATACGACCTAGGGGAAGGCTTTAGAGTTCGCGCTGAGTATGAATATTTTGATAAAGACATCGATCAGGTCAGTATTGGTTTGAATTGGCGTCCTGTGAATGTGCGCAGGTCCACTAATAGGTCGCAACGGGTCATCATTCAACAGGAGCCGGTCCAGCCTATTGTGATTGTCAATAACCCGGCACCGGTTATTCAGAACATTCAAGCACCAGCGCCCCGACCTATTGTAAGGCCACCACCGCGTCCAAGGCCTGTAGTGCGTAAGCCACCACCGGCTCCAAAGCCGGTTGTTAGGCGAGCACCACCGCCTAAGCCAATTATTAAGACGATTGTAAAGCATGTCCCAGTTTACATTGAACGACCAGCACCGAAGCCTATTGTGAGAACAATCATTAAGCAAGCACCGCCGATAGTTCATCGAGTTGAAGTCGTCAGGCCTGCGCCAGTGGTTAGAAAAGCGCCGCCAAGGACGATTCACAAGACACTAGCGGGTGGCTCTCATTTTGCAACTAACAGTGCGACGTTAACTAATTCAGGTAGAGGCGCTTTGGATCGTTTGGCGAGTGATTTATTGCGCGATAAAGTTGTGATTCACAACATCGGTATTATCGGTCACACCGATAGTGTTGGTAATTCGCTGGCGAACCAGCGTTTGTCAGAGCAACGTGCTAGAGCTGTGGCTCAGTACCTATCTAATCGTGGTCTAAACCGCAGAATAATGACCGTATTAGGCCGCGGCGAAACACAGCCACTGTCAAGTAATGCGACAAAAGCGGGACGTGCACAAAACCGCCGGGTCAATATTATCGTAAAAGGTTCTCAGACCATTAGACGTTAAGCCCCTATTGCATAAACTCAATACATTAAAAAGCCGCTATTTCAGCGGCTTTTTAATGACTAACTATGATTCAATGATAAATAGCCCGCGACATACAAGTCAGTGAATAATTTGACTCAAAAATAGCTGTGTGCGTTCAGACTGAGGGTTATTAAAGAATTCATTGGGTGTGTTCTCTTCAATAATTTGCCCAGCATCCATAAAAATAACGCGATCGGCAACTTGCTTAGCAAACCCCATCTCGTGGGTAACACATAGCATAGTCATGCCGCCTTCTTCGGCGAGTTCCACCATAACATCTAGCACTTCAGATATCATTTCAGGGTCAAGCGCTGAGGTTGGCTCATCAAACAACATAACCTTAGGATTCATGCATAAGCTTCGAGCAATCGCCACACGCTGTTGCTGTCCACCAGACAATTGCCCTGGGTACTTGTCTGCTTGATCAGGAATCTTAACGCGCTCTAGGTACTTCATCGCATCCGCTTCGGCTTGCGCTTTAGGTGTTTTACGCACCCAAATTGGAGCCAGCGTTAAGTTGTCCATGATCGATAGATGTGGAAACAAGTTAAAGTGCTGAAAACACATGCCCACGTTAGTGCGCACTTTTTCAAGGTGTTTAATGTCACCGGTTAACTCTTCACCTTCAATGATGATCTGACCTTTCTGATGCTCTTCCAGATGATTGATGCAGCGAATTAACGTCGACTTACCTGAACCTGACGGCCCACAGATAACGATACGCTCACCTTGTTTTACATCAAGATTGATATCTTTTAGCACATGGAAGTTGCCGTACCATTTATTCAGATTAATCATGCGAATGATGTAATCATCCATGGCAGCTTTTGAATTTGCTTTATTCATAATTATTTCTCAATGGGTTTAATGGCCAGTGTGAAGCTTGCGCTCCAATGACATTGAATAGCGTGACATTGCAAAACAGAACAACCAGAACACGAAGCCTGCATAAACGAGGCCCTCAGTGTGGAAACCTAGCCATTTGGAATCAGAACCTAACACGTTCTCAACCATGCCTAGCAAGTCAAACAGGCCGATAATAAGTACCAATGTTGTGTCTTTAAAGAGTGCAATAAAGGTGTTAACTAACCCTGGAATAACCAGTTTCAGTGCTTGGGGCAAGATAACCAAGAACATGCTCTTCCAATACGTCAGGCCCATCGCCAGTGCTGCTTCGTATTGCCCTTTAGGGATGGCTTGTAAACCGCCACGAACAACCTCTGCAACGTAAGCGGCTTGGAATAAAATGATACCAATCATCGCTCGAGCTAGTTTGTCAAAGTCAGACCCTTCTGGAAGAAACAAAGGAAGCATGACTGATGACATAAATAGTACGGTTATCAATGGCACACCACGCCAAAACTCGATGAAAATAACCGAGACTGATTTAACGATTGGCATGTGTGAGCGACGCCCTAAGGCAAGAATAATACCCAGAGGAAGCGCTAAAGCAATACCGACAATCGAGATAATCAGGGTTAGCATCAAGCCACCCCACTTATCAGTGCTAATCACTTCAAGACCGAAATAACCGCCGTGAATGAAGATGTAAGCAATAAATGGAAAGATCAGTAAAATGAATCCGCCTAACCAAGATTTCTTGCTAAAGCTCTCTATGAACAGAGGAATGCAAAGCAAGATAAGCGACAAGAACGCAGTATTAACCCGCCACTGTTCTTCAGGCGGATAAAACCCATAAATAGTTTGGCCAAAGCGGTTGTATATATACGCCCAGCAGGCGCCTTCACGTGAACATCCTTCTCGTGATGTGGCAAACCAATCGGCATCTATAAATGCCCAGTTAATGGCGGGCGGTACTACGATATACAGAAGATACAGCGCTATAATTGTAAATATAGTGTTGATAGGGCTGGAAAATAAATTGGTTTTGAGCCAATGAATCGGTCCTTTTGCATCGTTTGGTGCCGGTAATGCCGGCAGCATTTTATCAGTGACAGACATAGTGCTCTCCTATCTCTCTACCAACGCCATTTTGGCGTTGTACCAGTTCATGAAGAGTGAAATCGTAAGGCTGATCGTGAGATAAACCGCCATGGTCATGGCAATGATTTCTACAGCTTGTCCCGTTTGATTGAGTGTCGTACCCATATAAACACTGACAATGTCAGGGTAACCAATCGCGGTAGCCAGTGAGGAGTTTTTAGCTAAGTTCAAGTACTGACTCGTCATTGGTGGAATGATGACTCGCATAGCCTGCGGGATAACCACTAAGCGCAGGTTTTGATTTGGCTGTAATCCAAGCGACAACGCAGCTTCAGATTGCCCTTTGCTCACGGCAAGGATGCCCGAGCGAACGATCTCAGCAATGAACGCGGCGGTATAGATACTTAGAGCTATTAACAGGGCTAATAACTCTGGGATGATTCTAGTCCCCCCTTGGAAGTTAAAGCGCTGTAGCTCAGGAATATCCCAGGTGAGTGGGCTGCCACTGAGTAAGAATACAATTAGCGGTAGGCCGAAAATTAGGCCAAGAGCGGTCCAAAATATAGGGAATTGTTGCCCCGTCGCGTTTTGGCGTTTTTTCGCCCACGAGCGAACGACAAAGGCTGCAATAACACCGATTGCCATTGCAATCAAAGTGAAATCAAATCCTTCAGCCGCGACGGGGTAGGGTGTATACAAGCCTCGGACGTTTAGGAAAAAACTATCCATAAAAGACATGCTGTTTTTGGCACTTGGCATCGCGCGTAGCACCACGAAGTACCAAAAGAATATTTGGATCAATAATGGGATATTGCGGAAAGTTTCAATATAGACAGTGGCTATCTTAGCGATCAGCCAGTTCTTAGATAACCGAGCGACACCCACGATAAAACCTAAAATTGTGGCAACCACAACACCGAGTACTGTGATAAGTATCGTGTTTAGTAAGCCAACAATGAATGTTCTGCCATAGGTTGAGTCAGCAGAATAAGGAATAAGTGATTGAAGAATATCAAAGCCTGAACGCTCTGATAAAAATGCGAAACCAGTCGAGATACCTCTATTTTCCATGTTGGAAAGGGTATTGCTGACAATAGTGAAGAGAAAAGCACCGAGACCGATAATTAATAGGATCTGAAAGAATAGCGCACGATAATGTGGGTCATTCCAGATCGGTGGTTTTCCAGGGGTAAGTCCTTGTTCTTGCGTACTCATAAAGTCCCTGCTAGCAAAGAATAACAACGTGTGATGGGAAGCCCTAAAACAACGGCTACTTTGTAGATTTACAAAGCAGCCGTGTCATTCTTGAGAGCTTGCTAATAATCAACAGGCTCAAATTAAACGAATTTATCGATTAACGAATAGGTGGTGCATACATTAGGCCGCCTTTGTTCCAAAGTGCGTTTAGACCACGACCAATTTTTAGCGGTGAACCAGAACCGATGTTTGCTTCAAAGCTCTCACCGTAGTTACCGACTTGGCTGATGATGTTGTAAGACCAGTCATCGCTAAGACCTAGCTTCTCACCTTGGCCGCCCATCATGCGTTGGATACCAGGATCTTTGCTGTCTTTCATCTTAGCAACGTTAGCTTTAGTAAGGCCCATCTCTTCAGCATTAATCATCGCGTTCAAAGACCAACGAACGATGTTGAACCATTTGTCGTCGCCTTGACGAACAACAGGCCCTAGTGGCTCTTTAGAGATAACCTCTGGAAGTACGATAGCGTCGTCAGGCTTAGCTAGTTTGATGCGTAATGAGTATAGTTGAGACTGGTCAGATGTAAGCATGTCACAACGACCTGCTTCAAACCCTTTGATAGTCTGATCAGACGTATCGTAAGTTACCGCTTTATAGCTCATGTTGTTAGCTTTAAAGTAATCAGCTAGGTTTAATTCAGTTGTAGTACCCGACTGAAGACAAACAGCTGCACCATCTAGCTCAGCTGCGTTACTAACGCCTAGAGATTTGCTTACCATGAAGCCTTGACCGTCGTAGTAGTTCACGCCAGCAAAGTTAAGACCTAGCGATGCATCACGGGTCAGCGTCCAAGTTGTGTTACGTGAAAGAATGTCGATTTCACCAGACTGAAGTGCTGTGAAACGCTCTTTAGCCGTCAATGGAATAAACTTAACTTTCTTAGCGTCACCTAGTGCCGCCGCTGCAACTGCGCGACATACATCAACGTCCATGCCTTGATACTCGCCTTTCTCATCAGCGGCAGAGAATCCTGCAAGACCCGTACTAACGCCACATTTGATGTGATCGTTCTTCTTTACAGACTCAAGTGTGTCTGCCATTGCTGAAGTGCCAAACATTGCAGCAACAGCAAGCCCTAAAAAGATGCTTTTTTTCATGTGAAATCCTCATTTCTGTTTAATATACAATTTATATTTAGAGAGTAAAGACGTTTAGTCCAAACTCCACGATGTGGATCATACATAATATTTACGCCGCGTTGTTGATCATTTAATGGACCGATTGAAAAATGATCAATTTTATAAGGTCATATTAAATTTTTGTCTTTTTATAATTCTATTTTTATCGTGCGCTTAATAACCCTTATCCACTTGTGTTATTAACGACAATCAAAACGGAGCTTCTGTAATAAGCGCAGTTTTTGAGAAGCTGTTCGCTTAAGTTAAGTGGCAACTTAGTGCGCTATCTGACTTGACGAACGGCAGTATAGATAAAAGCACTTGCATATTTTTTGTGAAAACAGTCCAATACATTGTATTAACATCATGGAGAGAGTCATATGACCAAGTTTTTACTCGGCTTTTTTAGCTTTGGATGGCTGCGAAAGTTAGATTTCTTACCGCCATTATTATTGCGTTTGTTTCTTGCACCAATGCTGTGGGTATCCGGCACAAATAAATTGGGCCTTTTTTCAGCGCAAAGCACTGATTTTTTAAACCCGATGACGTGGGTTGACATGAGCGCTTATCAAGCGACTGTTGATTCATTAAAAGCGGCGCCGCTTCCTGTTCCGTTGCCAGAGCTAATGGCATGGGTCATTCCAGGGCTGGAAGTGATCGGGGCTATTTTTCTAATTATTGGTTTTGCGGTCCGCTGGATTTCAATACCCTTATTATTATTGGTTACCGGCACACTCATGATGGCCTTTGTAGGAAAAGACGTTCCTGAACTGATGCAGAGCTTCTTCTCCAACTACGGTTATGCTGAGCCTAATACTAATGGCGTTACACAAATCATTACTTATCTGATTATGTTCCTAACGTTGTTCTTTATGGGAGCAGGGCGCTATTTCAGCATCGATTGGATCTTACATCGTAAGTTACAACGACGGGTTAATCGCATCGGTGAGCATAAGGCGACGTTAAATAACGACCCTTTTGCTGTTAACGCGACTAATCCTAACCCTTAACAGGTTGTCTTACCGCTTTAAGATAGCCTAGACCGAACCGGTACCACCGTCGCGGGGCTGAGCCGAGTGAAAGGCCAGCACCCGCGGGTGTTGTTGCAGCCAGTAATTAACAAATTGCTTCATCACCGGCGCTTGACCTGCTTGGGAACGGTTGTTTTTACCATGAACGATACAAACGCAGCAGCCTTCCATAGGGTAGGCTAGTTGAACGAAATCGAGCAATACCTGCTTTGCTTGCTTTAAGCTAAGCCCATGTAAGTCTACTTCCTCAATAATTTGCAATTTTTGGATTCTATGCTTTTACAATGGGATTGTGATAAAGAAGAAAGAAAAAATTTCCTACAAGAAGCATATGACTTTCAGTACCCTATTTTGAAACGTTCCAAAACAATTAAACGCTTACAAGATTTAGCCGATAAACTTTCTAAAAAAATATAAAAAAGCGACGGGTCCATAAATGCCCATTACCCTTTTTTATGTAATTAAGTTTCTCTTATTTAAAAGCGTTCAAACCAGTGACATCCATTCCTGTAATTAATAAATGAATATCATGCGTGCCTTCGTATGTCAATACAGTTTCTAGATTCATCATATGACGCATACAAGGATATTCATTTGTAATACCCATCCCGCCATGAATTTGTCTGGCTTCTCTTGCAATTTCTAGAGCCATATGTACATTGTTTCTTTTAGCCATAGAGATTTGAGCTGGTGATGCTTTACCCTCATTTGCCAATGACCCGAGCCTCCACGCCAACAGTTGTGCCTTTGTAATTTCAGTAATCATCTCCGCTAATTTCTTTTGTGTCAATTGAAATTGCCCGATAGGTTTGTCAAATTGTATACGTTCTTTACTATATCTTAAAGCAGAATCATAACAATCCAAAGCCGCACCGATCGCTCCCCAAGCAATGCCATATCTCGCTTTTGACAAGCAAGACAAAGGACCTTTTAATCCAGCCACGTTAGGCAAGATATTGGCTTTAGGAACGCGCACATCTTCAAAAACCAATTCACCAGTTATACTTGCTCTTAATGACCACTTGCCGTGTATTTCAGGAGCAGAAAAACCTTTCATACCTTTCTCTACGATTATGCCTTTTATTTTTCCTTCAGGATCCTTTGCCCACACAACTGCAACATCTGCAACAGGTGAATTTGTGATCCACATTTTCGATCCATTCAAAATAACATCATCTCCATCCTCTTTAAAATTGGTCAACATCCCATTAGGATTTGAACCGTGGTCTGGCTCTGTCAATCCAAAACATCCGATATATTCTCCAGAACCTAACTTCGGCAAAAATTTTTGTTTTTGTTCTTCACTACCAAAACGAAAGATAGGATACATCACTAAGGAGCCCTGCACCGATGCCATACTTCTCACACCAGAATCACCGCGCTCAAGCTCTTGCATGATTATACCATAGGCAATTTCATCCATGCCGCCTCCACCGTACTCTACAGGGAGACTAGGTCCAAAGGCACCTATTTCGGCTAAGCCTTTAAATAAATGATGTGGACACTCTGCGCGCTCAGTAAAATCTTCAATAATAGGAGACACTTCTTTCTTTACCCATTCACGTACAGAAGCTCTTGCTAATAAGTGATCCTCAGAAAGTAAATCGTCAACACCATAATAATCATGGGATTGAAATTTATCTACACGTGCTGTGGTTCCGTTTTGATGCATATCTATGTATTTGCAACAAAAATAAGACAATCTAAGTCACTGATATGCAATATATGAGTTGGATTTATGGGCAATGAACTATTAAAAACGGACATTAGAAAGTGATAAACAGCTTATAAATCAGTACATATAGGGGTTTTCCCCATGAAAATGACGGGGATTTACTGATTGTTTATCGCCAAAGCTTTATCTAAGTTTGATTTAAACTTTTAATTATGAAAGTATTATTGATTCCCTTTTTAACGATATTGCTATTGATGAGTGCTTGTCAAAGCCCTCAGATGAAAGCACAATTAGCTGAAAAGCAAGCTCAAATCATACAGCTAGAAGAACAACTTGACCACCTGCAAACCACAAATGAAAGCTTATTAGACAGATTAGAAGATTTATCTGTTATCAACAAAAGTGATGCGGAAAGTATCAGAAATTCTATCACCTCAATCAATACTCAATTTGAATACATCGAAGAATTAACAGAAGAGATTGCAGAAAAGGATTCTATTAATGCAGTACTTGTCAGTAACTTAAGGAGCTCATTGATTGACTTCGATGATGATGATATTCAAATTGAAATTAAAGGCAATGCCGTTTATGTTTCCATCTCAGATAAGATGTTATTCCAAAGTGGCA
>ENA-ORXT01004788-ORXT01004788.1-marine-metagenome-genome-assembly--contig:-NODE-4788-length-13725-cov-3.479924_pt1 | contig 13725 bp, 18 predicted proteins | sample MGYA00237868_ERZ511482 | MGnify/ENA metagenome assembly ERZ511482 | reverse complement strand
CTATTGGCTGTTGGGCATTAGAAACAGCTTGTCGTCAGCTACGTATCTGGCAAGTTCAATATCCTGGTGCTGCTGATTTAAAAATAGGCGTTAATGTTGCCAGTCAACAAATCAAAGACTCTAAGTTCTTGGCTATTTTAGATCGAACTTTGGAACAGACTGGTTTATCGGGAAAGTCTTTGAACTTAGAAATTACTGAAAGTAACTTAATGGATTATGAGCCAGAAACTATTAATCTATTCAATAAAATCAGAAATAGAGGTATCAAAATCAATATTGATGATTTTGGGACTGGTTATTCTTCTTTACAGTATTTGAATCGCTTTCCGATTAGCACCCTAAAAATAGATCGTTCCTTCACTAAAGGAATGCTCAAAGAAAAAGACAATTTTGAAATTGTTAAGACTATAATTGCTTTGGCTCAAACATTAAAAATAGAAGTTGTCGCCGAAGGAATAGAAAATGTCAAACAGCTTCAAGTCTTAAAAAAGCTTAACTGTAAATTTGGTCAGGGATATCTTTTTTCGACGGCAGTAGACTGTCAATCTGCTGAATATTTAATTGAGTCCAGTGAAAATGTGTAGAAAATATTGAAATAAAAAAAATTTACAGTCTAATCAATTAATATTAATTCGGGGCAGTCGGTGTTTAAAACTACAAAGAATTTCCCAAGAAATAGTATCAAGTTTATTTGCCCAGTCGTCAGCTGTAATGCTTAAATCATTTTGATTGCCAATGATGGTAACAATATCTCCAGATTTTACAGAAGAAATATTATCTACATTTAACATCAGTTGATCCATCGTGATTGAACCAATTTGAGATACTAACTGACCTTTGATAATCGCCTGCAATTGATTGGATAAATTGCGAGGAATGCCATCAGCATAACCAATACCAACTACGGCAATTTTAGTATCTTTTTGAGTAATAAATCTGCGACCATAACTAATTCCTTCTCCAGCGGGAATTGTTTTAACCTGAGCAACTTTAGCTTTGACCTGTAAGACTGGTTTTAGGTCAATACAGCTATGTAAATGGGATGCAGGATATAAACCGTAGAGAGCAAGTCCCACCCTAACCAGATCGTAGTGGCAAGAGCGATCGCATAAAGTGGCAGCCGAATTTGCTAAATGAATTTGAGGAGGAACATAACCTGCTTCTTTAATTTGAGAGATCGCATCTTTAAAGCGTTGATGCTGTAGATTCATCACCGTGCGATCGCTTTCGTCAGCAGTGGCGAAGTGAGAATAAATACTGGATATGGTTAGTTTTGATAGAGATTTTACCAACTGTACAAAAGAATTAGCATCTTGCCAGTTTGTCCCCAAACGAGACATTCCCGTATCTAGTTTAAGATGTACAGATAAAGACTTGCCGATTTGGGTTAGAGTCCGATCGAAAGCTAATGCCTGCTCAATATTACAGATAGTAGGCTCTAATTGCCACGCAGCTAGAGCTTTAATATCTTCGACTGCATTAATTGCGCCTAAAATTAGAATTGGAACTGTAATTTGTGCCTGCCGTAATTCTACCCCTTCTGCCAAAGTAGCGATCGCCAAACAGTCAGCACCATTAGCCAATGCAGTTTGAGCAACAGTAACAGCACCATGACCATAAGCATCTGCTTTTACCACAGCCATCAGTTTGGTTTGAGGTTCAAGAAAATTTTTAAGCGTTCTGACATTGTGAGCCAATGCGGTTAAATCAATTTCAACCCAGGCGCGCTGACGGCTGACTAAAAAAGATAAATTATCTTTCTGCGTCAAATTAGCTTTTTGATCCTGCTGTGCGATCGCCATATCCCAATTAAATTTGTGACTTTTCGTTGCTCGTATTATTATTCACAAATATTAGTCTAGAAAAAGATAAGGTCAAGGGGAAAACCAAAATAATTAGCTACTATTACTATATATATATATATTTAGCAAACCCTTAACTAATAGTTACCAAATAACAGTAACTAGTTCAATTGTGTTACCATCTCCTAAATAAATAGAAACCATATAAAATCTTTATTATGGGTAAGGTTTTAGTATTGAATGCTTCCTATGAACCCCTAAACATCACTAGCTGGCGTAGAGCGGTGGTGTTATTGATTAAAGGAAAGGCAGAGCAGCTTGAACATAAGAATCAGGTGATTTACACCGATTTTCCGCTACCGACAGTAATTCGTCTTCGTTATTATGTCAGAGTTCCTTATAAAGAAATTCCTTTAACCCGCCGAAACATTTTAGAAAGAGACAGTAACATTTGTCAATATTGCCAAGCCAAAGGCGAGCAATTAACCATCGATCATGTCATCCCGCGATCGCGCGGTGGCGGAGACAGTTGGGAAAATTTGGTAGCTGCCTGTGTTCGCTGTAATGTAAAAAAAGGTAGTCGAACTCCTAAAGAAGCAGATATGATCTTGCGCAGCAAACCTCGCCGTCCTTACAGTAGCCTGCATTTTGAGCTAGTTAAATATACTAGAGGCAACTCTAATCAAGAGTGGAAAAAGTATGTAATTGGCATCTAATTCCCAAGACAGTCGCATAATACATTAGTTGGTGGTAAACTCTAAGCTCTAGATAAATAAAAATATATAGTCATCCTTATTATTTGGTAATTTTTCATATTACCAGTACAACTTACACTTATGTCCTCAAACCTCAATACTTCTCTCGAACGTCGTCTGGCTAGCAAAAAAGAAGTCAAGAATTTACAGCTAGAAGCTGTAGATTCGAGTCAGTTTAACTTAGAGAGCAAAAAAAGCAATGACTTAGCTAAGATAGTTGAAAAGCTGAGTCAAACCTTAGAGAAACACCGAGGAGAAAAGCAAATTGTAGTGATTCAGGATTTTCCTGATCCTGATGCTTTGTCTAGTGCTTGGACTTACCAGCTTATTGCTGCTAATTACGACATAGAATGCAATATTGTCTATGGGGGTACTCTATCTCATCAAGAGAACATTGCTTTAGTTCGCCTCACAGGCTTACCTGCTACAAGAATAGATAGCAAGGAGCTAAAAGAAAAAGACTGGTCTATTTATCAGGGTAGTGTCTTAATTGATAGCCAGGGAACGAACAGTCAGCTTTATTCCGTCGTGGAAGAGGCGGGAATTCCTCTGATAGTAGCTATTGACCACCACAGCAAGCAGAGGGATTTGGACGCTGAATTTATTGACCTGCGACCTCAAACTAGAGCTACTGCAACCATACTGACTCAATACATTCAAGAAGGGATGCTAGAGTTTGATAATAGCAATGAGAATCATGTTCAATGTGCAACCGCATTGATGCACGGTTTGAGATCGGATACCAATCGCCTGATGCAGGCTAAAGAAGAAGACTTTATTGCTGCTGCTTATTTAAGCCGTTTTTATGATTCACAATTGTTGAATGCAGTCTTGCAGTCAGCGCGATCGCGTCGAGTCATGGACGTAATTGAGAGAGCATTAAGAAATCGCATTATTAAGAAGAATTTTTCGCTCTCAGGAGTGGGTTATCTACGCTACGATGACCGCGATGCTATTCCTCAAGCAGCAGACTTTTTAGTCACAGAAGAAGATATTCATACAGCGGTAGTTTATGGCATTGTTCATAATGAGGATAACGATAAGGAACTCGTCATCGGCTCGTTGAGGACAACTAAACTAACTTTAGATCCTGATGAGTTTATCAAAGAAACTTTGGGTAAAGATACTCAAGGAAGATTCTTTGGTGGAGGTCGCTATATGGCTGGAGGATTTGAGATTCCTGTTGGTTTTCTAAACGGTTTTAATGATAGTCCTGAATACACTAAACGCAAATGGGAAGTGTTTGATACTCAGATTAAACAAAAGCTCATGCGTTTAGTTGAGCCTGAAGATAATTTAATTGCTACTGAATGAACTACTTTACAAATAAAGGCTAGAAGCATTAATTAGTTCTAAAGGGACGAGTTATGACCATGTTGGTTTCTGGTCACGAAACCACTGCTACTGTTCTAGCTTGGGCATTATATTGGGTACATAAATTGCCAGAAGTTAAAGCTAAATTACTTCAGGAATTAAACGCTTTGGAAGACAATACCGAGCCTATGGCGATCGCTAATCTTCCTTATTTAACCGCTGTAGCTAATGAATCTCTGAGAATTTATCCCGTTGTGCCGATAGTCTTTCCTCGGTTTGCAAAACAAGAAGTGACAGTTAACAGTCAAAAAAGCTGGTGTAGTTGGTTTAAACATTCCTGATATCGGTACGCCTATTTCTTGCAGTACTTTATTTCTTTCTTCTTCCCCCAAATGGATGGCTTTTTAAGATAATAAATACTCTAGTTGGTTATTCTTGAGAACATCAAGCAGTGTTTGAGGATTGATTACCTTGTCTAAAACGTTAGTTCTGTTATCTTGTTTATTTCTGAGATTGCTTAGCTTTTTTAGTTGATTATTAGATAAGTTATCTTCATTTAACTCTAAACCAATCGATCTGAGAAAATAAAATAAGAAAAAGAACTTGTTGCGATCGCTTTTAAAACCATGAATTTCCTCATGATTTATGATTGCTATTTCTGACTCTATATTGTTAGATTGACTTTCGACAAAATCATAATAATTTTGAGCAGAAGTAACCCAGCTAATAAAGTTATCCTCTTCAAAACGCAGTTTGAGATTGGATGTATCTCGGTCGCGCCATGTTTTTGTCATCTGAGCAAATTTGAAGGAAAGATAAGCATCTAATAAATTACGCTTGACTAATATTTTTTTGATTCGATTATTTTTAATAATTGCCTTGGTTAAGCATTGGGGAGATAAATGATTAGGAAATATTTTGAAGCTGATATATTTATGTTGGCTTTGTTGATGAATGATTTGCAGAATCTCTTGAGGATTTTGAGCTACAAAATCAATAAAAATTGAATCGCTACAGTCTTTGATTTTTAGCTGATATTTATAATTAATATGTTTAATGACATTACTAGCTAATGACTTATTACCCATATAAACTGCCTGATGATGATAAATTTCATACAAAGAATCTATTTCTTTAAATCTTCCCATCAAACCACAAAGATAATTAGTTCCTGTTCTAGGTATGGCTAATATGGATATAGACTCAATTCCCATTTTATAATCCGCTAATAACTGTTAAAACATGAGGATATACGGAAATCGCCAGTTAAAAACTGTACCAGGACAGAGAACTCGTCCTACTTCTGCCAGAGTAAGAGAAGCATTGTTTAATATTTGGCGCGATCGCATTACAGGCTGTAGCTGGTTGGACTTGTGTGCGGGAAATGGTTCGATGGGTGCAGAGGCTTTATGTCGCGGGGCGAGTAAAGTAGTAGGAATAGAACAATACACCAAAGCCTGTACGGTGATCGAACAGAATTGGCAACAGGTAGCTCAACCAGAACAGTCTTTTCAAGTAATTAAAGGCGATGTTCTGGTTAAAATAAAAGGGCTGGAAGGGCAGCAATTTGATTGGATTTATTTCGATCCTCCCTACGATAGTTATGTTTACTTGCCCGTTCTCAAAGCGATCGCTGCACTAAAATTGGTGACTCCCGAAGGTGCGATCGCTGTGGAACATAATTCCCAAATCTGGCAGGCTAAACAAGTACCAGGATTAGAAATATATCGCACCAAAACCTATGGCAATACAACCTTAAGTTTTTATGCAATGGAAGCCTAAGTTTTTCTACCTTTTACAGCTATAGTCTTATGCTGTGGCTGCTGCTTCTTTCTTAGCCGATCCTTGCGTACCTAACTGAATTAATTCAATTTTGTAACCATCTGGATCTTCTACAAAGGCAATGACCGTGCTTCCGTGCTTCATTGGTCCAGGCTCTCTACTGACTTTACCACCTTGAGTCTTAATGCGATCGCAAGTGCCATAGATGTCATCGACTCCCAAGGCTATATGTCCGTAGCCTTTACCCAAATCATATTCTTCAACGCCCCAATTATAAGTAAGCTCGATTACAGTATTGTCTTTTTCTTCGCCATAGCCAACAAATGCCAGGGTAAACTCGCCACCAGGATAATCTTTGCGTCGCAATAGCTCCATGCCTAGGATATCGCAATAAAAAGCAATAGATTTATCTAAATCCCCAACCCGCAACATGGTGTGCAGCATTTTCATATTTATAATTCTCCCCTTTAAATTATGTTGAAATCAACTCTTTTATTCTATAAGCAATAAAAAGAGTCAAAGCGCGAAAATAATTTCTCTGTCGCCTGAAATTGTGATTTAATGTTTTCTTAAGAAGGAGCAGAGTACATAGCCTAATATCTAAAATATGTTGTAGATATTTTAGTACTAGAATACTAAACATTTTGAGAGATTGTTAATGCTCACTTTTATTTATCCCAACTTATATTTGCTTCAATCTCTTTTACAACTTGTTCTGGTCTTGGTCTAATTCGGTCACGTGAAAATGGTAACGAAGTGCTGCGAGTTAGGGTTGTTAAATAGTTAATTTCCTTGTGAGAGGAGTTTGAATAATGAATTTTGAGTCTAATCAGTTGTCTTTAGAGCAAGAATTTAAGCACGAAGTTTTTGTGGATAAAATTCGAGAATTGTCTTACGAAGAAACTAGAGAGTTACTGATTAAATTTCATAAGCAGATGTTGTTTAAAGATAACTTTTACCAAAAGCTATTTCGTAAACAGAGAAAGAATAAAGCTGAAAACGCTTAATGTGAATTACGAAAAGGTAGAGATAAATGTTTTTGATCCGAACTAACATCAATTAAAGGGTAGGAAATTGAGTAATATCTGCGATCGCCAAAAGCGTTATTCGACCAGCTTCTACAGTGAGGCTATGAATGCGTAGAGCAAGCCCTTGTTTTTCAAAGTTATGTAAATCCAGCATTTTTGCAGCTTTATCTAGAAAAGCCTGAGTCAAGTCTTCTGAAATCTCTTTTCCTGGCTCGTATTGAACCTCAGATAGCACTACGCTTCTACCTCCAGGCGCAATTTCAGGAGTAGCTATAAACGCAACCTTTTTGATTTCGCCCGATGGTTGTAATTCAACTACAGCCTCTACTGCTACTGTTCCATCTTGGCAAAGCTGGCATTTTTTCTGAGGAACTGTAACCTTAATATCTCCTGTCGATAGATATGTGTCCAAAACATCGATTTTAGCTCTAAGATCTGATGAGTTTAAGGCGCGATTGAGATCGGTTTCAGTTAGAACCAGACGGGCAGTTCCTTGTGTAGGCTTAGTAAGCTTAATATTGCCTGTTAAAGCTTTAAGTGGTTCGACAGAGATCGCCTTCATTTCGATTTCCAGGACTTGTAAACGCAAATCGGTTTCAATTACCAATCCTTCCCCTTCGATTAAAAGCGATTCTAACTCGCCATTAGCTAGCTTTTCTGGATTGGTTTTGACTTTGACTTTTAAACTGTCGGCATCTTCTAGTTGAGAAGATAAAGCTAATTCAGCAATTTTGTTTAGTGCTTGCTCTCCAAGATTTTCTATTCCAAACATATTTTGTATTGCTGCATTGCTTTTAATAAACTCGCTTAACTTAACTCTTCTCTAATATAGTGTTAACCAAAGTTGCTAGTAACAAAAGCTAAAAGCAGAGAAAAAATAAGCACTAAAAATGAGAACAGCGAAAAAACTGTTCTGTCAATAAGCTAAATTAAATAATAGTCCAGGTAATAAAAGCAGACTTTTTCAAAGTAGATATCCCAATTAAAGCAAGCCTCGATAGCGGATAAAATATAAGATTGCTGCCCACGAACCTAATGTAACTTTGATGGCAACTAAGACGTTAAGCAAAGGAATTGCACCGCCACTAAAAAGTGTTCCCAATTGACTGTGAGGAATTTCGTAACCGATTAAAGTAATAACAGCTAAGACAATAAAAACAAGTATGGAAATTTTTTCCCAGGTTGCAGCGCGCAACTTTTTATAGATAGCTTCCATCAATTCAGTTGGAGAAACGATCGCAATTAAACTAATGGCTGTCCCTCCTGCTACCCCCGCAGCAAATCCGCCACCAGGGCTGAGATGTCCGCGAATTGCCAGTTCGATGCTAATAATTGCTGCAATAGTTGCCCCAAGACGAGCTAACACAATCGAGGGGCGATCGTTAAACTGATACACTGTAGCACTAGGTTGTTCGTTTGCTAACAAGAATCCTACCCCCAAAATGGCGATCGAAAATACTACCACCTCAAAAATTGTGTCATAAAGACGATTGCGAAAGATAATTCCTGCAACCGTATTGGGTACACCACTGTCTTGAACAATGGACTCGACTATAGATATTTCTGATAATTCTGCCGTAGGGTTGGGCATGACGATCATTTTAATGAACAATGCTATTCCTGCGATGATATAAGCCCATTTCATCTTTGTTTCTTATCCTCATTAGTTACAGGTGAATAGATTAATGTTGTTTGGCGAGGGGTTAATTCAGCCTGCATAATTTTAAACAGACGATGTACTCGAAATTCAGTTTGACAAGTTGTTTCTGAACCAGAAGCATAATTTTTGGTAATTATTCCATGAACTTCTTGATTTTTCAGTGCTTTATCTAAAGTAAAAGTATTGGGATATTCAACTAGCTCTAAACGGAGATGATATTTGTGAATGACTTTTTTAAAGCTGGTTAATGTTTCAGCCAAGTAATCATCTTCTGAAACACCTTTTCTTTGGACAATTCCTAACCGCATTACCAAAGAAGAACGTACAGCAATTACGTAAAGAGTTACGGCTAACATTGTTCCTACTAATGCTTCTGTTAAAGCTACATCTGCTGCTCCCAAAACTACATATACCAAGGCTGCGATCGCACCCAAAATAGCTCGAATTATTAAAGCATGGTAAGGATTTTCTTGAAGGACTAACATTAATGCCGATAAGGGTAATAATGCGACGATTAGATAAGTATAGTTGTCAATCATTAGTTAATTATTATTAATCTGCTTTTCATTACTATCACAACAGTGGGCGATTACATATCCCAGAACGGTATTCCAAATTGCTAAGGTAATAATTGCCAGGATCAATAATGACCATTCATTAGGTACTTTAAGTAGCAAACCAACTACAATAGCCATCGATCCAAGAGTATCGGATACAGAAAGACTGTGCAGTTTAAATAATACTGACCTGTTACTAATTAAAGGCAATGTCCCCCAAAACCAAAAGACAACTCCGACAAGCATTAGACTGTAGCTTAAAATATCAATCATGCTTCGTTTAACCTCTTAATTAAGTGTGCCAAAAGCATTAACCCTGCTTCACCAACGCTGAGAATAATTACAGCCACAAGTCCAATTGAGCGATCGCCTCGCAACACTGAAATGACTAGCATCATAATTGAAGTTTTGGTAGCAATACTGGCAAATGCCAGCATTTTTTGCCAAATATCATTATGTCGCCAAGCTTCATAAATTGGAATTAGCAAAGCTAGGAACATGGCAATTAAAATTGAATCCATAGTTTTACTTATTGTTTATTTTTCGTTTAACTCTATGTATCTCATACCAACCAGATTCGTCATAATTGGTCACAATGGTTTTAGGCGTAAAGGTAATAAGAAAGATGTCTAAAAAAACTAATCCTGATGCGCGTCTGTGCTTTACAGGCTTTTTAATAATATCTTCCTCATTATGGGGCTGTAGCATAATTTGAATAGCTTCAAAGTAAGCTTGAGGAATGGCTTTGACAATCTTCCATAATACCTGTAGCCAATCTTTTAATCTGCTATAAGTTTTTTTGCTATTACCAGGTAATAAAATAGCGATCGCAATACCAATAATAATGTTAGGTAAACTTAGATCGGCAGTGAGCAAAAACCAAATTGCCAGTCGTAAAATTAAATTGAGAATTTTAATTGCGTCCATAAGATCCAGAAAATTAAGATTGACATTAAGCTCATTGTGCCGATCAAATGATCGAATTTTTCAAAATTACGAGGTAGTTTAATCGCTAGTTTTTTAAAGATTAAAAGATATGCTACCCAACCTAAAATAATGGTTATCAAAGGCTTAACTGTGTTTTGCAGGGTATAGGCTTGATAATAAAAAACATTAGCCCCGATTAAGCCTCCAAGCAAGATAATCATTGCCCACCAAAATCCAGTTTGAATTTTTTTCTGTTCATCACTTTCAGCAATTTCAGCAGAATTTGAAATTAACTTTTGACGGGGTAAGAAAATAAATTTTGCAAAAGAAATAGCCGTACCTAATGCAGCAATGTTCATCGCAATTGTCTGCCAGGGTAAGAAATTTTTACTACTCAAAACTTTTGCCCCAAAGCCCGACAATAAGGGAAATCCAGAAATAGAAAAGCTAGCAACAACTAAAACTAGCCAAATCTTGCTATCAATTGGTTGATACTGCAATTGTTTGAAATTACGGCTAGGTAACACCCCTGCAATTAAAAACAAAGCCGATTTAACTAAACCATGAGTTAGGGCGTAAAATCCTCCTACTACTGGGGCTGCCAACACAAAACCTAGTTGGGAGATCGTATGAAACGCCAGCATCCGCTTGGTGTCTTTTTCCAATACTGCAAAACCAACTCCTAAAAGTGCAGTGCATACTCCAAAAAATCGTACAATGGGGTCGATTTCCTCTAGCATCAAGGCGCAACGCAATAGAGGATACACTCCAGCCTTAACTACCACCCCCGAAAGCATTGCCGATACGGGAGTCTCTGACTCAGAATGAGTTAAAGGCAACCACAAACCAGGAATAAATATGCCACCTTTGACTAATAATCCTAGAAAGATTAAAGCCATTGCTTCGGTGGGAGAATTAGTTAAACCCGCAAAATTGAATGAGTTATTGGCTTGATAAACTAAAATCGCCCCAATCAAATAAAACAGCATTGCCACATTGCTAACAAACAAATAACGTAAGCCTACCCAAATTGATTTGTCTGTACGGGGATAGGCAATTAGTAAAAAAGCAGCAATACTAATTACTTCTAATGCCACGTATAAACTAATAAAATCAACACAGATAAAAGTAGCGTTAACGCTACCATGCAAAATAATTATTTGAGTATAGAAAAATTTTGTTTTGCTACTTTGCCAACAATAAATAATTACGGCAATGGTGACGAGGGCATTAGTCAGAATAAAAAAGCTACTAAGCTCATCTGCTAATAAATTGACCCCAAAGCTGCCTAATAAATGAATGTCTAGTGGAGATGATAGAAAAAATATTTTTATTCCATAGATCAAAGAAATTATCCCCACTCCTAATGCTAGCCAGCGAGATAAGATCGGCAACAAATAAATAGTAAAGCCAGCAAAAAATGATAAGGCGATCCAGGCGATCGTGATTTTATCCATTAGTATTATTTTCTTCGATCGCTCTGACTTCTAAAGTAGGATTGTTTTTAGATAACTTCATTACTCCCACTAGCATTAAGGCTTGAATAGAAAACCCAATTACAATGGCAGTTAAAATAACAGCCTGAGGAACTGGATCGGCATAATCAATATTATCTTTATTGCTTAATATTGGAGTAAACAAACCGTTCCGAGCAGCTATCAGTACATAGTAAGCAATTACCCCCGTACTCATGATGTCCATTGAAACAATTTTCATGACTAGGTTTTGTTTAAAAATGATACCGAAAAAACCACATAGAACTGTGCTGAAAACAAATGCTTCTAACATCATTATTTGTAGGTGTGATAACAGATTATTAAATGAGTATTTTTTATTTAAAGTTTTAAAATATATTTAAATAGAATTTTTGAGCAAAAACACCATAGGCAAAATCAAAGAAATACGTAATACAAATCGCGCAGCAAATTGCAAAGATTGCTGGCTAGAAATATCTAACTCGCCTGATTTAAATTCAATAGTATTGGGTAAAATAAGTACCGCTGTTATGACATAAACAGTAAAGCAAAACCAAACCAAGGCATTTCGATCTGACATTAAGTAGTTCATTTCTTAAAATTGTTTAAAAATTTGATATTTATTAAGAAGAAAACTATAGCAATCTCAGATTATTTCTAATATTTAAGATTGCTATATATTTAAAGCTATTGATTGTTTGCAGCAGCCAAATCTGCTTCCTGGGTTTCTTCACCCTGAAAAGCGAAACGCAATAGAGGAGGAGCAATAAAGGTAGTTAGAATTACCATGATAATAATCGCTGCTTGTAAAGGCTTGTCCAAAACACCACTTGCTGCACCAATACCAGCAAAGACTAAACCAACTTCTCCACGAGGAATCATACCGATACCAATTGCCAAACGATTGACTTTTTCCTTGCCAAATACCGCCCAGCCAGTAACCAATTTACCAATGATTGCTACTACAACTAAGAAAGCTGCAATTACTAAACCCTGACGATTTACAGCACTAGTCGGATTAAGTACGCTTAGATCGACTCTGGCACCTACAGAGACAAAGAAAATGGGAACCAAGATATCCGCAATGGGCAGAATTTGCTGGTCTAATTCTTTACGTTTGTCCGTTTCGTCTAAGACTAAACCCGCAGCAAACGCACCGAGAATTGCTTCTAAATGGATTACATTTGCTAAAAATGCCATTGAAAAAGCAAAGGTTAAAGCGGGAATAACTAGATTACCTCTAGTCTGTAGTTTTTCAGCGATCGCTACAAAGCTTTTGTTAAAGAATTTACCGAAAAAGATAGAACCTAATAAGAATGCCGTCGCGCTAATAATTAAGTAAATTAAGTTAGCAACATCAACTTCTCCAGTCTTGGCTAAACTAGCCACCACAGCCAAAACGATAATACCAAGAACATCATCAATTACCGCAGCCCCAACAATAATTTGACCTTCGGTAGACTTTAGCTGTCCCAATTCCGATAGCACTTTAGAAGTAATCCCGATACTAGTAGCGGTTAAAGCTGCACCTGCAAATACTGCAGGTATAGTTGGCATTCCAAAGATTAACATCAACCCTGCCGTTCCTGCGACAAAGGGAGCGACAACCCCCACCACTGCTACGATAGCGGCCCGAGAACCAACCTTTTGTAACTCTCTGAGGTCGGACTCCAAACCAATTTCAAACAGGAGAATGATCACTCCTAATTCTGCCAAGACAGAAATAACTTCGCTAAAAGAGGTAAATACTTCGCTGCTATCGCCTGGATTTAAACCTGCAATTTGTTGCAAGATAGTTACGACGACTGAATCACTAGCAACTGCACCTGTTTCGGGAAAAACTAATAGGTGCAAAGCGGAAACCCCCACTATTACCCCGCCGACTAATTCTCCTAATACTGGAGGCAAGTTAACCAGTTGGGAAAGTTCTCCCCCTAGCTTGCTAGCCAAATAGATAAAAACCAGACTAACTAAAACTCCTGCCAATACTAAAGGCGCAGCCTCTGGATTTGGTTCGGTTGCTAGCAAAGGATGGAAAGCAAGATCGGTGGTTAACCCTGTAGTAAATATTGATGTCAAGTAAAGCATGATTATTTTAAAGTATGTGGTTAAAATTCAGTTGCTAGCTTGGCGGTTGGTCATTAGCTGTTCGCGTTCTATTGCTTGTTTTAAATAACCAATGAGCGATAACTAAAGATTGAACTTAAGCTAATGCTTGAGAGTCCATGGCGTCCTTACCAAAATTGGTCGGGTTTTGATCGACATAATCAACTGCTTGTTTGAGGGCAGTAGCGCGATCTCTGACAATATTTTCTTGAGGAATTCGTGCCATCACACCCATTTTTCTGAGGCGTTTTTCTGCTTGTCCGCTAACTCCGACAATAAATACTTGGCGACCTTTTTCTACTGCTTCGGTAATCGCATT